>ENA-UPTF01000338-UPTF01000338.1-marine-metagenome-genome-assembly--contig:-NODE-338-length-34179-cov-12.233271_pt1 | contig 34179 bp, 24 predicted proteins | sample MGYA00238166_ERZ767019 | MGnify/ENA primary metagenome ERZ767019 (study PRJEB28930, sample SAMN06266391) | marine metagenome | isolation source: Sea water from 250 m depth | place: Atlantic Ocean... | reverse complement strand
CTTGATTCCACTAGTTGAGAATTTTGGATCAGGGCTAGATTTGTTCTGCGTTCATCCATATATATAATGAGCGCATTACCCGAACCCGAACCGCCGGCTCCATAATTATAAATATTGTGCAAAATTTTTGGCATTGCTGTGGAATAGCGGGGTTGGATACCAGCATCTTGAAGATTTGAATAATCATTTTTTAATGTTGAACCTTCTGCAGAATAACATACCACTGCATTTTTTTCATATTTATCATTTAAAGACCAGTCAACGATAGCTTCGTCTAGTTTTAGGTTATATGATTTTGTTAGATTATAAAACAAATAGTCCTTGAACTCTTTTTTACTGCCTTCCGGTGTAGCTACGAACGTCATTTCATAATTATACCGGGTTGAATAAAAAGCCAAATACTGACCGCGGGTTTTCTTAGGATCTACATAGTTGGCATATACATGTTTAATTAAATCGGGCAATGTCTTAATAGCGTGACCATTATACTGGTAAGGTAAATCATAAATCTTTGTTTGCTGTATTTCGAATGAGTCCATTTTCCTTGTTGCCTGCAAGAATGTTACATTATCCCCTGTATGAATAAATGTCATGGCCTGATTAAGCCCATTTAAATTCATTCTTACTGATTCTAAGAGTTTTGTTGTCTGTTTTTTTTCGGTGAAAGTTTTAACTGGTGCTGCAGCTTTAGGTTTCTTCGCTTTCTTTTTTTCAGCTTCCAGTCGTCTGTCTATTGCCTTGCGGCGATCAGCTAATACCCTTTTTTCAATACCCTTACGTCTTTCTTGTCCGGAACGTTTTTCACCACCAGGAATTTTTCTTTTTTGCTTTACACGCCGTTCAACGCCTTTCCTACGTTCTGTTGTCGTACGCCTGTCTCCACCCCGCCTTCTATCAGCTATAATTCTTACCACATCCGATTCCGCCGCGGCTGATTTTTTTCCTTTATCGGAGGTTTCTTCTACTTGTGTAGCGGGTATTTCTTGTTGGGTGATTTGCCCAGCAGGCCTACCTTTTGCTTTCATTAGAGATGCAAGTAGTGGATTTCCTTCGGGAGTTGGCGTATCATTTTCTATTTCAGTGTTTTCGCTATCATCTTCGATTGCATCATCTATTTCCTGTTTATCAGCTTCTTCCTTTTCTTCGCTTTTTGAAGGTCGGGGTGTTTCTTCCACGTTAAGGGATGACGCTATATCGAATTTTTTTGCGGCGTTAATAAATTTATTTTGTGTTATCCCCTTTACCTTTTCTGACTCAGCAATTATTAGGATACCGTTTGTTTGAAGCTTTTTTATATGGTAATAAATCTTATCCTTTGGATAGGATATTTTATCTGCTATTTCAGATGCCGTGAGAGGTTTATCATATAGAACGTCAATTATTTTTTTCCTGGTGGGGTCAGAAATGACCTTTAACAACTTTATGTTGTCGATTCTAATGATATCTTTTGGTTCCGAGGCCATATGTCAGAATTAGATTAAAAGATAATATAAAATGCCAATATCTATGCGATGGTATGGTCCTACCATTTTGTACATACTATTATTTTTAATGTGGTCTCCGCAGTCAATTATTACTTAATCAAAAGCAATTAAAGCAAATTTATGTGTTATATACATTAATTTACAAGTAATCATTTAAATATTTTAAACATTGTAAATTTTTAGTATTAAATATTCAAATACGTTAGTTGGGATTGTTTAGTCCTGTAATTTTCATACTGTTTGTAAATTTTTAATAATAAAGAGCGGGAGGGTAGTATATTTTCCGTTTATTGACGGTGTATAAATATTGATTAACAAATAATTTTCATTGATTAGGGATGCATATTAAATATTACAGACCATTTATAAGCCAGTTAGAGTGCGGGTGGTTGTAAAATGTATAATTGTAGTTATAGTAAAATTTATGAAGAATTTCCATATTAAATATTTATTCAAATGTGCCTTTATAACAATTTTAACACGTTTTCTGGCGGCCTGCCGATTATTCCTTTTTTACCCTTAATTACGATTGGTCTTTCCAATAATTTTGGGTGTCTTGCGATTTTCTCGATTAATACATCATCGGTATCATTCATCGGAATATTTAACTGTTTATATTCCTTTTCATTTGTTCTAGTTATGTCTATGGCTGACATATTTAAATTTTCACATATTTCATTTAATTCATTAACGTTTGGTGGGTTTTTAAGGTATTCAATTATATTGGGTTCATAGCCATTGTCACGCAATAGCTGCAGAGTTTTTCTGCTTTTTCCTCACCGAGGGTTATGATATATGGTTATACACATATTATTCACCTTTCTATATTAAATTATATTTGCGTATTCAGAATATTGTTTCTTTTTTAAATCAGGGACTACAGCATCCTTCACTGGATAACCTATTGGAATAAGTAAAAATGCTCTTTCGTTTTGAGGTCTTTCACATATCTTTTCTAAAAACCCCATCGGACTAGGAGTATGAGTTAATGATACTAACCCTGCACGGTGAATGGCTGTAATAAGAAGTCCACATGCTATTCCAACAGATTCATTAACATAATAATTTTTGAATTTTTTACCATTATTCAAATCATAAACTTGTTTAAATACTATTATCAAGAATGGAGCTTCCTCTAAGAATTCTTTATGCCAATCCGTTCCAAATTTATTAAGATCGTAAAGCCAGGTATCGGGGGCCTTTTGTTTATAAAATGCTTTTTCCTCAATTTCTGCCCCCTCTCGTATTTTACGCTTAACTCCTGCGTCTTTAACTATTGTGAAGTGCCATGGTTCTTTATTCGCACCAGATGGCGCAGAAGCGGCAGTAGAAACAATATTTTTCACTACTTCTATAGGAATATCACGACTTGAAAAATCCCTCACAGTCCTTCTTAGTCGCATAACAGTAAGGAAATCTTCTGAGGCCCGGGCCATATCAGCTTCAGAAAGAGGTTCATATTCCAACTTTTTATAAGACATTATCTTCTATATAATATAATATATAATATCCAATAAAACATGGGGTCTGTAAATATTTACAGACCCCATGTTCACGTCCATAAACATATGTATATAATCAACCTGCTAAAATTGCTATATAAATGTGAATCGATCGTTGATACTATAATAATTTCGGACTAAACTTTAACAGTCCTTAAACATAATATTATATCTTGTATATCATACTTTTACCAAACCAGCTCCGGGATACATGTCTCTAAACGGTAGCAAAGTAACTGTTGTTGTTGGTGCCCAATGGGGCGATGAGGGTAAAGGGAAAATAACAGATTATTTCGCAAGACAAGCTGATTACGTTGTTCGATACCATGGTGGTAATAATGCTGGCCACACTGTAATCGTTGACGGATCTGAATACAAACTACATTTAATCCCTTCCGGTGTATTATACGATCATCCCGTTAGTGTCATAGGCAACGGTGTAGTCATTGACCCCAAAGCTCTGCTAAAAGAAATAGATTATTTAAACAATAAGGATATCAAACCACAGCTTCATATCAGCGACCGGGCACATGTAATCATGCCATACCATAAACAAATGGATGCCGCCCTAACAAATCATCAAGGCAAACTTGCTGCTGGTAGCACCATGCGAGGTATCGCTCCTGTATATGCAGATAAAATGTTTCGTCATGGCATTCGTATTATTGATCTTGTAGACACTGATATATTAAACGAAAAACTTAAAAAGGCGTATCAATTCAACAGTAATTTAATTAACGCTATCAGCGATCAGGTTATAAAAGAAGATGAAAAATCTATATTCAATGAATACATAGAGTATGGAAAACAACTATCCCCATACATTAAAGATGTATCCCTTGAATTATACCATGCCCAACAAAATGGAAAAGCAATACTTTTTGAAGGCGCGCAAGGTATTTCACTCGATGTAGACCACGGGATATACCCATATACCACATCAAGTAATTCAATCGCTGGCAATATCGCTACTGGTACCGGGGTTAGCTTTCGGGACATTAACAGAATAATTGGCGTAACAAAAGCTTATATAAGTCGCGTAGGAATTGGTCCATTGCCAACAGAGCTACCCGTAGAACAAGGGGATTATCTAAGGAAAAAAGGGAAAGAGTATGGAACTACAACAGGACGGCCGCGGCGAGTAGGCTGGTTAGATCTTGTACAGGTGCGGCAGGCTGTGCGTGTAAATGGATTAACAGAAATCGCACTGACCAAACTCGATATATTGTCTGACAATGGAGATCTGTCTGTTTGCACTTCTTATAATATTAATGACCAACAAGAGCAGGAGATGCCTGCCAGCCTGTATAAATTCAGATCAGCTGAACCAGTATACCAGACATTGCCTGGCTGGGGAAAATTGTCGGATGATATGGCTGAAAAAGGATATGACAGCTTACCAAAAAATCTCAAACATTATGTAAAATTCATTGAAGATCAAGTTTCCTGTCCTGTTACTATTATTTCTATTGGCCCTGAAAGACACCAAACCATCATTCGCTGAAAATTGCCTTTCACAAAAGAAACGCTTGATTTCAACGGCAAAACTGAAGCCGAAATAATCAATATATTAGAAGAGTATAAAATACCTCTTACACCTGAAGAGATAAAAAAAATACAAAATGAATTCTTAGCCCGGGCGCCTTCAGTTGCTGAATGTGTCCTCTTTTCGATTGAAGGATCAGAGCATTGTTCATATAAAAGCAGCCGGACTCATTTGGAACAGTTCGTAACTACTGGTCCAGATGTGATACTGGGAGCGAAGGAAGACGCGGGGGTGGTTGCGGTCGCAACTGACAATGCTGGTAAGCGTTGGTGTATTGTAATGAGCCATGAGTCCCACAACCACCCATCCCAGATCGTTCCTTATGAGGGTGCGGCTACTGGGGTTGGTGGAAACGTCCGAGATGTTTGTTGTATGGGTGCTGAAGTCATTGCTACAACAGATAGTTTCCGGTTCGGAGATATCAGATCAAATAAAACCAAGTGGATTCATGATGGTGTAGTAGATGGTATTGGCGGATATGGTAACCCCCTGGGTATTCCCAATATTGGCGGAGATATATATTATCATAGTGATTATAACGATAATTGTTTAGTAACTCTTGTCACACTCGGTGTAGTGCGTGCCGATGAAATTTTTCATTCATATGCACCAGAAAACGCAAATGGCTATGATCTAGTTCTCGTTGGCAAGCCAACCGATAACAGTGGTTTTGGCGGAGCCAGTTTTGCATCCCTAGAATTAGAAGAAGGGAAAAAAGAACAGAATAAAGGCGCAGTTCAGGAACCAAATGCATTTCTCGAGCGCCACATATTAAAATCAACATATTCTCTTTTTGATAAAATTAAAGAAATGGGTTTCCTGGACAAGGTTGGCTTCAAAGACTTAGGCGCAGGAGGTGTGGCTTGCGCCAGCGTTGAGTTGGCAGACGCATCTGGTTATGGGTCGGAGGTTTGGTTGGATAATGTTCATATAAGTATGCAGGATCTTCATCCATCTGTCATATTGTGTTCAGAAACGCAAGAACGTTTCATGTGGGTTTGCCACCCAGATATCACTGATCTAATTATTGATCATTACAACAAAACCTTCGATATGCCAGGTGTATCAGAATTGGCTCGCGCTTCAGCTATAGGTAAAATTCGCAATGACAATCAATATATAGTACATGTCAATGGTGAAGAGATCGTAAACGCACCCGCGCAAATGGTTACCAAGGGGTTTATATATAACCGCCCGGTCCAAAATCCAGATTCAGTTTTCACCGAACCCGGGCTGCCAGAACCAAATGATTACAACGCTGTACTGCTAGATCTTATTGAACATGAAAATATTTGTTCTAGGCTGGGGATATATGAAACTTACGATAAACAGGTTCAGGGCAGGACCATTATTGAGCCCGGTAAGGCAGATGCTGGGGTTTTGGCGCCATTTAATGATGAAAAGTATCCTGAAGAAATACGCCATATCGGTATTGCCCACGCTACAGATCACAACCCTTTGTACGGAAAGATCGACCCTTACTGGTGCGGTATAAATGCCGTTACCGAAGCAATGCGCAATGTGGCTGCGACTGGAGCCACCCCCCACGCAATGACCGACTGCCTCTGCTTTGGTAACCCGGAAAAACCGGAGCAAATGTGGGAATTTGCAGAAGCAACTCGCGGTGTTGCTGATGCCTGTAAAGGGATCCATCTAAAAAATAATAGGGATTGTCCAGTGCCTATTATAGCCGGCAATGTAAGTTTTTATAATGAATCAAAAATGGGCGCCATACCTCCAAGCCCAATCGTGAGCTGTTTGGGGAGGATGGATGATGTGGGTAAGGCAATTACTAACGAATTCAAAGAAATTGATTCTACAATAATACTGATTGGAGAAAGAAAAAATGAATTAGGCGGTAGTGCATATTATTCACTATTTGGTGAATTGGGTAAAAATATACCTAAGCCTGACTTGATTGAGGTAGAGGCAGAAGTATGGGCCATTACTGATGTAATTGATGGTGGTCTTGCTTTAGCTGCCCACGATATTAGTGACGGTGGATTAGCTGTAACCCTGGCGGAAATGTCGTTTGAAAATGAGATTGGTTTTGAAATTGAAATAGACCAAGACATGCGCGCCGATAAATGGTTGTTCTCCCAGACGGGTGGTTTCATATTGGAGGCAGATAATATCAATATCCCTGCAATTATTTCTATAATGTCAAGCTATGGAATTCCTGTAACAAAACTAGGCAGAACTACAGCGCACCAAGCAATGGATTTTGGCAATGTAATTCATATGCCACTGTCGAAGGCAAAAGATTGTTGGACAAATGGATTGCGTGACAAACTAAAATAAAGCGGATTTATAGATGATAGAAAAAATAACCAAAAAAATTGTGTTTAAGATTATTAAGGAACGTTTTATAAATGAAGTTCCTTTCCTAAAATTATTAGGCATCAAAGTGTCAAAATTTAATTATCCGGAGGTCGAGATGGTCTTGGACTGGAACAACCAGTTGGTAGGTAATGTTGTTCAAGAATCCCTGCACGGTGGCGTTACGGCTACAATTCTAGATTCTCTAGGAGGGTTAGTGGCCATAGGAAATTTTATTTCAACGGAAAAAAATCTTACTGCTGATTATCTGAAAACCCGTATTGGAAGTATGGGTACAATAGATATGCGAGTAGATTATTTATTACCAGGGCGAGGGACAATATTCACCGCCACGGGGAGAGTCATCCGAGCTGGAAAAAGAGTCACAGTTTGTCGCATGGAAATGCACAACGATAAAAATGATTGCATCGCCCTAGGTACCGGTTCTTATTTGTGGAGCAACAATAAGGATCGTACTTCCAAATAAAATGGATTATAAATCAGCTGGTGTAGATATCAATGCCGGTAACAAAGCGGTAGAGAACATAAAAAAAGGAGTGCAGTCAACATTTACAACTAATGTGCTCACTGGGTTGGGCGGTTTTGGTTCGCTATATGACCTCAAATCTATAATAGATGATTATGAGAATCCTGTCTTGGTTCAAAGTATTGACGGTGTCGGAACCAAAGCTATCATCGCTCGCAAATTGAGAAAATTTAATACTATCGGTGTTGATCTATTAAGCGCCTGCGCAAATGATATTTTGGCTATGGGAGCTCGGCCGCTTACTTTTTTGGACTATATTGCAAATGATAAACTTAGGCCAGATATCATAGAAGAAATGGTGAATGGTATGGTAGATGCATGTCTAGATACAGGGGTATCTCTTGTGGGAGGTGAAACGGCTGAGATGCCCGATACGTACCTCTCGGGAGAGCACGATCTTGTAGGTGTAATAACCGGTGTTGTGGAAAAAAATAAGATCATTACTGGTCAAGCTATCCATCCCAGTGACGTAGTCCTTGGTTTACAGTCTAGTGGGCTACACACAAATGGCTATTCCCTTGCTCGTAAACTTTTCTTTGAAATAGGCGGTTATGATGTGAATGATACAATCCCGGAACTAGAAAAATCGGTTGGGCTTACCTTGCTGGAACCACATATCAATTATACCAACAATATTTTTAGCCTATTGGACAAAGATATTGAAGTGAAGGGTATTGCCCATATTACCGGTGGTGGACTGATAGAAAATATTCCGCGAATTCTGCCAGATGGCTGTTGTGTTGAGATCCATAAAGGATCATGGCCAGCTGTGCCTATATTTAATGTAATGCAATCCATCGGAAATGTTGATGAAAATGAAATGTACCATGCTTTTAATATGGGTATTGGCATGATTATTATCGCTGCGCCAGATCAAGTAAACAGCATCAAGAAAATAGTTGATGTACATGAGATTGGTTTTGTGTCCGCGGGTGAAAATCAAGTAAACATCATTTAATGCGGGAAGACATAGCCATTGTCCAATTTCCCGGTTCCAACACAGAGCGGGAAACATTTATGGCATGCCGCCGGTCGGGGTTAAACCCGATAGAATTCCTATGGAATGAAACTCATGAAAAACTAACCAAATGCGCTGGATATATAATAATAGGCGGTTTTTCATACGAAGACAGATCCAGGGCCGGTGTAATCGCCTCTCTTGACCCAGTTATCAACGTAATCAAAGCCGAGAGCGAAAAGGGCAAACCTGTGTTGGGCATCTGCAACGGAGCGCAAATATTAATTGAGTCTGGTTTGGTCCCTGGATTAAATAATTATGCTCTTTGTGCTGCCCTGACAGATAATAAACGAGTAATAAACGGGGATGTTCTTGGTACTGGTTACTATAATTCCTGGGCGAACATCGCTTGTGTGGTTGAATCAAGCCAAACTGCTTTTACTAGGCATTTAGATCCTGGTGAATTTATCCGTGTACCATTCGCACATGCGGAAGGTCGGTTTATTATTCCAGACGATTTACTTACTATCTTAATCAATAACAATCAAACGCCATTCCGCTACTGTGATGATCGCGGAAATATTATTAACGAGTTTCCGGTTAACCCAAATGGCTCAGTATATAATGTGGCCGCAGTTTGTAATCCCGCGGGCAATGTAATGGCCATGATGCCGCACCCTGAACGCACGCACAATGGTGATGTAATTTTCAAATCTATGGCTGAGTACATTAAAGAAGAGCATTGCAATAAAATATTACCCTTAGACTATGAACCACATAAAGATCCTATTCAACAATATTCTTCAGACCCTGATGGTATCGAGTGGCTGGTGAACATGATCATAACCGATAATGAAGCCGTATCGGTCCATAACGCATTGGCCCATTTAGACATTCCGGTCACAGTACAGCGAATGAGGCACTGGGAAATCATAGCCGATGATAAAACCGGTTCATTGCAAAATGAATTGATAGACAGTGGAGAGCTGTTCAATAGCAATAAAGAATTCATTTCTAAAAACAAGACAAATAATAATAGTGTAACATTCCTTGTGCGGCATAAAGAAGATATGGTGGGTAGACAAAAACAACAGTCTCTAACCAACCGGTTTGCAATTAATGGTATACGCGAAATTCGCTATGGAGTCATGTGGAACATAAAAGTAAACAGTGGTAACTTTGAAGCGGTTATCCAGCAAGTTTTGGACAACCACATTTTATTCAACCCCTTTTCACAGAATTGTTATAAATATGGATAATGGTTATCGGAACCGCATAGCTTCAGAGTTGGACAACTGTTTAACCGAAACGTCCCTTGCTGCCGGTAAAAAAAAATTGGGGAAAGTCCGCGATCAATATGACCTAGGTGATAAAATTGTCCTTATTACTACAGACCGCCAAAGCGCTTTTGACCGAGTGTTGGCAGCCATCCCGTTTAAAGGTCAAGTCTTGAACCAAACTAGTGCCTGGTGGTTTAAACAGACAAAGAATATTATTCCGAATCATTTAATCACAACGCCGGACCCCAATGTAATTGTTGCCAAAAAATGTTCCGTGTTTCCCATTGAATTTGTCGTTCGCGGTTATATCACTGGCAGCACCAACACCTCTCTGTGGACAGTATATAATAGTGGCGATCGAGAATATTGTGGCAATACACTCCCAGAAGGATTGATTAAAAACCAAAAGTTGAAAAATAATATGCTAACTCCAACCACGAAGGACGTACACCATGATCGCCCTATTTCACCTGACGAAATTGTAAGCGAAGGCTTGATGGATCTTGAAGACTGGGAATATTGCAGTTCAGTAGCATTAGAACTTTTTTCCTTTGGGCAGCATCAGGCAGCAAAACATGGTTTGATTCTCGTGGATACTAAATATGAAATGGGGCGAGATGAAGATGGTAATATTTTATTGATTGATGAAATCCACACACCAGACTCAAGTCGTTACTGGATCAATGAATCATACGAAAAAAGAATGGCGGCAGGAGAGGAGCCAGAAAACATTGATAAGGAATTCTTACGGCTGTGGTTCGTTGACAATTGCGATCCCTACAATGATGCCGAGCTGCCGCCTGCACCAGCCGATCTAATTATTGAGCTATCAAATCGATATATCTATCTGTATGAAACTATAACTGGCGAAAAATTCCCTCTACCTCCCGATGGTGAAATGATATTGGATAGAATTGCTTCAAACCTTAAGGATTACTTATAAATGAAAACAGTTATTATTATGGGTTCAACATCTGATGAGCAACACGCCAAGAAAATTACCGATAAACTGGATGTTTTCGGAATACACTGGGAACAACATGCCGCTTCTGCGCACAAGGATCCACGTAAAGTTTTGGATATCATAGACGCCAATAAGAACGAAAAAGATCTGATCTATATCACCATTGCCGGCCGATCCAATGCTCTGTCTGGATTTGTAGCTGCCAATTCAGAATTTCCAACCTTAGCCTGCCCGCCTTTTTCTGACAAGACGGATATGTTGGTTAATATCCATTCCACGCTCCAGATGCCTAGCAATACACCTGTGCTCACTGTGCTTGACCCGGGGAATTGTGCTTTAGCGGTAAAGCGAATATTTGGTGCCTGATCAACTAAACAGTATTTCACCTTTGGATGGCCGCTATAATAAAGATGCTGCTGTCTTATCACATTATTTCTCTGAATCTGCATTAATGCGCTACAGGATGCAGATAGAAGTTGAATATCTGATCGCCCTTAGCAATGAAAATAAAATTACCGCCCTGCCGCCAATGCCAAAGACATTACAATCAACATTAAGAAAATTGTATGAGAAATTTGATTCGCGATCAGCGCGGCGGATCAAAAAAATTGAAACTCAAACGAATCATGATGTAAAAGCAATAGAACAATACATCAGTGAAAAATTACAAAAAATCAATTTAAGCAAATTTATCCCCTGGGTTCACTTTGGACTCACATCTGAAGACGTAAATAATATTGCGTATAGTTCGATGTGGCAGGATGGAATAAAATATGTTTACCTCCCGAGGTTAAATGCCTTGCAGAAAATAATTAAGAAATTAAGCCGTCTTTATAGTTCCGCAGCTATGCTGGCCCTTACTCATGGTCAGGCAGCTACACCCACCACTTTCGGCAAGGAAATGGCTGTGTTTCACCGCCGCCTGAACAAGCAGGCGGACATGTTAAAAAAACAACGTTTAGAGGGAAAAATTAGTGGCGCCACTGGTAACTGGGCCGCCCACACTGTGACCTATCCGAAAATAGATTGGATACGTTTTTCTGGACGATTGGTAAAGCGATTTGGCTTGGAACCAAACCCTGTGACCACCCAGATAGAACCACACGATTCCCTAGCAGAAAGTTATCATATTATCGCTCGGATCAATTCCATTCTAATTGACTTTACACAAGATATGTGGCTATATATCAGCCGTACAATTCTTGGGCAGAAAAAGATAAGTGGGGAGACCGGCTCATCTACTATGCCGCATAAAATAAACCCTATCTATTTTGAAAACGCCGAAGGGAATTGTGGTCTAGCTAATGCCATATTAAACCACCTCGCCAGCAAACTAACCGTATCCCGCATGCAGCGTGATTTGTCTGGTAGCACTGTAGTTAGAAATCAGGGGGTAGCGCTTGGGCACAGTTTTGTTGGATTAAACAATCTGATGAAGGGCGTTGATCGCATTACTATTAATCAAGAAAATATGAGCGTTGAATTAGATAAACACTGGGAAGTATTGGTTGAGGCAATACAAACAATAATGAGAAAAAACGGAATCCAGGGAGCCTATAATAAAATGAAAAATTTAACACGGGGCAACTATCTTGATCGGGCAACAATTCATAAATTAATTTCTGATTTAAACATTACTACAGATGATAAAAATATCTTACTAAAATTGACACCGGCAGATTATACTGGTTTAGCAAATAAGCTGGCAAAACTGAAATAATGTGCGGACTGGCAGGAATTTATTCTCATAAACCAGTAGCAACAGAGCTCTATGACAGCCTGATCCATTTACAGCATCGCGGTCAAGATGCGGCGGGAATTACTACCTATAATAAACACATGCATAAAACGAAGGGCATGGGTCTGGTGCGTGATATTTTTACCGAAAAAAAAATAAAGCGCCTGAAAGGTAATATAGGAATTGCTCATACCCGATATCCTACTCATGGTGGTTTTGGCCATGGTGAAATACAACCATTTTGGACGTCTGTTCCTTATGGTATCGCTCTGGCACATAATGGAAACCTTACAAACTATAATGAACTTGCAAAAAATATCACGAAAAAAGAATCCCGTTATTTAAACACTAATAGTGATACAGAGGTCTTGTTACATCTATTTGCCGAACTACTGCATTATAAAAATAAACATGAAAATGATAAACAATTTTTTGATTGTCTTTGCTCTGCGTTAGAAAACATTTACAAAAATGTACAGGGTGCTTATTCTGTTGTTGCGCTGGTTATCGGAAAGGGGTTGGTTGCTTTTCGGGATCCACAAGGTATAAGGCCTTTGGTTAAAGGGATAAGAAAAAATGGTACTGGTAAACAAGATTATATTATTGCTTCAGAGAACACTATGTTTTACCCGCTAGGATTTAAACCAGATGGGAATGTACTGCCAGGAGAATTAATTTATATAAGCGAGGGGGGCAAAGTATTTAGTAAGCGTCTAGTGAAAAAGTCCTTTAACCCATGTATTTTTGAATACGTTTACTTTGCGCGGCCAGACGCTACTCTAAACGATGTAAGTGTGTACCGGGCGCGACTACGAATGGGACAAAACTTGGCTGAGAGATGGAAAAATAAATACCCTAAAAAATTCCCTGATATTATTATTCCAGCGCCTAGCACAGCAAATACCGCTGCTCTTTCAATGGCTACAGCGCTGGGTGTTCGTTATTCAGAAGGATTATATAAAAATCCTTTTATCGGGCGCACGTTTATTATGCCCGGTCAAAAAGCACGTAAAAAATCATTAAGATATAAACTAACTCCTCAGACCACAGAAATTGCAGGGAAAAAAGTAATGATTGTTGATGATAGCATTGTTCGTGGAAATACTTCCCGTGAAATAGTACGAATGCTAAAAGACTTTGGTGCAACTGAAGTATACTTTGCTGTAGCATGTCCACCGGTACAATCTCCTTGTTTTTATGGAGTGGACATGCCCACTCGAGCAGAATTAATAGCCAACGAAAAAACTGTAAATGAAATCAAACAACATCTGGATGTCGATTTACTGCTTTATCAAAAGATTGATGACTTGGCTGAAGCAGTTATGCGCAAAGGTGATCATCATATTGATCGACCCTGTATGGCTTGTTTCGATAAACATTACATTACCAGTGATATGGATGAAAAAAAAATTCGATCGCTGGAAACGATGCGTATAAACGACCGCAACGGCAAATAGGTCTACTATGAATATATTGGTTATTGGCTCTGGGGCTAGAGAACATGCAATTGTAAGGGCGGTAAAACGATCACCAAAAAATAAAAAAATATTCTGTCTTGGATCTAATGTAAATCCGGGTATTGCGGATCTTTGTGCTGATTTTACCGTTGCGAACATTAATCACAAACAAACAATAACGAACTATGCTGATAAAAAGGCTGTTGATCTAGCAATTATAGGTCCCGAAAATCCGCTGGCTATCGGTGCCGCTGACGCGCTTTGGGATATTGGCGTTAAGGTTGTTGGCCCAATGAAAGATCTAGCCCAGATAGAAACATCAAAAGCTTTCGCTCGCGACTTACTAACCGAATACAATATCCCCGGCAGCCCTAAATACAAAAAATTTTCGTCTTTGGTTGGGGTGATAGAATTTTTAAATGAACTAGGTGAAAACTACGTGGTAAAGTTCGATGGTCTGGCTGGCGGTAAGGGGGTTAAGGTATCGGGCGATCATCTTCATTCACATGATGATGCAAAAGTTTATTGTCAGGAACTAGTAGAAAAGGGTGGTGTTTTTGTTCTTGAGGAAAAACTTATCGGACAGGAGTTTTCACTAATGAGTTTTTGTGATGGAAAAACCCTTAAGCATATGCCCGTAGTACAAGATCACAAGCGCGCCTATGATGGTGATACTGGTCCCAACACAGGTGGTATGGGAACCTATTCAGATGGGGACCACTCCCTGCCTTTTCTGACAAATAATGATGTTAATCAGGCTCATGAAATCAATATTGCCACAGCAAAAGCATTAAAAAACAAATTTGGATATGGATATAGGGGTGTACTCTACGGCGGATTCATCGCAACGGCAGATGGCGTAAAATTAATTGAGTACAATGCCAGGTTTGGGGACCCTGAGGCCATGAACGTACTTTCCCTTTTAGAGTCTGATTTTATTAAAATTTGTAATGGTATTACTGATGGTAAACTTAATCGGGTTAACGTACGCTTCAAAAACAAGGCTACCGTGTGTAAATATGCTGTGCCGGAAGGCTATCCCGATAATCCCGTAAAAGGTGAATCTATTGATCTTTCAAATATAAAAAACCCTGATAACTTATTTTACTCATCGGTTGACATGCATAATGGAAAACTTATAGAAGCGGGAAGCCGTACTGTTGCAGTAGTTGGTATAGCAGAATCTATTTCTGCAGCAGAACAAATAGCAGAAAAGGAAGTTGCCGCCGTGGGTGGGCCATTGTTTCATCGTGTAGACATTGGAACAGACTTTTTGGTTCAACAACGAGTTGAACATATGGAATTACTACGATGATCCGGCTTGGTGTACTTGGTTCAACCAGGGGCACTGATCTACAGGCCATATTAGATGCAATCCAAAACGACACGTTGGATGCAGAGGTTGTGGTGGTGGTTTCAAACAGGAATAAATCATACATTTTAGAGCGCGCAAGACACCATAATATCCCAGATATTTTCGTTTCCCAGAAAGGAAAAACAAGGAATGAGTTTGACCGAGAAATAACAGCAACATTACTGCAATACGGCTCTGACCTCATTTTACTGATAGGTTTTATGCGAATTCTAAGCGCAGAATTTTGCCAAAAATGGCAGGACCGAATCCTGAATGTACACCCATCCCTCTTACCCAAATACGCCGGGGGGATGGATACAAATATTCATGAGGAAGTTCTGCGGAACGGTGATGTGAAAACGGGGTGTACAATTCATTTTGTAACTGAAGAAGTCGACGCCGGGCCAATACTAATCCAGAAAAAATGCACTGTGACTGGAATTGATACGGTCGAATCACTAAAAACAAAGGTGCAACAATTGGAGGGTGAGGCATTCATTGAAGCCATCAAAATGATTGCTAATAAATAGCAAATGATCAAAAAAGAAACTGGGTTTTTAGATTTTATGAGATTTAATATTGACAAACCCAACCTACCATGAATATTATCTCATTCATCACAATAAACGCTTAATTAAAACAACCAGTTGTTCAATCCATTTGAATAAACAAAAAATAAAGATCCAACGGGCCTTAATATCTGTCTTTGATAAAACAGGAATCGTGGGTTTGGCGGAATCGCTAAATCAACATGGCGTTGAAATCATATCAACCGGTGGAACGGCAAAAACATTGGGTGAAGCAGGTTTGCGAGTAAAAGGCGTAAGTACATATACTGGATTCCCAGAAATAATGGATGGAAGGGTAAAAACAATTAACCCGCTGGTTGAGGGCGGCATTTTGGGTCTGCGGGATAAACACGCAGATGATGCAAAGGCCAATAATATCGGGTGGATTGATCTTGTGGTTTGCAATCTTTATCCATTTTCTAAAATTATCTCTCGGGATGACTGTGATTTGATGGCGGCGATGGAAAATGTGGATATTGGGGGACCAACAATGATTCGTAGTGCCGCTAAAAACGTTGGTTGGGTAACTGCAGTGGTTGACCCGCAGGACTACCAAGGTATAATTGATGAGCTAGACGAGTTTGTAGAAATCAGCTTCGAAACACGGAAAGAGTTATCTGCAAAGGCATTTGGTCATACTGCACAATATGATACTATTATTCATAATTACTTGAAAGATGAGCATTTGTCGAATGATCTTTCTTTGACATATAACAAACACTCTGCAATGCGTTATGGCGAAAATCCACACCAATCGGCAGCGGCATATCAGTATCCTAACGACCGTTCAAAAAATATCCTTAACGCAAAAATTCACCAGGGCAAACAACTTTCATATAATAATATTATGGATGCTGATGCAGCTTTAAGCTGTCTCAAGGAATTTGACCAAACAGCTTGTGTTGTTGTGAAGCACGCCAACCCATGCGGTGTTGCTGTAGGGGAAGAACTACCCGATGTTTATACTCGGGCTTTCAACGCCGACAGTCTTTCCGCTTTCGGTGGTATTATTGCTTTAAACAGGACTTGTACTGTTGAGGTTGCTGAAGCTATAAGTAGCGTGTTTGTTGAAATTGTTTTAGCTCCTTCATTTGATAACGACGCTTTAACTGTTCTATCAAAAAAGAAGAATTTACGCGTTTTGGATGTGGGTGAGATCACTGCGCGGGAAAATAAATTGGAATATCGTAATGTAGACGGAGGTATCCTTGTGCAGGATACAGACACCAGTGTATTGACTTTAGACGAATTAAAGACAGTAACCAAAGCTGTTCCATCAGACATTGAAATGAAAACGATGCTTTTTGGCTGGAAGGTGTTGAAGCATGTGAAATCAAACGCAATATTGTTGGTGAAGGACAACGAAACTATTGGTATAGGCGCAGGCCAAGTAAGCCGCGTGGATGCGGTGAACATAGCTTTGAAAAAGTCTGGTAAAAGATTAGATAATAGTATTTTGTGTTCCGATGCATTTTTCCCGTTCCGCGATAGCATAGATAAAATTGCTAACACGGGCATCGCAGCCGTAATTCAACCTGGCGGATCTGTTCGGGATGAAGAGGTAATTGCTGCCTGCAATGATCATGGTATCGCAATGGTGTTTACAGGCAGACGCTGCTTTAAACACTAGGTTATACTTAAAAATTATTTTTAATAATTCATAGTGACGAAAAATAGCAATAATAAGGCTTTAGGAATCATTGTTTAATTTTCATTTGGATATCTTAGGCCCCACTGTTTACGTAAATCATCCATAACGTGCATAATTGATACGGTTTCATCCAGTGGACATATTGTACTTTCAATTTTTTCACCAAGCAAACACCGTTGGACTTCCCTTGCTTCATACAAATAACCAAAACCATCAAAACCCTCTTTAACCAGCTGTGATTTTTTTCCATTCTGAATAACCTGATATTGCTGGGGATGATAAAAGTCGTCTACTACAATTCTACCTTTATCTCCAAAAATTCTTGCCTGATGTGGTGTCGGTAGTTCGATTGCGGCACTCAACAAAGCTTGGCGACCATCAGAATATATAAGATTATAGGTAGAAAGTTTGTCTATGCCCTGATTTGTAAATTGAGCATGACCACTAATTCCTTCAGGTTGGGACCCGAACACGATATTTGCAATATTTATAGTATAAATGCCTAAGTCTAACAATGCTCCGGCAGCAAGGTTCTTTTCATAAAACCTTGAGCCGGGTTCTGCCGGTTTTGTTATACCAAAATCCGCCTGAATCAGCTGTGGGTTTCCTATAATACCCCTTTCTATATCTTTTTTTAAACGAATAACAGCAGGAAAAAACCGTGTCCACATTGCTTCCATCAGAAATATATTTTTTTTTCTTGATAGCTCTACCAATTTTTGTGCTTCTTGAGCATTAACGCATATTGGTTTTTCACACAAAACTGCTTTGTTTCCAGCTAAACAAAGCGTTGTGTGTTCGTAATGAAAATTATGTGTTGTGGCCACATATATAACGTCCAAATCTTGATCATTAACCAAGGTAGAGTAGTTACTATATGCTTTTTCAGCTGTGTGTTGTTTGGCGAAATCCTTCGCACGACCAAGGTCCCGAGCTGCTACGGCGTGCAGCGTTGACCCTGAAACCATTTGTAAATCGGCTGCAAATTTATTGGCGATTTTCCCACATCCTAAAATGCCCCAACGAATCGTTTTATTCATAATATTTCTAGGTTGGGAAAAACTCTGTTTGGTCGGTTATTATGCCGTCAACCTTTAAATCTATCAACCAATCTATGGCCGGCTTAGTGTTCACTGTCCAGACATTTATGGCTAAACCTCTGTGTTTAGCAAATTTCACTAGGCCTTCTGAAACTAGTTCAGCCGCGGGGTGCAGACAGTCGGGATGAACAACGTTGATCATGAAAAAATAATCTAGATTATTATATAAAAAACCGGTCAGCACTTGGGGGTTTATCCATTTTACATACCAAATGACAAGTGGGTTGAAACTAGATATTATTGTTCTATTTATGAAATTTTTCCCTTTGATCAATTCAACAACATCGCGGGCCGCTGATATATCATAAAAAGATCGAGATTTGATTTCAATGTTTAATATTACATGCTTAGGCACTGTCCTAAGTACGTCCTCCAGTCTTGGCAGGCTTTCTTTTTTAGTGTTCCAGTATAAAGCTGCGTTTGCACCTTTAATTCTATGGTAAGGCAACTCATCAATATAGCCATCACAATCTGTTTCCCTCTCTAAATCAAAATTGTGAGAACACAATAAAACCCGATCAAATGTGCTAATTATATCAATCTCAAGCCCAGGCGCGCCATTCTTTACAGCTTTATTGAATGCAGATATGGTGTTTTCGGGGGCAGTGTTTGAGGCGCCGCGGTGGGCAAACCACAGCGGGTTGTTTCCATTGTAAAATGAAGCCGTGTTGCGCGGTTTCCATAAATATAAATGGTTTAACAGAATACCAATAAACAGAAAAAATACAAGTAAAAATAAAATCATTAATCAGGTAATAATATCATATAGCGCAACTGTTCATTATTACGAATAAAGTTTTCATCAAACCAGGTGGTTCTATATTTACCCGCATTATAAAGCGCTGCTTGATCATCATAATGGGGACTATTTGGCTGTCCTGACTGTCCAGTGGGTATAACAAACTGCGTATTATTCATGTTATTTAGATCAACAATTCGCCTAAAGCTAGCTCCAACGCTTTGATCAAATCCTTGTAAAACCTCATATTCACCTTTATTCACGGTCATTGTGGATCCTCCTGCCTTGAATGAACCAACATTAAAACCAAATAATTTATCCAAAATATTTATTTTCCCAAGAGGATGGGGGTGCGTTAGGGTGTGCGCCGATCCCCAGGACCACGTCGTGGGGTTAATACCTACTTCTTTCTCAATGCGTTTGACCGCATTTCTAAAAGATTTGGTGACAATTTCAGTACGTGTTTCAATGTGTCCAGGTGTTGTGACATCGTCGATCCAGCTAGATTGACCTTCTTCTAATACCCAATGAATATTTCGGTAAGGCAACATGGAAAAATGTACCAAGGCATCAAAAGCTTTATCATCAATCATTGCCAGCTCATCTTCATAAACATTGTGTAACAGTTCATCTAAAACGGTATGAAAAATAAGAGCAGCGGCTGATTCTTTATCTTCTACATAGTCCCAATCATTCAAAATATTCACGGCTGTTATTTCGTTCTCATTGAGATTTTGAGGAAGCCATTGTACAATATTTGGCACCACTTCCCTGGCAAAGGGAGAAAGCCAGTCGTTCTGAAGTGTTTTTATGTCCTCTATGGTTAATATTTCTTTTGAATCCAGCCATTCTTCAATCCGTTCTATCCTGCTTGGTTCGGCCCATTGATTTGATATATAATACGGATAATCATCATCTACTATTTTATTGTTTGCTGTGGCTATGTATCCCTTATCGGGGTTATAGATAAAGGGCATCTCTTCAAACGGAATAAATCCTTTCCAGTCGTAGGATGGGTCCCATCCGGGGCGGGGCAATAAACTCCCTCCATCTTTGCGAATTGGAATTAGCGCTGCTGCGCGCCAGCCTATATTGCCCGCCGTATCAGCGAAAATGATGTTTTGCCCCGGGACTGAAAAATTCTTTACAACTTCAGTGAAGCCGGCCCAGTCATTTACTAGTCCAATTTTTGATAAAGCGCTAATCTCTTGTGTGGCTTGGTTTCCGGTCCAGGCCATTGACACAACTTTTTGCTCGTTTTTCAGTAGTGGGTGAATATCGCTAATGACAGGTCCGTGGTGAGTTTCCCGAATTACTATGGTTGTATCGCCCCCGTTTTTCCGCGTAATAACTTCCTTCCTAATAACCATGTCCAGCCAGTTGTCTCCATGGCGATACTTGTTGGGATCGTTTGGATGAATTTTCTCGATAAAAAAATCAATATCGTCAGCCATAATATTAGTGAACCCCCAAGCCATTGCTGCGTTCTGTCCAAGTACCGGTAATGGAAATCCAGCTAAAAAGGCGCCACTGACATCGAAACGTCCGCCTTTTAAATGCATTTCATACCATTTCGCAGGCTGGGTAAATTTTAAGTGGGGATCATTGGCGAGTATTGGTTTTCCAGTTTTTGAGCGAGCACCTGAAATTACCCAGCTATTAGAGCCAATGCTGGTTCCATTTGATCCTGTAAGATCGCGTATATTGTATTCTAGGTCCCAAAGTGTAGAAAATAATAAATCCGCCTGTGGATAGTTTATTTCTTCAGATATTGTGGGGCGAAAGGGTTCGTATATCGGAAACAGCTCATTAAGTTTATCAGGGCCAAAATATTGCAACAAAGCACCAAATAGTATTTCAGGTTTCCAGGATTGCTGTAAATCATGCGCCATTAATCGACCATAGGCAATCACATCCGTTGGTTTCCAGCGAACTGGCTCGGATCTCAATAATTTAAATTCAACCGGATACTTCCCGTTTAGTTCATCTATCCTAGCGTTAATTCCAGCACAGAACCTTTTTAGTATTTCCATAGTGTCATCATCAATTTGTTTCACTATGTGTTCCGCAATTTTAGGTATACCCCATATCCGCAAATAAACATCCTCTTTAATAAATTCATCCCCAAAAAATTTTCCAAGGGCGCCGCGGCTCGCTGAAGCAACTAAAGACATTTGAAAAAGACGGTCTCGAGCAGATATGTATCCAGCTGCATAAAACAAATCTGATTCGTTTTCTGAAAAAACATGCGGCACACCATAGGTATCTGTATATATATGAACGGGTGTTGAAAGTCCGGGCAAGGTTTTTTCACCACTATATTGAGGAAGGGGGTGGTGCAGATAAATCCTTAGTGCAATAATAAGCAGAATAAGAACACTAACAATATATCTGCCGAAAACCTTCTTTGTATAACTAGGCATACTGTATTTTAATATAGAAAATTACTGAATTGATCTATTTTAGGTCGGTTTCCAGATGGAGACAAGATTAATAAGGAAAAAATTTTATTATATTGGGTGCGGTTGTTCCAATATTCAGGTATAAACCGTAAAATCCGGCCTATCATTAAAAAAAATGTTATTAACTATAGCAACAATTTCTGTACTGTTCGTTTTGGTGCTATTTATATGGGATACAAGTAGCGGCTATGAAACGCAAAGCAATATAAGATCATTTTACAGGCCGTTCTACGCACAGTCTAGTGTTAGTCACGAATATTTATCCACACCAGCAGCAATATGGAACACCCTAACCGCCCTGGATGGATATTCATCGTGGTTCCCACACGTTTCTCGTCTTTTACCCGACGTAAGTACTCAACGCTATGTACACAGGTTTTCTTTTGATCAGTTCCCGTTAGTTCCGGGCGCCAGGTTTTTATTGCGTCCCAATAGCTGGTCTCCCTTTTATAATAGTAGAGTAGTTGTGGTAGACGAAAACAAGGAAATTTCGTTCGATTTAAAATACAATCCTTTTTTTAGAGAATATGTTGTTTTTTCTTTGAAACCACAACCCCATGGAACGACTGTAACATGCGTGAGAACGAGTAGGGGGTTATTTTCGTTTTTATCTTTATGGGGTTTTTCCAATACAAAATCAAAAACGCTGGATAACCTTGGTTTCTTTATCTCCGATGAAAAAACCAAAGAAAGAGATCATGAAAAAAACGGAGCTACAACACAAGCTTCGTTTTTAAGCAGGGATGCCACTATAGCTCAAGCCGTGCAGGCGGGGTTGGGTGGCAATATGGATATGATAAATGCTATCCCGGATAAACCGACACGCGGTCTGGCCAAGGCAACATTGATACAAACAAAACGCAAGGGTGGATCCTTACCGGAACACCTGCAAAAAGCATTATCTGAAGCGCCTGCTGATGTTCCCATAAAAAAACAGCCTGGAGATGTGTCGCTGTTTAGCAACCAAGGTGAACACATAGCGTATCTTGTAAACTTAACCTTAGATGGCAACGACGAGGCGTTGAATGCGGTGCCAGACAGAGTTATACGTGGAAAAACAAAAGCTATGTTAGCAAAAATTAAGCGTGGTGTTTTAGAGCGGCCGCCAATGCCAGAAACTTCATCCATACCAGCAACATCAACGGAAACCAATTCTGATGTACAAGAAAACGAGGAACAACTTATAACGAGACTGGTCAAAGCGGGGGTTGATGGTAACTTGGATGAAATCAACGCTTTAGAGAACAAAGTTCTTAGAGGCAAAATCAAGGCTGCTATTGTAAAAGAGAAGCGGGCCAAAAAATAATATATACTTAACAGTACGTTTGAGGAAAATATATTCACTGCCGATTGTTGTTGTTTTTCTTGTTTTCAACAGCTGTACAATTAAACAAGGAACTGAATCAGAAAAACTTCACAGTTTATTCAGCGATGTTTGGGATTGGGGTTTGCGGGAATTCCCAACAAGAGCGACTTATTTAGGTGATTATCGATATAATGACCAACTGACAAATATGAGTTTAGCATCTGTCCAGCGGCGGTATAAAAAAAACAAAGTAATTCTTACTAAATTAGAAAATCTGAACCGAGAAAAACTTAATGTTGGTGATAAACTAAACTATGATCTTTTTAAAAAAAATATAACGAGAAATATTGCGGCCCACCCGTTTAAAGACTATCTGATGCCTGTTGACCAAATGGGTGGTTTACAAATCAATTTTCCTAACTTAGTTGACATAACCCCATTTAGAAACCAGGGAGATTTCGACAACTATCTTACTCGTTTATCGTTATTTCCAGAATATGTGGATCAAATCATTGCTTTGATGAGGGAGGGTCTCAAAGAAAATATAACGCCACCAAAAATCGTGCTGCAAAAAGTTCCTGATCAAATATCTGTACAATACCAGTTCGATGTGAAGAATAGTCCCTTTTATGGACCGTTTGAAAAAAATATTGTCAGTCTACATGATTCGCTTCGTGCTCATTATCAAGAAATAGCGGCGTCAAGCATTAAAGACCATGTTTTTACTTCCTATAGGAAGCTTTTTAATTTCTTCGTTGAAGAGTATTTACCTAAGGCCCGTGAAAATATCAGCGCAATGAGTCTCCCTAATGGTGATAAATTTTATGCTTTCAAGGTAAAATATTATACAACCACTAATAAAACGCCATCTGAAATACATTCTATTGGCCTAAGTGAGGTCACCCGTATCCGATCAGAGATGGAAAAAGTAATTAAAGATTCTGGGTTCACCGGTTCATTTAAAGAGTTTATTACCTATCTAAGAACAAATCCTGATTTTTACTACGATAGCGCGGAAGAACTCTTAGATGGTTATAGGGCTATTTGTAAAAAGGCTGACCCTGAATTAACCAAGCTTTTTGGAACGTTACCACGTCTTTCCTATGGCGTCAAACCAATACCTGATTTTCAAGCACCGGCATCACCTACCGCATATTACTATAGCGGGTCGCTCAGGGCAGGCAGGCCTGGTTATTTTTGGGCTAACACATACAGGCTTGATACTCGTCCGAAATATGAAATGGAAGCACTGTCCCTGCATGAAGCGGTTCCTGGTCATCATTTACAAATATCAATATCACAAGAACTTGAAGGTGTGCCTGAATTTCGAAAACATGGTGGATTTACTGCTTTTAGCGAAGGGTGGGGCTTGTATTCTGAAAAACTAGGCGAAGAAATGGGTTTTTATAAGGATCCTTATTCAAAATTTGGTCAACTTACTTATGAAATGTGGCGCGCTTGCAGATTGGTCGTTGATACGGGTATGCACGCCTTTGGTTGGAGCCGGGAACAGGCAATTAAATTCGTAGCCGATAACACAGCAAAAACTAAAAATGATATTTTTGTGGAGATTGATCGTTATATCGCCTGGCCCGGTCAGGCGCTGGCGTATAAAATAGGAGAATTGCGCATTATTGAACTACGATCATTAGCAGAAGAAAAGTTGGGTGAAAAATTTGATATACGAGAATTTCATGATATTGTGCTTGGCAGTGGCGCAGTACCACTTGATATACTAGAAGAACACGTCAAAGAATATATTGCTATCAACTTGAGCGATTAATTTTATACTGGAACTGGTATAGCCCTTTTACTCCATCCACCGATAACATTTTTAAAAAAACAAGATCCAATTCCTTATTAAGATCAGGAAATAGTAAAACGCCTTTTCCAAATATTAGGGGGTGTATTGTAAGATATATATGGGTCAGGTAGGAAGCAAACCGGGTAAATGTTCTACCGCCTCCTATAATAAAACACTTATCGCTGTGTAGTTTATCAAGGATTTTTTCTGGATCGCTGTGCCGGTGTATAACTGTGGTTTCACGACCATCAAGGTCCATTGCTAATGTTTTCTTTGTTTGAGAACCCATTATCACTGGATAACCCATTGTTTGTTTTCTAAACAAACGTAGGTCTTGTGACCAGTCTACTACCTCGTTGCTATGTCTGGCAATATAACCGTCTGCAGTAGTGGCAGCAATAAGGATGATATCCATTAATTACTTAAAAAATATTTTATTCGCTATCAAGCGCTTTTTGGACCAAATGGTTTATATACATTCTATGGGTTTGCGTTGCTGATGAAACTCCAGTTTGTTTTCTTATAAAATTCTTTATGTCATTCAGGTTTTTTAAGGCCGTTGCCTGCGCGTGATGTCCGTAAATGACGGTTTTTTCTGGCATCATGATATTAATCAATCGTTGGGTGTATTCTGTCTGAAGGTTTTGACGAAAAGTGTTTACATCGCCACGCATATCATCCTTGTATATAGCTGTAGTAAGATCAGACATAAATTCGTCCAGGCTGTATTTGTTTCCATAAAGGCGACTGTCAGTAAGGCGTTTTAACACGTTTTGGTGCAACAGTTGATTCAAAACGTTTTTTTGCATTCCCATTACTAGGTCATGAATCTTCGGGTCTTCAGTTTGTGACATATGGTTGAACCCTCTGCGCTGTGGCTGTAAGCGCATGAGAGTTGGTGGTGAAAAATAGAAAGCCGTTGGTGAAAAGAGATAAGCATCTAAAGCATTAATCGCTCTTTTTTGTTCATTGTATGGTACCGCTCTAAATGGTGCGTTTGAATCGCGCTGTCCAATATATGCGCGATCTACATATATACCCCCTATATGGCGGGATATAACTGCACAAGCGTTGCTTCTTTCCCTTAATAAAATAGCAAATGCGTCACGTAGTGCTTGGTAAGATTTACCTCTATCAGAATATTTTACAACAAGATCATCCAATAAATATTTAGATAATTCAATTCTGTCACTTGCGTATGATATCGGATCACTTGACATATCATAAATCATGGCTTGCGGGTCAATGCCTTTTCCTGGGGCACGCATATCATCTGCGTCGTTACCAAACGCCAGGTTTGGAGAGGTGGACCGAGATAAAATTGTGTTAAGTCTACTTTCTTCCAATTCGTTGTTTTCTAGCGCTGTGGAATATCCAAATTCTATTGCCCAAACATCATATGGTCCCGGTGTGGTTGTGTAATATTCTCCTTGTACAGTTTTGGGTGGGGCAATATTAATTCCAGGGTATTCCATTACTGAGCTAGTCAACCCCATCTCTTCCGTAATGCCCTTTTTATGTACAATTTCATTATTGTGTAAGTAGCTGGATTTAAAATTATGATTCAAGCCCAGGGTATGGCCGACTTCGTGCAACACCAACCTGATCAGGGATTCATGTATAATTCGTTTTTTAACTTCCTCACTATAACCAGATATTGTTGCTGAGGTAAAACCAAATTGGTTGGCCTGGTATAAATACTCTCCCGCGAAACAGTGTTCTTCCCAGTCATGTTTTTCATATATGTCTTCATATAGCTTATCATACTTCACCCGGTTTGTGAAATAAACAAACTCTAGCATTATGTCTGCCCCCAAAATCTGTCCGGTCCGTGGGTTTACAAAGCTGGGACCATAACCTCCAAATGGTGGCCGTGGAGATGAGGTCCATCGCAACACATTATAACGAATATCGCCTGCGTCCCATTCAGCATCGTCTGGTTGGGTTTTTACAACAATTGCATTTTTAAATCCTGCAGCAAGATATGCTCTGTTCCAACGCAAAACACCCTCTTTCACTGCCGGACGAAACTCTGTTGGTGTTGTGTTTTCTATCCAAAAAACAATTGGCTCTACTGGCTCAGAAACGGGCGCGGACGGTTCTTTCTTAACCAAATTCCAGCGATGAATAAGGTCACGGTAAGGAGTGTTGTCTGTTGATGTCAAATCAGTGACTTGCGTCATGAAATACCCTACCCTAGGATCGTCGTAGCGTGGATTATAATTGTTTTTCGGCGCCGCAATAAAGCTGTGTTGAATCACCATGTGAACTGCTCGGGGATCTGTGACTCCCGGTCCTCCACGGTTTGTTGGTATCGGGTTGTCATATACATATTTAATTACAACATCTGAATTGAGCGGGTAATTATTAAGCGCTATATATTGACATTTCTTCTTGTTTAATGATCCTAAAGTAAATCGGGCGCCTGGTTTAGTGTTGGGGTTAGGCGCGGGTTTGATTTGATATAGTTTCTCTGAAAGAAACATATCATCGACCTTAAGAAGCATTGCGCCCGTTTTTTCATCAATCGCTGTAATTTCTAAAGCGGCTAAAACAGCAGCGTTTATGTTTGCGGTTTCCGCGCGGCTCAATGGGTTGTCTGGATTGAAATAATAAGCTGTATTAATAGACACAAACTCAAGGCGGTTAAAATATTTTCTGATCTCGAAAATTTTACTGGTCTTATAAGCGCCACGAAAATGACCTACGTCTACCACGCCGTCAAGCGTATGAACAAAGTGTATATATTCTTTGTTGAGTTGGTTTTTGTCTATTAACATTTGCACAGATCCATTAACAGTGTCTTGAAAAAAGGTGAACAACCCTTCAATCCTACGTGAAGTTAACGTTAGTTCTGAGATTGTCTTTTTTGTATCGGTGGAATCTATTTTAACTGTGGTGGTGTCATTTGTTTGTTGGGCCGATAACGGTGTTAAAACAAGAGTAGCCAAACAACATATAGTGAAAAAGAAATGTTTAATAAAATGTTTTATTAGAAACATTGTTTCTTCATCTTTTCTGTAGGTAGAGATCTGTAATTGTGCCGGTAAACACCTCTGAGGCTAGGCCTACTGTTTCACTTAATGTTGGGTGTGGGTGCACTGTAAGACCAATATCTTCTGCGTCTGCCCCCATTTCAATTGCCAACACGCCTTCAGAAATCATATCGCCTGCGCCAGGGCCAACAATGCCTACACCTAACACTCGCTTGGTTTCCGGATCGAATAGAATCTTTGTTTTGCCCTGGTTGATTCCCATGGCAACAGCTTTACCGCTGGCCGACCAAGGAAACTCTCCTTTTTCATAAGGTATTTTGTTTTCTTTTGCATTTGTTTCTGTTAGGCCTGCCCATGCCACTTCCGGGTCCGTATAAACCACAGATGGAATGGCTCGGACATCGAAAGCTGCAGGATGGCCTGAAGCCACCTCCGCCGCAACTTTTCCTTCATGGGTTGCTTTGTGTGCTAACATAGGATGGCCTATAATATCCCCGATTGCAAAAATATTATTTACCGAAGTCCGTTGGTATTCATCCGTTTGTATAAATCCGTTTTTATTCACTTTAACATCTGTGGCTTCAATATTTAATAAACCGGTGTTCGGCTTTCGCCCTACAGACACCAATACTTTATCGAATACTTCTATGTTAAGGCCTTTTTCGTTTTTAATTGTGACGGTTATGGTGCCGTCTTTATTGGGTTCAACTTTTGTCACTTTTGAGGAAACCTTAATAAACTCAAACTGTTTTTTTAGTTTTCTCTGTAATGGTTTTACTAGGTCCGAATCTGTGCCGGGAAGAAGGTTAGGTAAATATTCTACGACAGAGACTTTTGCGCCAAGAGTAGCATATACCTGTCCAATCTCAAGACCAATAAATCCACCGCCAATTACCAATAATCTTTCAGGTATGTCTTCTAGGTCCAGGGCTATGCGGGATGTTATTATAGAAGGGTGTTCTGTGGGTACGTCAGGAATCAAGGCCGAAGTAGACCCGCCGGCAATAATACATTGGCCAAATGTAACGGACACATTCCCTGCTTCTGTTTTGATTTTTAATTCTGTATTGGATACAAATGAAGCGAGCCCTTGAACAACTTCCACTTTTCTTGCATTGGCCATTTTGGTGATACCCTTATTCAGTTGGGAAACAATTGTATTTTTATGGTCTCGCATCTTGTTAATGTCAATATCAGGCCTACCATATTTGACGCCCATTTTTTCTAAATTAGTTGACTCGTCCATAACTTTTGAAATATGAAGCAACGCTTTAGATGGAATACAGCCGCGGTTGAGACAAACTCCGCCCAATTCTGGATCCCGATCAATAAGAAGAACTTTTTTTCCTAAGTCAGCGGCGCGGAAGGCAGCAGCATAACCGCCGGGACCGGCACCAATTACAACAAACTCTGTTTGTCTTGATTTTTCCACTGTCCCTAATCTTTAAAGTGGTCTAAGTCTGATAAAATATCGGCGAACCTTGATGTAAATGCAGCTGCGGCTGCACCATCAATCACCCTATGATCATAGGACAATGAAAACGGCATTATAAATTTTGCAAGAAACTCGCTGGATTCTTTATCGTAAACTTGTTTCCACGCACTACGAGAGATACCCATAATGGCGACCTCAGGAGGGTTTACAATGGGTGAAAACCCTGTGCCGCCGATTCCTCCTAAACTTGAGATTGTAAACGTTCCACCTTTCAATTCATCGGGTTTTAGTTTTTTGTTTCTGGCGCGAGCGCTCATATCCATAAGTTCCGCCGAAAGCTCAAATACGGATTTTTTATCCACATCCCGAACTACAGGAACAGTAAGCCCGCTGGGCGTATCAACGGCGACTCCTAAATGATAATAATTCTTTAATATTAAGTTTTGCTTCGTGTGGCTCAATGAACTATTGAACTCGGGCATTTCCTTTAAAATAATTGAAAGGGCTTTCATCATAAACGGCAAAAAAGTTACTTTAATTCCTTTTTCAGCGCCCGTTTTTTTCATCTCTTTCCTTAGAGCGTCCAAGTCGGTGATATCTGCTGCATCAAACTGCGTAACGTGAGGAATTAATTGCCATGCCTGTTGAAGACGATCACCAGCAGTTTGTTTAATTTTGGTAAGTTTTTTGGCCTCGACATCACCCCATTGAGAAAAGTCAATCACAGGTTGTGTTGCTGGAATAGGTCCTGCAGATATGGCCATTTGCAGTTTGATATAGCCGTTAAGGTCATCTTTAGTGATGCGCTTTTTGGGACCCGTTCCTTTTATAATTTGAAGATTGATCCCTAATTCCCTGGCAAGCCGGCGGACACCAGGGGATGCAAAAACATTATCAGTCGAGGCTGTGTCTTTTGTGATTGGATATAGGGTGACATCTTGGGTTTTTTCTTCAGGGGGTTTTACAATCTGTTTTTCTTCTTCAGAAAGAACTGGCTCTTCCTTTACAGTTTCAGTGGAATCGGAAATTTCAATCTTAATTAGAAGTTGTCCTGTCTTCACTTCATCTCCAGAAGAAACAGAAACATCCGTGACGGTTCCGTTAACCTCTGCAGGAATTTCCATAGAGGCCTTATCCGATTCTAAAACAAGGATGGTGTCTTCCGCTGTAACGGTGTCGCCAGGACCAACGACCACTTCGCTAACTTCAGCGCTTTCGATGCCTTCACCTAAGTCTGGGAGGTGTATCTTTTTAATCATTTTTTCCTAAACCGTAGTAGGGCTCGGTTTTTCCGGGTTTAAATTATATTTCTTCATTACTTCGTCAGCTTTGGACATATCCAGTTTCCCGTCTAACGCAAGTGCTCGGATAGCAGTAAGAACAATATAATAACGGTCCACTTCAAAAAAATGGCGGAGATTTTCACGGGTGTCACTGCGGCCAAACCCGTCCGTACCTAAGGCATAGTACGGCCCAGGTACATATGGACCAATCTGCTCAGATACCATTTTTACATAATCAGAAGACGCAACAGTAGGCACACTGTGCTTGCTCAGTTTAATCTCTAGGTGGGATTTTTTTGGTTCCTTGTCTGGATGAATCAGGTTCCATCGCTCTGTCTCTTCTGCGTTCCGCCGCAATTCGCTAAAACTAGTAACGTTCCATATTCCAGGGTCTATGCCCCAGTCTTTTTTTAATAGTTCCGCGGCCGCTAAAGTTTCTCCCATTAGTGGACCGCTACCAAGCAATCGTATGGTTGGTTTATTTGTGGTTTTGATTTTATAAAGTCCTTTAATGATGTCTTCATTTATACCTTCTTTTATGGGTGGATGTATATAATTTTCGTTTTCGACAGTCAAGTAATATATAACATCCAATCCTTTTTCATACATATCTTTAAGGCCGTTATGCACTACCGTAGCAATCTCATAGCCATAAGCTAAATCATAGGCTTTAATGTTTGGGGTAGCGGCGGCAGCAAGGTGGCTGTGTCCATCTTGGTGTTGTAATCCTTCACCATTAAGCGTTGTTCTACCTGCGGTGCCACCCACCAAAAAACCCCTTGTACGCATATCGCTTGCAGCCCAAATGAAATCCCAAATTCTTTGAAAACCAAACATTGAATAATAAACATAAAAAGGTATCATGTTAATTCCGTTCGTGCTGTAGCTTGTACCCGCCGCCACAAAAGATGAAATTGCCCCTGCTTCGTTGATGCCTTCTTCCAAAATTTGCCCATCAGAGGCTTCTTTATAATAAAGAAACTGATCAGAATCAACGGGATCATACACTTGACCTCCGTGGGCATAAATACCAAGTTGTCTAAATAAAGGGTCCATGCCAAACGTTCGTGCCTCATCTGGTATTATAGGAACAATATTTTTCCCGATTGTCTTGTCTTTTGTTAGAATTGTAAGCATTCGAACACAAGCCATGGTGGTTGAAATTTCCCGACCTCCCGATCCATCCAACAGCTCTTGAAATAGTGATATATCGGGGGTTTTTATAGCGGGTCCTTGTTTACGACGATGGGGTAAAAATCCGCCTAACTTCTTACGCTGGTTAATAATATATGTTATTTCATCGCTATCATTGTCCGGTTTATAAAATGGAGCTGTGGACGCTTCTGAATCAGACAATGGTATGTCAAAACGATCGCGAAAATATAATAGTTCTTCGTCGTTTAGTTTTTTTTGTTGATGGGTTATGTTTCGACCTTCTCCCGCCTCTCCCAAACCATATCCTTTTATGGTTCTAGCAAGAATAACCGTTGGTTTTCCTTTTGTCTTAACCGCCTCTGAATATGCGGCGTACACTTTGATTGGGTCGTGACCGCCAATTCGCATTTTCCCAAGATCTTCATCATTAATGTGTTCTACCATTTCTAATAACTCTGGATATTTACCATAAAAGTGTTCGCGAAGGTAACCTCCGCCTTTGACAACGTATTTTAGCAAATCACCATCAACAACCTCTTCTGCGCGACGTAAGAAGAAATCCCTGTTTTCATGTTCAAGCAATTGGTCGAAATCTGTACCCCAGATAACTTTTATTACATTCCAACCTGCGCCACGAAATGACCCCTCCAGTTCTTGGATAATCTTACTATTTCCCCTAACCGGACCATCCAGCCTTTGCAAATTACAGTTTACAACAAAAATTAGATTATCAAGCTTTTCCCTTGATGCCAGCGTTAAACCGCCTAGCGATTCTGGTTCATCCATTTCACCATCACCGAGAAATGCCCATACTTTGCGACCCGTGTCTTCCATTAAACCGCGGTCAATTAAATAGTTCATGAACCTAGCTTGATAAACGGCCAATAATGGCCCCAACCCCATTGATACTGTGGCAAATTGCCAAAAATCTGGCATCAACCATGGGTGGGGATATGATGACAGGCCGCCATCCGGTGAAAGTTCTCGGCGAAACGCATCTATCTTTTCTTTATTTAGCCTTCCCTCTAAATAGGCTCGTGCATATATCCCTGGAGACGCGTGTCCCTGAAAATAAACTAAATCACTGCCTTGTGGGTGGTTGGGTCCTTTAAAATAATGGTTAAACCCTACTTCATATAAATTAGCTGCAGACGCATAAGTTGATATATGTCCGCCAATACCTGGGGATTTTATATTTGCGTTTACCACCATTGCCATTGCATTCCACCTAACAAGAGATTTTATTTTTCTTTCGGTTTCCCGATTCCCTGGAAATTCAGGCTCTTGGCCTGCAACAATAGTATTTACAAAAGGAGTGTTTGTATTAAAAGGTAGGCGCGCTCCACAAGTAGAGGCAAAATCCACCAGTTTTTCTAATAGATATCTTGTGCGTTCAAAACCGTGTTCTTCAATTTCATCTTCAAGAGACTCTATCCATTCTTGGGTCCCTTGTGGGTCAATGTCTTCTCTCTTTAGGTTCGACATGGTCTGTAAATTAACGCCTCTGTGTTAATTCTATAATAAGGAAGATGTTGTTTCTTGGTATGCTTCATATTTGAATATTTTTCCAATCTCCCTTTCGTATCTTCCAAATCATTATTCCTGCAAATAAACCCATATAAATCGGGAACAGTAACCAAAGAGCCTTAAAGCCCAATCCCAGCACAACCCCAAACACATAACTGCCTAAAACAATAACGCCCCAGGTTAGGCATGACTCTACAACAGCAGGAAACAGTGTGTTGCCTGCGCCAGAGAGTGCAAACCAAAGAACAAAACCAATGGCATCTAAAAATTGTACGGCTCCTATCATACGCAAACCGAAAATTCCCATCCGAAGAATTTCTGGATCATCAGTAAAAATAAACAAATAATATTTTGGAAACAGAATAAAGCTTAATCCCATAACGCCCATAATATATTCCGCCAGACGAATTGACTCTTTAATGCTCGCTTCAGATTTGTTTATTTTATTTTCACCCATATATTTACTTACAAGGGTTGAACAGGCTTGTCCCACTCCCAGTGCGGGCATAAATGACGCATGCATTATAGTAAACAAAAGCTCGGTCGTTGCCAATTCTATAAGCCCTATCATACCAACTATTTTATAAAACATAGACCACCCAGCAGCAATAAACACTTCCTGCAGCCCTTGCGGTGCGGCCAACCTAAGTTGACGGTTCATCATTTCACCGTCCACTGATAACGACAAAACCGCAAACCTCGATTTAATTTGTTTTGAAAAAAGATATAATCCATAGTGGACAAACATCCACAGTGATGCAACAACCGTTGCTATGGCAGCGCCCTTAACTCCCATTGCTGGAAAAGTTGTCCACTGCCAAAGATGAGATAAAAAAGTAAGGGCTGGGACATTTTCAGAAAAAAATAATTTTACCCCCTCAGAGCCATAAATGAGTCCAGCGTTTAAATATACATTGACTATATTGCTAGTAATGCTGACCCTCATGTGAATTTTTGTTTTTTCAACACCAGTATAAAAACCTTGAAAAACAAAGCTATAGGC
>ENA-UPTF01000337-UPTF01000337.1-marine-metagenome-genome-assembly--contig:-NODE-337-length-34197-cov-10.895487_pt1 | contig 34197 bp, 36 predicted proteins | sample MGYA00238166_ERZ767019 | MGnify/ENA primary metagenome ERZ767019 (study PRJEB28930, sample SAMN06266391) | marine metagenome | isolation source: Sea water from 250 m depth | place: Atlantic Ocean... | reverse complement strand
GAAGAAAAACCAAAGCCAAAAGCTAAAGAATCAAAACCAAAAGAAGAAAAACCAAAGCCAAAAGCTAAAGAATCAAAACCAAAAGAAGAAAAACCAAAGCCAAAAGCTAAAGAATCAAAACCAAAAGAAGAAAAACCAAAGCCAAAAGCTAAAGAATCAAAGCCAAAATCTAAAGAATAAAAATTATTACTCTATTTGTGGTAAATCTAATTCACAGTTAAAACTAGTTTCTGGTTCATCCCAGTCTAATGTTTTATCTTTTGAAATAACTCCTAATGGATCATATTTGTCAAAGCGTGTTTCTCCTGCAATTGCACTTAACAAAACGACGTTTGTATTTCCAGATGTTGACATGTCCACTTGAGAATTTTCTTCATCAAAAATACCTCCAAGTATATTTGAAATTGAATTAATTACTCCAACTGGAATTTTATCTGCTCCATAAACGTACAACATAGAACGTTTGATACTATTTGGTGGTGCATCCTCGTATAACATTTTGATTGAATCTTTTACTGATTCTTCAATATTTTCTGTACTGCGTGATGTTGACATGATATTTGTGTCGTCCGTTAATGATGATGATTTGATTGATGTTGCAAGACATTTGATTGCATTATTTGTCACATCATAGCATTTTTCTGCAGTAAAGTCTGGGTTACTATCCAATATTGCATCATTATCAATGATTATTGTTGAATCTGAATTCATTCTCAATCTTTTCAATGATATTCCAGATTGGAAAATTCTATTTTTCTCAAATTTGAAAGGCATTATTGCAAATGATAGAACATTTTTGTTTTGTTCTTTACAGATTGATGATACTACTGGGGCTAATGCAGCACCTGATTTTCCTGCAAGATTTGCCATGATGATGACTGTTTCATATGTGCTCATATGTTCTTCAATTTTTTCACTTTGTTCCATAGCGCAACCTCGAATCAATTGAACTGATGGGTTTATGATAGATTTTGTAGAAATGTGAATTGAATTGTGTTCTGAAACGTCTTTCTTATCTTGACTAATTTTTAGTAAATCTGCATCTAAAACGTCTCTCATTTCTGAGGCTAATTTGATGCCTGCTCCGCCTAGCCCTACTACTAGTACTGGCTCTTTAATCTCGAAAGTCATGTACAGTATCGCGATTTCTGATAAAAAACTCTTTACTTAGTTTTGATTATAATTCCGATCTAAAATTCTTGAGTCCTTTACCTGATAATCTTCCCAATTAGGCTATGAACGGTGGCGTCAGTAATTTCTACTGTTCTGACATCCCCGATTTTTGGTTCTTCATTGACGAAAATTGGCTTGTATGCAAAATTTCTACCTCTTTTCTGATTCTCAAATTCCTCATCAAAAACTGCTTCACCCTTCCAACCAATCCATTTTTCATTATTCTCTTTTGAAATTTTACAGATTAATTCATAAGCCAACTTGCTTCTTCTCTTCATTTCTACCATGTCGATTTGTGGCATTTCTGCAGCGTCTGTTCCTGGTCTCGGACTATATCTTGATAAGTTGCCGATATCTGGTCTTGTTTCTTCTAACAACTGCATTGTCATCTGAAAGTCTTCTTCTGTTTCAGTTGGGAATCCAACTATGATATCTGTTGAAATAGTAAATTTACCAAACTTCTCTCTGAATTGTTGTGCAACATCTCTGAAAGTTTTTGCTGTATGTCCTCTTTTCATGTCATTTAGAACTTTGTCACTTCCACTTTGAACTGGCACATGTAAAAATTTGAAAACTTTGCTACTTTCAAATGATTTTAGCAATCCTTCACGTATTCTTGGCATATACATTGGATTCATCATTCCTACTCTCATGAAGAATTTTTCTGGAATTTGTGATACAGTATTTACTAATTCTGGTAAATCTGAATTAATATCAAAACCATAACATCCATTGTCTGTTGATGTTAGCCATACTTCACAACACCCATCTGCTAATTCGGTTTTAACCTGTCTTACAATGTCTCCTACTCTGTAACTTTGCAAATCTCCTTTTGATATTTTTGTCTGGCAAAATGTACATTCACTCATACATCCGCTTGCTATCTCAACAATTCCAACTGCTGGATTAAGACGAATCTTTGGTAATCCTACTTTTGATAAATCTGAATCCTCTAAGGCAATGGTTTTTTTCCCATCAAGTGTAGATTGAATAACTTGTAGTGTCTTACCAATTGAATTTGGACCCATTAGACTTGCATTTTCTGCAAATTTTTCCACTTTGGTTTTTTCTGCTTTTGGCAAACATCCTGCAACAACTAGAGGTTTTGAACTGGAATCCATGATTTTACGAATCATCTTATCTGCTGTGGCATCCTTTACTGAGCACGTAACTATGACGTTAAGATCTGAATCTTCTGAATTTTCTGCTAAGGTATGACCTCCATTAACAATCAAACCTGAAATCATTTCAGAGTCTGAATAACTAGCAGAGCAGCCATAAGCCTCTACCCAAATTTTTGCCATCTTAACCTAACAACGAGCTGACTTCTTTATTTGTCATTAATTTTTTCGAGACTACTAATTCTCGAATTGTTTTTCCTGTCTTGAGCGATTCTTTGAACAAGTCTGCAGATTTGAGATAACCAATTTTTGGTGTAAGTAGTGTTACGATTACTGGACTATTTTCAATATTTTCTCTAAGTTTTGCTTGATTAGCAGTTAATCCATCAATTAGGTTTGCAGAAAATATTGGCAAAAAGTTTGTTAGCATATCTGTTGAATCTAAAACTGCCTTCAACATTCCTGGTAACATTACATTAAGTTCAAACTGTCCTGCTTGTGCTGCAAATGAGACTGTAGTATCATTTCCTATTACGCTAAAACAGATCATATTCATACATTCTGCTAAAGATGGATTGACTTTTCCTGGCATAATTGATGAACCGGCATGAACTGCTGGTATTCCAAGTTCTGATAAACCTGCAATTGGTCCTGATGCCATCAATCTAACATCATTTGATACTTTACCTAATTCTATTGCAAAGTTCTTTAATGCAGATGATGCATTTGCAACCGGAAATTTACTTTGTAATGCATATTGCATATCCTTTTGTGGTTTAAGTGATAATTTTGATATCTTGCTTAATTCCGTGATTACAGCTTTTCTATACCCTCTTGGTGTATTTGCACCTGTACCTACAGCTGTACCACCTAATGCAACTTGTTCCAGCTCTTTTTGTGATGCAATAATCTGATTTCTAGCATTTGTCAATGATGTTACGTAAGCTGCAAACTCACTTCCAAGTGTAACTGGTAATGCATCCATTAAATGAGTACGTCCAAGTTTTTTATATTTAGAAAATTGTTTTGCCTTTTTGTTTATTGATTTTATTAATTTATCAATGGTAGGAATCATTTCTTTGAATGAAAACAGTATTGCCATGTGCATTGCAGTAGGATATGTGTCGTTACTTGATTGAGACATGTTAACATGATCATTTGGATGAAGAAATTCATACTGACCTTGTTTCTTACCCAAACCTTTCAATGCTACGTTTGTAATTACTTCGTTAGTGTTCATGTTGAATGCTGTTCCGGCACCTGAGTTTACCATGTCTACAACAAATTGATCAATGTGTTTTCCTGAAAGAATCTTATCACAGGCTTTTACTATTGCAGTTCCTTGTTTTTTGTTAATTGCTTTGGTCTTCATATTTGCAACTGCTGCTGAGCGTTTTATCATAACAAATGACTTTATCAAATTACGATGAGATGGTCTACCTGTTACATTGTATTGTTTGATTGCTCTTCCGGTAAATGGGCCATAATATGCATCGGCAGGAATTTTTACTGGTCCCAGAGAATCCTTATCTGATCGGTATTTCACATCTACTCTAAAACATTCAGGAATAAAAATTGAATTTATTCCCAAGTCCGATCCCTTTTTTTGAATTATTTTTCAAATTATTCTATATTCTAAGATCTGAAAACATCTAGTAGACTCTTCAAAAAAGTGCATGTTTTATATAATCTAGTTCAAGCATCGAAGAACATGAATAGACGTTATAGTACTATCATGACCGTAGCTGCAATTGCAGTTATGGGCGGCGCACTATTCGGAAGTTCTTTTACTGCCCCACTAAACGGCGGTTCTACAATGGAAGTAGAGACATCTCCACTTGCAAAAGTAGCTGCCATGGGCGGATTAGAGCTAATGATGCCTGAAGCATATGCAGCAGGCCCATGTTCAGACCTATTAGACTCAGGTCGACCTGTAGTAAACTTTGACCTTACTGGTGTAAGTGTTGATCTTCCAACAATGACCGGAAGTACCTACAGTGCAATGACTTTTAGTGAACAAGTCCCAGGACCAACACTAAGAGTTACACAAGGTGACGTTGTTCACATGACATTAACCATTCCTGGTGATGAGGTAACTCAACACGGAAATGACATGCATGCATCACAAATGTCATCAAAACCTTACATGGGTGCAGTAAACATCGGTGAAACTGGTGAATACTGCTTTATCGCTGAAGTTCCAGGCGTTTTCAAATATCACTGCTCTGGTGTTAACATTGCAGCAATGGACCAACACGTACTTTCTGGTATGTATGGTATCACCATTGTTGACCCACTCGATGGTTACAAAAGACTAATGGTGGAAAAAACAGCACTACAAGGCGGTGAAGTTGTAAAGGACAAAAAATTCTATGATGCTGATGCTCTAGAGTTCCAATTGCAATACAACCAGTTGTACTTAACTGACGCTGGTACATACGACATGGGAAAGATGATGAGTCACTCAACATCTCAAACTGTTGTTAACGGACAAGCATTTGGTTATGTTCCAAACGGAATCCATAACTTACTCATGTTCGGTGATGCAAACAAGAACATCTTCTTAGCACAACCATGGAATTCTATGGACTTAAAACAATATCAATCACAACTACTCTTCGTACCAACTGACCAACACGTTAGATTCTTTATCGAGAATCAAGGTAACGAACCAGTCTATTGGCACATTGTCGGTGAAATCCTCGACAGAGTAACACAAGCAAACAGAGTTCAAGCACAAGGTACTGAAACATGGCTACTCGGTGGCTCACAAAATATGATTGTAGATGTCGTATTTGATGAACCAGGCATTTATGCAGCAGTAAACCATGATTATGCAGCTATCTATAGTGGTGCAGCAACAATCTTCGTTGCAGGTCTTCCATTAGACCCAGTTAATGAAGCAGCAACCTCCCTTGGCGTAGTTCAAGGTGCAGTAGATGCTGGTTCATATGCAGGTGTCTTAGGTAACCCACACGATGCAGTTCCTCCAGCAGGAGCAAACACAATTGCACACCCAGCATTGAACGTCCACTGTTTATGTACAGATGATGTTGCAAACGCAGCTATTGAAAACGGCGCTTTACCTCTATGGGAAGTAATCCCTGCAGTAATTGCTGCAGCACAAGGATAAACAACCATACCCCTTTTTCCTTTTATTCTCTGACTTTAGTGGATACTGGGTTCACAACATCAAAAATGTCTCTATCTGAACATGATCCAGATTCTGGTACCAACAAAAATTCCTACTGCTGCTATAATACACACAATTGGAATAATCTGAACAAAATCAAATTCCATATTTCTTTAAAGTAAGCAGATAATTTTAGTAATTCTCAACTTTCAAAATCATTATATTAAATGAATTCAGGCTTGTTGCATGAGTATGAATCAATCTGTCCTGATATGTGATCAAGTAAATCCGGTCTTAAATGAAATTTTAGAGAAAAATGGATTACAAATTACATACGAGCCTGAAATTACTCCTGAACAAATTTTAGAAAAAATTGAAAATTTTGAAGTCATCATAGTTAGAAGTAGAACAAAAATTACCAAAGACATGATTGAAAAAGCAAACAAATGTCAAATTATAGCTAGAGTTGGTGTTGGTCTAGATAATATTGATCAAGCAGCTGCTAAAGAAAAAAACATTCGTGTAATCAATGCAGTTGAAGGTGCAATGAATGCTGTTGCAGAATTAGTTCTAGGTTTAATGTTATCCTTAGCAAGAGAAATTCCACGAGCTGACAGGGAAGTAAGAAATGGAAATTGGATTAAAAAAGAATTGATGGGTACTGAGTTACGTGGAAAATATTTGGGAATTGTTGGATTAGGAAATATTGGAAAAAGACTTGGTCGTCTTGCCAGAGCATTAAACATGAATATTATTGGTTATGATGTAGTCCCAATTGATGAAGAATTTTCAAGTGAGGTTGGATTGATGAAAGCAGATCTTGGAACTCTACTTGCAAGTTCTGACTATGTCTCATTACATGTTCCATTATTGGACAGTACGAAACACTTGATTAATGCTGAAAAAATGAGTACAATGAAAAACACTTCTCGCATAATCAATACATCTCGTGGAGGTGTAATCGATGAGGAAGCATTATACGAATTTCTAAAGGATGGTAAACTGGGAGGGGCTGCATTGGATGTATTTGAGGTTGAACCTGCTACTTCAAACAAGCTGGCAAGCCTACCAAACTTCATTTCTACGCCTCATATGGGCGCTCAGACAAAAGAAGCTCAGTCTTTAGCTGCAAATGTTATAGCAGAAAAGATAATACAAATCCTTAGAGGCGTTACTTAGGATTGAAACCAAAGATTGCATACATTACTGTACTATTTTTCTCACTAGTCATTCCATCAGCATTTGCTGATACGGTTTCAACTGAAATTGATAATGCCAATTATGATATTGATTATAATGCAAATAATGTAGTTTTGAAATCTGTCACTGCTGACCTTGATTTCATATCTTTAATTTTTGAAACAGAGGTATCTGGCTCTGAAGGTGATGTATCTATCACTTTTCAAAGAGACTTTTTTGATGCAAAACTTGGATACTCTGATGATGATTTCTTTATCTTATCTGACGGTGACGAAATTGAGTTTGAAGAAGTAAAAACTGATGAATATAGAACTTTGTCATTCTCACTTTCTGCAGGAACCGAAGAAATAGAAATTATTGGAACAATTCTTGCAAACAATTCATTTCTGATAGAACAAGAACAACAAGATGTTGATGCTGCAGCAAAAGCACAAGCAGAAGCTGACGCACAAGCAGAAGCTGAAGCCGCAGCAAAAGCACAAGCAGAAGCTGACGCACAAGCAGAAGCTGAAGCCGCAGCAAAAGCACAAGCAGAAATTGATGCAAAAAATACTGAAGAAGAAAAAATTGAAAATATGATGAATACTTGTGGTGATGGTACTGTATATGAAAACGGAGAATGTGTTTTATCTCCTATGGAAAAAAATGCATCTGATTTTAGAACTGGACCTCTAATCTACTCTATCGTAATTGGAATGTCACTTGGAATTGTGATTATGATGATCTTATGGGGTATTGGTAAGAAAAGTCACAAAGTTTTATCTGATGATGATTCTTGATCAAATGATTTTTGATTAATTGGTATCTCAATCACTCTTTCATTAATTAAAAATTGTAATGCATCTCCATAAATCGTGTCTGGTATTTGATTATTTACCCACCATCCAGTTGTCATCTTAAACCAATCTGGTATCTGTAATTCTTTTCCTGGTTTAGCATTAAAAATAATATTTTCATCAATTAAAAACTGAATTGATTTTGCAAATTCATCATCATCTGTTTGACCGCTAACCCATATCTTTGATACATCTTTTATCCAATATGGTATGCCAATTGTTCCATCATTTACAATTGTAAATGATGTTGTAGCTGTAGCCCCTGAATATTGTAATTCCAGTTCGTAGGTACCTTCATTCCATATTATGCTATCAAATGAAAATGGTGCAATTATTCTAGATTCTTCTTGTGCTATTGGTATTGATAATAATTGACTTTTATTTCCAACAGTATTTGTAATAAAAATAACCGCATCTTCTCCTGTAACCTCTGAGATAATTATAGTATAATCTAATTTGTCTCCATAATTGTAACTTGGAGATGAAATCACTATCTCGATATTCTGTACATCTTGAGCATAAGCGCTAGCTGAAAAAATAATACTTGCTCCTAGAATTAATAGTAAATATTGTCTCATACCTTTACCTAATTTCTACATAATATAATGAATTTTGCATTTTTCTCTTCATAGGATTATTAAGGGGATTTTTTTCTATGAATCTAATGACAACTAACCAAGACACTGTATGGTACAAAATGTGGAAGGAAAATTCTATCGTATTGCGAGAGCGTGCAATTGTTTGGAGAAAAGAAGATGCAGCTACACGTATTGAGCGACCTAGTAGACTTTTACGCGCAAGACGACTTGGTTACAAAGCAAAACAAGGAATCGTTGTAATTAGAATGAGAGTTGGAACTGGAGGAATGAGACGTCAGAGACCAAGAGGTGGAAGACGTCCAAAACATCTAGGTGTAACTAGAATCAAACAAGACGATAATATGAAAACTGTAGCAAACAGACGTGTACTTGAGAAATATCCAAATATGAAACTTTTAGGTTCTTATTTTCTGTACAAAGACGGCAAACATTACTGGTATGAGGTAATATTAGCAGACCCATCACATCCAAGTATTGTAAATGACAAAGAATTAAGAAAAAGAGTAATCAAAGTCGCTGCATGATAAAAAAATTATTAATTTTTCTAATAGTTTTATCAATAACTATTCCATTTGCTGATGCAGCACCACTTTCTGATAAAACTGGTCTTAAATTCACGTTTCCTGTAAAAACTGATGGACATACATTCGTAGTTGAAGCTACTGGAAATCTAGATGTAACTAATCTTGATTTTGATAAAGATAAAAAATTAATCACATTATTTGTTCTAAGTTCCTTAGAAAATAATTCATTAGAAATTAGTTTCCCTAACCAATTGATTGGTGGTAATTATTCTATATTTATTGATGATGAAAAATTTATTCCAGAATTAAAGGAAGGAAGTAATAATACATTTCTAACAATGGATTTTTCAGGAATGGGAAAACATAAAATTGAAATTTTTGGAACAACATATCTTGATACTTTTGACATTAGGGATGTAATTGATTATCGCATAACTGATGGTTACGTTGACGATATTGATGAAAATCAATCTACAAGTTCTCTAATTTTCACATTATTTGATCCAGGTGATAATGGTGTACTATCATTCACATTATCCGATGATGTAATTACGCCTTTTGATGATGGTTCTTTTATCGTAATGATTGACAGTGTGGAGTCTGATTACACTATTCAAGATAATACTATCAACATTCCATTTAATTCTGATAATGAAAAAATTGAAATTATTGGAACATATGTAGTGCCTGAATTTTATGAAATTGCACCACTAGTTCTTGCAACTTCTTTTATTGGTTTGATTGTTCTAAGAAAATATAAGAAATTATTCGTTTAACAATTTTTGAACCATAGAGTCTAAACCGGCAGCTTGACCAAATGATACATCTCGTAAAATCCCTTTTCTATCAACTAGAATTGTAGATGGTGTACCTTGTAAGGAATACATTTCAAATGTCTCAGCAGAATATTCCTTTGCTTTGAAATAATCTTTCACTCTTGCAAAAATTTGTTGTTTGTAGTCTTCAGGCTGTGAATCAAAATCAGGAAGTTGATTTTTGATAAATGCAGTCATTTTTTCTCTTGATGGGTCCCCTGTATCTTTTACTAGCGAATCCATTGCAACTGGATATGGTATCTTGAACTGAAGTTTTCCATCATCTAGCTGTCCATATTGTGAAAGTGCTTGTTTTGTATCACCTACAACTTCGCCTGTAGTGAGAAGCATCTCTAAATTCTCTAGTGTATTTTTATCATAATCTTCAAAGGCAGTTGCCACACCAAACACTGTAAGACCATCTCCCTTGTATTTTTGATAAATATTGATAATCTCTGGCATGGAATACATGAAACATCCAGGACAATTAACTTGGAAGACTTCGACAAGTTTTACGTTATCCCCTTCTTTGTCAAAGTTTGTCTCCATTCCTTGAACCCATTTTCCCAATTTGAGATTCGGTGCTTTTTCTCCAATTGCTACCATAAATTTTCTGATCTACATTTCCATTAAAAAGATAACTGACATTTTAAAAAAAAGGAATTAAAAAGGACTGGAAAAGACGTCAAACATGGAAGTAGTACCGCAATCTAGAATTGATCTATTCGCAGAAATGGAATCTCATTATGAAAAAGAAGATACCGATTATTTTGTGAAATTATTAGATCATGATGATTATGTTGTAAGATGCAGAGCAACTTGCATTCTTGTAGATTTGGGTGGTGAGGACAAGGTCCAATATATTGCCAAAGTTCTCAAAGATGATCCTAATGAACTAGTTAGACATGAGGCCGCATTTTCTCTAGGTCAGATGTGCTTTAGTAGTGGAATTGCACCCCTTGAAGATGCTACTGCAAATGATCCTAGCATGTTTGTTAGACATGAGGCAGCAGTAGCACTAGGAGTTGTTGGTTCTACAGGTGAGCCTGAGGTTTTAGAAAAAGCACTAAATGATCCTGAAGAGTCTGTAAGACATTCTGCAGTAGTTGCATTATCTAACTTGGAATTTATGAAAACTTTGTGCAAAAGTGAAAAGTTTGGTAAATTAACTGGCGGCTAAAGTGGATTAACTAGCGTTCCATTAATTGCTGATTCAAAATTGTAAATATTCTCTACAGATGAATCTTCAAAAATTTCTGCGTCATGAGATATTATAATAAATTGCATTGAAGCCTCTTCACCTCTAATACTTGCTAATTGTGACAATACTCCCACAAGTGCTTTTCTTCGTTCGCTATCAAGATGTGTGGTAGGTTCATCTAATATCATGAAATTAAGATTTGAGGCACCTAACAAATGTGCCATTCCTAATCTTAATGACAAAGCAATACTTACTTGCTCTCCTCCACTAAGTGATTCTAATTCTAACATTGTTGATCTAGCATAGCATGTAATATTCACATCTCGTGTTTTCTGGGAAAGTGAAATTCTCTGAATCTTTGTGTTTAATTTCTCCAAATATTCTGATGCTTTTTCAGAAATTATATCTAATGCCCATGAACGTAGACTCTTTGCTACTGGCCCATCTATGCTGTAAACATTTTTTTGAATATTCTCTAATTCTATGACATATTTTCTTACATTGTGTAGTTCATCTAAAATTATTCTATTCCTTTCGAGTTGTTGTTCAGCATTTTCTATTCTGTTAGATATTGCACCAAACTCTTGATCAATCTGACGTAATCTATCACGATTTTGAATCAAATCTTTCTTCTTTAAAAGAAACTCATCTTGATTAAATCCACTAGTAGTCTTTTCAATTTGTAAAATTTTTTCATATTTCATTTTTGCATGTGCATCAATTGATGATGCTTCTAAAAGCTGACCTGAGTTAATTGTAATCGGTATATCTTTAATTTTTTTTACTTTCTCTTTGATTGTTGCAGCAATTTGCTCTAATTCTGTCTCAGTTGAAATGTTATGTGTCTTTAATTTGATATCTGCATTTTCCGCCTCTCTTAATTCATCATTTATTTTTTCAATTGAATCCTCTAACTCTACTTGTTTTTCTTTTGTTTGTGAAATTTTTCTGTCAAGTGTCTTAATTTCTTCTTCCAAATGCTCTTTTTGAAATAGTGGATTCAAATGATCAACCTTAGAATCACATACTGGACATTTTCCATCTTTTAACTCTAATCTATTTGCAAACTCTCCTTGTTCTTCAAAACGAATTTTCTTTTTCTCAGATTCAACTAATTCTTTTGAAATTGTTTGTAATTCTTCCTCGAGTTTGAATAATCTGCTTTCTATCTCTCCTCTCTTACTAACAATTGAAAAACACCCCTTACATTCGTTAACTTTTCTTTCTTCTTCCATTACATCTCTTTGAATTTTTTTAATTGTCTCTTTTGCGTATGATACTAATTCTTCTTTTTGATCCTCTAATTCTCTTAATTGAATCTCTTTAACACTATCTTTTTCAACTTCTTGTTCAATTTGTATTATTTTTGTTTCTCTAACCTGTTTTTCCTCTTCTAACTTCTTCATCATTGGTTTTGAATTAGTTATTTCATTTTGAAATTCATTCATTCTATTTTCTAATAGTTCAATTTGTGTATCATCAAAACCATGTTTTGTTTGAATATCTTTCCTAAATTCTTTCAAAACTTCTTTCATAGATTCCACTGCTACATCTAATCTATCAATTCCAATGATTGTATTCAATAATTCTTTGAATTCCTTTGGTTTTGCTTTTATGATTGAATTCAGTTCTCCTTGCTGAACTATTGAAGCAATTTTCAATTTTTCAAAATTTATTCCTAATACTTTTTCAACTTCTTCTGTCATAGATTCGCCAAATTGTTTTCTTTCTCCTTCTGCAATAGGGATAAAGTCTTCCCCATTTTTTTCTAAAAATTGTGCAGTTAACGTTCCTTTGGCATCAATTTGTCTAACTGTTCTGTAATTTTTTCCGTTTGCAGAAAAATCTACTTTAACTAATGATTTGTTTGCACCTCTTCTTATCAAACTCTTGTTGTTTTTTCTCGTGTGTGCCCCAAATAGTGAAAATGTTATTGCATCAATTATGCTTGATTTTCCTGCTCCATTTTGTCCAACGAATACTGTTGCATCATTACTAAAGTCTAACTTTGTGTCATGATGTGCTAAGAAATCTATTAGTTCTATACTATGAATCATTTTCTTTCTCCGAAAAATTACTAAAATTTTCTATAACCACTTGTGTTGCACTATCTACTTGTCTTGTTGATAATAATGGTAATAATTCATTTATTGCAATATGGGCTAATTTTTCTGATTTCAAAGCATTTACTGCAAGTTTGAATAATTCTTGATCAATTTGTGCTGGTCTGTTTAAAAATACGGATGATTCATCCTCCTCTTTAGATAATTCCCATGAAAAATGTAATGATTTTGAGGCTAATTCTGTAAATTTGCTTTCTATAACATCTCGTTCTAAATTGTCTCCTTTGATCTTTATTTTTATTATTGGTTTTTTTTCTAATTTTGAAATTTTTTCATTTAATTCTTGAATTTTTGAATCTATTTTTTCAAATTCTATTTTTTCTATAATTTGTAATCTTGTATCAAGTTTTTTCCATTCAGGTTTTGCATCAGTTTCTGAAATATCAACTTCAAAAAATCCTTTTTCTACATCTCCTTGATTTGATGTCATGTCTGTAGAACCTGGATACACAAGAGGTCCTTTTAGATGCTCATACTGTTTTAGAAATTTATCATGTAGGTGACCCATTGCATAATATGTGAAATTTTTTGGAAGATCAGTAGAATTTATCTCTCCAGCAAATTTGTTTACCTCTGTAATCCCCTGATGTAAAACTAAAATTTTATGCCCATCATGTTTATTTGCTAATGATTCTATTTTTGAAAATTTTTCTTCTAACCCCTCCATCTCATTTTTCCTAATCTTATCAAGGCCTATGATCATCACATTTTTGTAATATACTGGTTCCTCTCTTCCAATATATTTTGAAAATTCTAAATTATGATAGACATATGGAATTGGAGTAGTGCGAACTCTGCTAATATCATGCTCACCTAAGACAAAAAATGATTCAATTCCATTTTGTTTTAATCTCTTTAGTGCATTTGCCATTTGCAAAATTGCAGTACCGCTTGGCGTTGGTGTATGAAAAACATCTCCTGCAAAAATCACAAAATCAACTTTATCATTTATTGAAATGTCAATTGCTTGATTAAATGAATTATAGATGTCTTGTTCCCTTTCTTCTAATCCATATTGGACTAATCCAAGATGTGTGTCTGAAATATGAGAAAATTTCATTTTAATCTAATAACAAGTCTTTTTGTACTGTTCCTTGAGCTTGTGCCTTATTTTCATTTTCAAACTTTTTTGCAATAGTCCATTGGTCTACTGCATTTTGGTCTGAACCAATTACCTTACCTTTCATCTCATCAATGTGAATTATTGCTGGTAAGTTGACCCATTGACCTACCAATACTGCATCACCAACATTTAACGATGTTAATTGAGCAATCAAATCTCTACTAATTGATTCAGATGCAGATGCAATTTGATGTTGGTCATCTTCTTGAACCATTTTCATTACAGCTAAAGAGCCCATTTGACTGAGAATACTAGGCTCAATATTTCGTGGTCTTTGTGAAACTACGCACAATCCTAATCCAAACTTACGACCTTCTCTTGCAATTTTTGTTGCCCAATATTTTGCTCTGGCATCTTCTCCTTTAGGAATGAAAACATGAGCCTCTTCAATAATCACAAAGATTGGACTGTTGAACATGTAATTTTTCTTTGATTTACTTTTTGCACTTTTTGCATTACTTGCGGTTTTTCTATCATTAAGTAATTCTTGAAGATAGTAACCTAGCGCAACATTTGCCTGCTTGTCACTAAATTCTGAAACATTTAGAATGTTTAATCTTCCTTCTTTGATTAATCCTACAGGATACACCATGTCGGGATCTAAAATGTCTGCAAATCTATTTCGTGCATCATCAATCTTATCTTGAACTCTATCTGCTGAATGTCTTTCTTCTTTTCTTTCTGGATCACTTCCAATATACTGAACTTGTTGATCAAGTGCTTCCCAAAAATTAGCAGATTCTTTTACTTCTGGCGTGAATGCTTTTCGTAAAATTCTTTGCTGAATGTCTGCACCTTCTCTAATCTCTAAAACTTCTGATAATGTCTCAGCATCCAATAATCTTGGATTGATTTTTGCATCAATCACATTAATTTTTGGTATGTCTAAATCTGCATAGTCATTATGATAATCAAAAATAATTACTGTTCCGCTCAATGCTGCAATTTTTGATGCAAGTAGTGAAACAAGGTTACTTTTTCCCATTCCAGTCATTGCTAAAATTCCTAGATGTCTTGAAACAATTTTGTTAAGATTAATCTTCGAGTCAATGTCTTGATTTCTTAAGAGATTTCCAATTTTTAGCCATTCGTTTTTCTCAGGCGCAAAAATTTCTCCTAAATCTGTTTTTGTTGCTTTGATTACCTTGGTACCTGGTAATGGTGGAATTGCAGGAAGTATTGCTTTTCCTTTTCGTAACATCTCTAAGAATCCTAAAATCAAAATTTTCCCAGTATAGCTCTTATCACGTTTGTTTAATTCTGCAAGTTCTATACTCTCTTCTGCCTCATCATAATTTCTTACATCTGACAATGCTGCACTTGTGACAAATGATGTTTCTACTAATCCTACAATTTTTCCTTCCTCTACCTCGATTATGACATATTCTCCTATTGGAAGTGCTCTTGATGACTGAATTGTTACTACATTTGGCTTTGATTCTCCTACAACAAATCCTAAACTCATCCTAATACCTCCCTTGAACCAATTTCATTTGAAAGTCCATGTATACTAGCTAATTTTGCAAGATCTTTTCCTGAAATCTTACAATTGTTGTGGGCAAGTTTCAGAGAATATGGGTATCCACTAATACTATTTTTGTAAATCTTGTTTAATACTTGCTTGAAATCATCATTTGAATAACCTGTTCCAAATAATTCTACTTTAATCAATGGTAATGAATCAGCTAATCTTGCAAAAATTGATGTAATGATTTTATCTTTACCAAATTTTTCATCTTCAAATATTTTACTAAATCCTGGAGTTCTTGCAGCATGATTATAGTAAAAAATGTCTCCTGCAATAGCTCCTAAATCTTCAAACTGTTTTCTTGTATTTGATGTCTTTGAAACAAATACTACATTGTTTCTTTTTTTCATTGCATTAACCATGGATTCTGTTAATGATGCTTGTCTTGTCATAAATTGTGAATAAAGTGAACCGTCCATCAAAACTAAGTCTGCATTATCAATTGACATGTTACATGCATCTATCTCCATTTTGCTTGCAAGTGATGCAAGTACTGGGTTTGTATCCAACCCAAAATCATGCAAGTCTGCGATTATTTCTCCATCTGATTTTATTGAGACTGCTGTTACAGCCCAAAGTTCAGCACCTTGAAATTTTGTACTGTTAAAACTACTATCTATTCCTGCAGAAACTACTTCTTGTTTTTCTGGTGTATAGTCAATCCAATTTTCTTTTGCTTTTTGTATGATTTTTTCATATTCTGGACCTTTTAGAATAGATAATGTTTTTTCACGGTTAATTATTGCGTCTTTGAATACGGTATTTAGCATAATAACTAATTCTGGTTTTCATGAATATGAACATTAGGGTAGAAAATGAGCTGGCTATTTGTCAGAACTCAATATTATTTTTTATCTTTTGATTTATCTGGATCCACTTTATCCCACATGTGCATATTTCCACGTAACAAAAATGAGCCTACAATTATTGTAACTAGTCCTACTACTACGAACATAAAACCTCTGCCTATTATCCCAAGTTTTGACATATTCTGATCTGGAATGCATTATTATTAAGACATATTTCTTGTGAGTATATGCCAAAGCGTAAAGATATTGCCATATGGATTGCAATTCTTGCAGGTGGGATAGGATTCTTCATATTTTATGGCATTGCAGCGGAAGTAATGAGATAATTTACGAATTTAATTACATGTAATCTAATCAATTTCATGATTGAATTTGATGATGAACTAAAAAAATTAGTAAATTTTCAAAAATTAGGGTACGTTGCAACTGTTTCTTCCGATGGGACTCCAAACCTTTCCCCAAAAGGAACAATTGCAATTCTTGATGATTCAAGATTAGTATTTGCAAATATTCGTTCTCCTAAAACAATTGAAAACCTCACCAATAATCCGTCAATTGAAATCAATGTAATTGATCCTTTCTCAAGAATGGGTTATAGATTCAAGGGATTGGCCAAAATTCTTTCTGACGGTGAAGATTTTGCAAGCATTCTTGATTACTTTAAACAAAAAGGCATCAAAAGTACTATCTCCCACATAGTTGTGATAGATGTAAAATCTTTTTCTGAAATAACATCTCCGTCTTATGATCTAGGTCTTAAAAGAGATGATTTAGTAAAAAAATGGAAACAGTACTACGACTAATTTTGTAACTTCTTTTTTGTTTCACTATGCGCTTTTCTTTCTTTATCTAATAATTGTCTAATAACCTCTAGCTCTTTCATAGTATCTTGTAATCTCTTGTTTGTTGTAGAAATTATTTGGCTAGCTGCTTCCACTACATTTTTTGAATCATCTTCACCTTTATTTTTTGAATTTATTTGTTTCATTTCTACTAATCTTTTTTTCATAATTTCAAGTTCTTTTTTTCTTTGATTCAATTCCTCGTCAATTTTCTTTTTTTCATTTTCTGAATCTGAAACGAACGGAGTATTTTTCTTAATTTTTTCCTCTAATTCATTATTGATTTTTGAATTTTTTGTAATTTCTTCTTGAATTTCTTTTAGTTTATTCTCTGAATTGCTTATTTCTTTTGAGATTTTTTCTATATTTTCATTATTTGGTTTTATCACGTCATTTGATTTTGATTCAGAACCTTCAAGTGAACGTAATTCCTTTTTGGATTGAATTATTTTGCCTATGATTTCATCATATTCTTTTCTTGATAATTCAATTTTTTCTATAATTGAATGTAGTCTTTCATTTTTTTCTTTAATCTTACTTTCTAAACCTTCAATCTCCTCTTCTATGTCATCTTTGATTTTTTGTAAATTTGTATTTGTATCCTGAGCAACCTCTGATTTCTTTTTACTAAATAATCCCATCCCAATTCTACCTATTCTTTGGTTTTTTAATGAATCTGGTATAGAATCCGACTGAACCAACCAAAATTCCGGAAATTAGACATACAACTCCTAATTCTGGGTTATCCGTGTAAAGATTTGGTGCTAAAAACAATAGTAATGCTCCAAAAATTATAAGAAAAAATCCTCCGCCTTTTTTCTGTCTGTTGTGTTCGTTATGAGCCATTTATTTCACGTACTTGCCAATTTTTTCTGCTACGTTTTTCTTTCCAATATCTAAAATGAATGGGCCAATTTTTGGGCCTCTAGTAGTTGACAAAATAATTTGGTATAGTACTTTGAAAAAGTCTTTTGGTTCTATATCGTCGCCCTTTGCAATTTGATATATCTCATTTTGCAAATCTTCAATCTCTCCATCTTTTTCTAAAACGATAATTAGTTTACTTAGTGCACCTTTGATCTTTGAATCAATATCTATATCAATTTCATCTGATATGTCAAATTCATCTGCAAAGTTTCCTGCCATCTCAATTAATCTGTCAATTTCAGGTGATGTCTCTTTGATTGCACGGTAATCTACTAGTTTTTTATTTATTCTAGAAATTCTATCCTCTTTGAAAATTTTAGATAATTCTAAAAGAAGTCTATAACTTACTTGAGCTGGCATCTGTTTTGGAGGAGATAATAGATTGACATATTCGTACAATCCTTTTGATTTTACCAATTTTGCCTCATTATCAAGTTTAATTTTGCCAAAGAATATTTTTTCAAGTTCATTGTATTCATCCATAAGTGATGGTATGTCCTCAAATCCTAATTCTCTTGCACCTGTGATTCTCTTGTATAGTAACAAAAGTATTGATTCTGGCGTTCCAAATTTCAACCATGTTTGAGATGTTACAACGTTCCCTAATGATTTTGATATCTTCTTTCCACCTTTATCCAAAAACATTTCATATTTTATGTGGTGTGGGTGTGGAAAATTCAAAACATCATCTGCAACCCAATCATTAACTTTGACTGAATCCATGATATCTTTTCCATATGCTTCAAATCTAATATCAAACGCGCTCCATCTTGCAGCAAATTCTACTTTCCATGCTAATTTCCCAAGATCTTTTTTAATATCGGCCTCTCCTTCATATCCGCATCCTTTGATTTTCTTTCCACCAATTTCTGCGTCACAACATTTGTAACGAACTTTTCTTTCATCTGGTAGATATTCTGTGGCTTCTGCAACATACAATCTGCTACATTGTGCACATACAGGGAAATATGGTAAGAATTTCTGATATTTTTCCTGTCCGACTAAATCTTCAATTTTTGCTCCAATTCTTTCACTTTGTGTTAAAATTGTATGAATTTGTTCTTGCAGTAAACCCTCTTTGTAGGTATCTCTTGCTCTTTTGAAGGTGTACTCAATTCCTAATTTTTCTAATCCATCCAAAAGCCTACTACTCATATTCATTCCATAGGATTCGTGTTCTCCTGTATGATCAGGTATTAGTGATACTGGTTTTCCAATATGTTCTTCAAGTGAATCTGGAAATCCTGCTGGAATTTTTCTTAATCCATCAAGGTCATCTGAATATGCAATTAATTCTGATTTGTATCCCATATTTTCTAAAGCAAGTTTTACTCCGTATGCTCTAACTGCATCTCCTAAACTTCCAATATGAGGAATACCTGATGCACCTAATCCACTTTCAACTCTGATTAGACTAGTGTCTCTACCTAGTTGTTTCTCTCTTTCAATTAATTCTGATGCAAGTTTGTCAATCCATGTTCCTTTTCCTATAACGTTCTGTTCAGACATATTTCATTACAACTCCTTTGCCATATATGGTCCATTAATTCTGTAATTCAATTTTTTATAATATTCTCTTGTACCAACTGCACTGATTACACATAGCTTATTTGATGATAGGTCAGTTGCAGCAATTTTTTCAGCTTCCATCATCAATTTTTTTCCTATTCCTTGATGCTGAAAACTAAATTCTTCTTGTTCACCAATGCTGATTGCTTTTCCAAATACATGTAGTTCTCTTACAATTGACGTTTTATCTGTAATTTCTTCTCTATGTGCCTTTTCACTAGGTTTTCTTAGTCTCAAAAATCCATACGTCAAATCGTCTGCGTCATTAAATGACAAAAATACCTCTTTTCCACCACATGCATCATAATCAATTCTTTCCAATTTTAGTTCAGAAAATTCTTTTTTATTATTAAGACCCGCTTCTCTACACCTAATACATTTGCATGATGTTCCATGTTTTGCTAATTCTTCATGAACTTTTTGCCGTAAATTTCCCATTTTTGGTCCATCGACAATTTCGTCCATTGTAATCTCTCTCTGCACCCTCATAATTCGAACCCATTTCGGTATAATTTTTTTAGATTCAGTTAAAACATTAATCATCTCCTTTGTAGAATATGGTTTGTAATTTCCTAATTTGTAATCCTCATAAAGTGGTGTATCTTTTAGTACTAATGCAGGATAAATCTTTAACATATCTGGTCTGAATTCTTCCATCTCAAATAATTTCTTAAAATCTGCAATGTCTTCTTCTGGACTCATAGTTGGAAGTCCTGGCATCATATGTGCTACAACTTTGTATCCTGCATCTTTTGCAATCTGAAATGAGCTAATCACTTGTTGTAAATTGTGTCCTCTATTGACAATCTTATAAACTCGTTCAGTCAAACTCTGAACTCCAATTTCTACTCGAGTTGTTCCATAATCTAACATCATGTCAACATGTTTTTGTTGGCAATAGTCTGGTTTTGTTTCTATTGTGAAACCAACGTTTCTCATTTTTGCTTTTTCATTATTTCTTTTTGCATCTTCCAAACTAACTGATTCAAATCCATTTATTGCATCATAACATGATTTTATGAAATTACGTTGATAGTCATCTGGCATGAAAAGAAATGTTCCTCCAACAATTACCAGTTCTAATTTTGTAGGATCATGACCGAATGCAATTAACTGTTCAATTCTTCTTTTAATTTGGACTCCTGGTTCATAATTGTCTTCAATTGCACTGAGTGTGACAGGTTCTTTACCTGTATAGCTATTTGGTGTATTGATTTCTGTTCCTCCTGGGCAAAAAGTACACCTTCCGTGAGGACATGCAAAAGGTTTTGGCATTATTGCAATTACAGTAACCCCTGAAGCTGATTTTACTGGTTTTTTCAGTAAAACTTTTTGAAGAATAGGAAATTGTTCTTCAGTTGCAGCTGATAATATCTCTGAATTTCTAGGTAATCTTTCTAATGAATATTTTGAACATGTTTCTTTTATTTCGTTTTTAATTTGATTTTTTTCTAGATTTTCAATTTCAGATAATCTTTCACATATTTCTCTACACGCATGTAAAAAATTCTCACTTAATTTCTGCATGATCTATGCAAATCATTGCAACATAAAATGGTTTAAATGAATTTTATCTTCGTTTAGGAGCTGCTTTCTTTTTAGTAGCCTTTCGTTTAGGAGCTGCTTTCTTTTTAGTAGCCTTTCGTTTAGGAGCTGCTTTCTTTTTAGTAGCCTTTCGTTTAGATGGTCTTTTAAGATCTTTTTTCAGAGACTCTAGTTCATCAGTTAAAGTAGCCATTTCTTTGAGTAATTGTAATTCCTTTCTAATTTTTGATACTTCATTATCAAATTCTTCTTTCTTCTTTTGTTCATCTTCTGATTGATTTTTTGCAGCTGATGAAGCTTGAACTTGTGCAGCCGCGTCGGCTTGTACTTTTTCAGCTTCTTCTACTGTCATTTCAGTTCTAACTTCTTCACTTTTTTGTACATCACTATCTTTCAGTTTTCCCTCACTGGCTAATCTTTGCAGATATTCTTTCTCATATTCTAAAAGGAGTTCTTCTCTTGATTTCTCACTCATGGTTGTTTCTTGAATTGCTATGATTTAAATAATTTTTAAAAATTATTCGAGCTGTATTTCTCTATTCTACTTTAGCTACTTCTTTTCTATAATCCATCTTGAGCCAAATTGGAGTTATGATTGTGGTAACTGCTACCATAAGAACAATGGTTGTGTAAACATCTCCTGTTAACACTCCTGATGATAATCCTACTCCTGCAACAATTAATCCTACTTCTCCTCTTGAGATCATTCCTATTCCTACTCTCATTCCTGCAGTTTTATTTTTCAAAAATAGAATCGATGGTAATCCACATCCAAGTAATTTAGTCGAAATTGCAATTGCAATAACTACTGCACTTAGCATTAATACGTCTAAGTTTACCGTTCTAAAGTCTACTTGCGCACCAATTATCGCAAAAAACAACGGCGCAAAAATTAATCCAATTCTACTAATGAAATTCTCTATCTTTTCAAACACTTTTGTTGCTGATAGTGCCATTCCTACTGCAAATGCTCCTACAATTGGGGATAATCCTAAAGTTCCTGCAATTGCAGCTGCTCCAAAGAATGATGCGGTTGCTATTCCTTCTACACTTCCAGTTGATTTCCATATTCTTGGTGTAATGACTTTTGGAAGTATGAAAATGGCTGCAATCAGAATTGCTGCAAAGAATCCTAATACCTTAAGAATTGTAAATGTAACGTCAAGTAAATCAATATTGTCTATTGCCTCTGCACTTCCTAATGATGTAACAACTGATAGTACTGCTATTGCCAAAATATCGTCTACAACTGCAGCTGCTATAATTAACCGAGCCTCTGGTGATTTAATTTTATTAAACTCCTTTAGTACCTGAATTGAAATTGCTATACTTGTTGCAGTAAGTGCTGTAGCAATCATCATTGCCTGTAATGCATCGTATCCAAATGCTTGAAATACTAAAAGTCCTGCAAAGAATGGAACTATAACTCCTAAGGTTCCTACCGTAAATGATGCCTTTCCACCTCGAAGAAATTCTTTTGGTGTCATTTCCAATCCTGCCATAAACAAAATTACAATTGCACCAATTTCTCCTAGGGTTCTAAGTTCTGGTCCGATTTTTAAAATTGATTCTCCTGTTTCTGGATGAAGCAAAAATGCACCTAATGCAAATGGCCCAATTATCATTCCGGCTAGTAATTCACCTAAAACAATTGGGAGTTTTATCCTACTGAATAATTCGCCCATTAGCTTTGCAGCTGCTAGTAAGATTCCTACTGCAATGATAACTTCAATGAAGCCTGCTTCTGCTGCCATTATCTAAGATTTTTAGGATTACGTCATATAAGCCAAATCTAGTAAAATTTTTTGTATTGATTTCTATGCAATTTTCAATTTATTAATAAAAACGCCCTTGTTTTTACTGATTCTGCCGATTTCATAAGATTTCGTCTTATGTTTTTTGAAAATTTTATGAATATTTTTGGTTTGATTCTCTGGAGCGATAATACAAAATCCTATTCCCATGTTGAATGTCTTGTACATCTCTTCATTTTTCACTCCTGAATCTTCAATTAATTGCATCAATGCTGGAGTTTTAGGCATACTGTCCAAGTTATATCCAATTTGTTTTAGTCTCAATAATTTTGTAAATGATCCTCCCGTAATGTGTGCCAGTCCGTGAATTTTACATTTTTTCACTGCTTCTAAAACTGGTTTGACGTAAATCTCTGTTGGACGTAAAAGTGCATTTCCTAAATTTCCAATTCCTTTGATATTGTCTTTAACTGAATATTTTGTTAAAAGTGCTTTACGTGCTAATGAGTATCCGTTAGAATGTAATCCTGAACTTTTAATTCCAATAATTACATCATTTGGTTTTATTTTATCTCCCAATACCATGTCTTTTTTTGAAAGCATCCCTACTACCATCCCTGCAAGATCAAATCCAAAACCTTTGCCTGCAATTAAATCTGACATTATTGCAGTTTCTCCACCTACAATTGGCATTGAGGATTTTTTTGCACCTTTAACCAATCCTGATACTATTTGTTTGAAAATTTTTTGATCATTTTTGTTTGCAGCAATGTAATCTACAAATGAAATTGGCGTTGCACCAATACAAATAATGTCATTCACATTCATTGCAATACAATCTATTCCAATTGTATCATATTTTTTCATTAAATTTGCAATCATAACTTTGGTTCCTACTCCGTCAGTATGTGTTGCTAATAATTTTCCACCTGGAATTTCAACAATTCCTGCATAATGCCCAAATCCATGTGTCATCTTTGCCATTTTTTGTAAATTATGAGTTGAGCCAATCAGTTTACCGATTGCACGTTGACTTTTTTTTATCTCAGTTATGTCAACTCCTGCTTTCTTGTAACTTATTGTCATATCCAATCACCTACATGTACATATTTGAATCAATTTTTTTATGTTCCGAATATTTATCAGATAATTCTTTCAAATCTGTGCTCATCTGCTCTTTTTGTTTCTTTAAATTTTTTGTATTGATTTCTGTATCGTAAACTCTGTTAATTGCATCAATAATTGTGGCTGCTGCAACAGGATCTGGTATTGATTCGTCCGCTTTTGCAAGCAATGTAATTCCACGAATTTTCCTAATTAGACATTCATTTAGTATTCCTCCTGAAATTCCAGTAATGAATCCTTGAGGGACCATTTGGATATCATTTTCCTCCATAACTCTACACAGGTCAACTTCTGCTGCAAAAAATGCATTTCCATCGTGTTTTTTGTCGGCAACACCATCCAACACTATAATCTCAGTTGAACCTTTTTTCTCAGCCCAATCTAGAATCGCCATGGCGATATTGTAAATCCCATCTTGACTGATTACTATTTCACAAATTATTGCACAGATACTTCCATCGCTGTTTGAATAAATCCGAAATGGATGTCTTAGTCTACCTTGCATGAATACTGTTGATGGCGGTAAATGTTTTGAGCGGAGAAAACCTACCTCTTTCATATCCAATTCGTTTATCATATGATCCACTGCTATAGTTCCAACTAATCCTGCTCCCACAAAACCAACAAAAATTGTAGGATTTTTCAACTTATTTTTTCCTACTTCGTAGATCTCTGCTTCAGGTATGTTTTGCTGCAACACTTTGTTGTCTATGTTTTGTTTAATTACTTGTTCGCTTCATCAAAAATATTGACTCGTATGTCTCGTAGTATGATCCGAATGCTAATTTTTGGAATTGGTTCAATTCTTTTTGTAATCTATCTATACATCTAGAATTTTCTGATCTAGTTTTTCTCATTTATTGTAAATAATTCTAACATTACTCTTCCTTTGTCTGTGATGGTATAGATCACATTTGATCCAACCCTTTCTTTTTCTATGAATTTGTATTCTACACAAAAATGTAGATAGTTTAGAAACGACTTTTTCATTCTAATCTTTGATTTTGAATACAGGTCTGAAAATGTCATTGGGTTTGAGTTTAGTTGATACAGTAATTTCAATAAAGATAGTGTGCTGAAGTCCTTTGTTTTTGCTCTCACTGCGTCTAGTACTTGTTCGTCTCGTTGAATTATGAATCCTTCAAAACGTTCTGCAACTTCTAATGGCACATATGTCAATCTTGCTCTCATACAGTATAGTACCGTACTTTACCATATTAAGGTTAAGTCATGGTTTGTTGAGCTATTTGATCAGTTTTCCTAAACTTGGGTAAACATCATATCTATTTTCCTTGTTAGAATTGTGAAATATACGGAAGGAATGTGATTTAAACAAGATATCTTGGCATAGTTGTTGTGGACGTACTTCATATTGGAAGTGTACTCGCAGGATTAATCCTTCTATGTATTGGAGGTTATGCAATAGTTTCTGGTGGTGTTTCTCTTGCAAAGAAACTTCGAATTAGTAGTATGATTATTGGTTTAACAGTAGTGGCATATGGCACCTCTACCCCTGAACTAGCAGCTTCATTACTTGCTGCTTTCAACTCTCACACTGAATTAATTCTTGGAAATATCATTGGAAGTAATATCAGCAATGTTGGAATGGTGATTGGAATTTCTGCCATTTTTGCACCTCTTCTAATTAGTAAAATTACTGTTAGTAGATGGATTCCGATAATGATTGGTGTATCGTTATTAGTTGTGGCTATGTCATATGATGGGGAAATCTCGCAGGTTGATGGTGTCATATTGATTGCTGCACTCATTGGATTTACAGCTTATACTATCAAAACTGTCAAAAAACAAAAAATTCAACAAAATGAGACCATAGAAAATGAAGCGCTTGAAGGAGAATATTTCTTATCAAGATATAAAATTGAAACTTATCCTCAATCTATTGGTCTGATAGTAGCTGGAGTAATAGTGCTGTTTATTGGCGGCCATCTTACAGTTGACGGTGCTGTAAATATTGCTGAAACTTTAGGATTATCTCAACTAGTTATAGGAGTTGTAATTGTTGCAATTGGTACATCACTTCCAGAATTAATCACATCTATTATCGCAATAGCAAAAAAACAAACCGATATTGGTGTAGGAAATATTGTTGGTAGTAACATATACAATATTTTATTGATATTGGGGGTTTCTTCTGCTATAGTTGGAATACCTGTTGTACCTGATGTATTTTCTAATTATTACATAATGATTGCATTTAGTCTTGTTTTATTCATTGGATTTAGAAAATATATTCCAAGAGTTGTTGGAGTTGGTCTTGCAATAGCATTTGTGGTATATCTTGCAAGTCTTTTAGTTTAATTTTTTCTAGGATTTTGGTATTGATATTTTTTGATTTTAATTAATTCAAAATATGAACCAAACTTCTTTGTATCCTCAACATTATCCAATCCTTCTGAACCTGTAGGTTCTACTTGATATTCTCTGATTTTCTTATATGTTGTATCTCTTTCAGCAGGAATTCTTCCTATGCTTCTGATCAAATGTCGTATTTCTTTTGGTCTTAACAGCTGACCAAATTCGGCACCTGCTGCAGTTGATATACTTTCGTTGACTAATGTTCCTCCGAAATCATTTGCACCCCAATTGAGAAGTAATTGTGAAAACTTTGGTCCTTCTTTGACCCATGACATTTGGATATTATCTATTACATTGTTTAGCATTATTCGTGAGATTGCATGGACTAGAAGTGCATCATTTGAACTTGCACCTTTTCTGATACCCTCATGAAGTTGATGTTTATACATTGGTGCTTCTGAATACACAAAATTAAGTGGAACAAATTCTGTAAATCCTCCTGTTTCTTTTTGAATTTCACGAATTGTATCCAAATGATTGACTCTATGTTCATTTGTTTCTAAATGGCCAAACATCATCGTTGATGTAGATTTTATTCCCATCTTATGTGCAGTTTTTATTACGTTTGTCCAGTCTTTGACTGTAATTCTTCCTGGAGAAATTTTATCGCGTAGTTTTTGATTGAGTATTTCTGCCGCAGTTCCTGGAATCGTATCTACTCCTGCATCTTTTAATCTACTTAGATATTCTTTTGTTGAAATCTTAGATCTGGTTGCACCATAAAGAATTTCTTCTGGAGAAAATCCATGTATGTGTATATCTGGAACCTCAGTTTTAATTTCTCTACAAATATTCTCGTACAACCCTGCATCCATATCAGGTGGAAGTCCTGCTTGGACGCATACTTCTGTGGCTCCATAGGTGTATGCTTCTTTTGCTCTTCTTGTAATTTCTTCAATAGGTAGTGTATATCCTTCTTCTTCTCTAAAATCTCTACTAAATGCACAAAAGCCACATTGTTTTATGCATACATTTGTGAAATTGATATTTCTATTAACAACATACGTTACTGTATCTCCTACCTTCTCTTTTCGTAAATAATCTGCAACTCTACCTACAAGTTGAAAATCAATCCCTTTTGCATCAAATAGAACTAATGCTTCTCTTGAAGTAATATCTTTTCCAGAAATTGCTTTATTGAGAATAGCTGCAATTACTGGGTCTGCATACTGCAAAATTCCGTCTACATCTTTATTTTCTAAATTCATTTCCAGTAACTCTCTTCTACATAATTTTCTTCATCAGCAATTAAAGATATTCTTTGTTTCAATTCATTATTAACTAATGGAATAAATTCCGGATATACTGGAAATCGTGCTTTGAAGGAAAAACCTAAGTCATTACATTTCTTTTCAACATTTTGAATATTTGGCCATGAAAATTCTGGGTTTACATAATCCGATGTTATTGGGGAAATTCCTCCCCAATCATTAATTCCTGTACTTAAAAATTCATGATAATTATTCGGTGACAAATTTGGCGGAATCTGGATATTTGCATCTGGCATCAAAATTCTGCATAATGCGACAACTGTCTTGAAATAATCTTCTTTTGGTGTGTTGTGATTAGACATCAATGTTTCTGGTTTTGGATGGAAATTTTGTAAAATGATTTCTTGAATGTTGCCATATTTTTCATGAATTTGTTTAATATCTAAAATTGATTGAATACATTCTTCCATGCTTTCTCCAATTCCTACTAAAATTCCAGTTGTCATTGGAATTTTTAATTCTCCTGCATTTTTCAAAACATTTAATCTTACTTTGGGTTCTTTACTTGGTGCATCTTCATGAGGCATTCCTTTTTCTCTTAATCGTGTACTAGAATTTTCAAGCATTATTCCCATGCTTACATTACTTTTTTGAAGTTCTTTCATTTCACTTTTGGTAAGATTTCCTGCATTAGTATGTGGAAAAACACCTTCATTCAGTACAATCTCAGAACAATGAATCAAATATTCTGCTGTCGATGAAAAACCTTCATTCTTTAACCATCTTTTTGCTTCTGAATATTTTTGTTCAGGTCTTTCACCTGTAACAAATAATGCTTCAGTACAATTGTATTTCTTTGCAAGTTTTGATAATCCTTTTACTGTCTCTAAATTCATCATTGATAATTTTGCATCATTTGGTTCTGCCTTGTATGTGCAATATGAACACGTATCTCTACATAGATTAATTATGTTGAAAAATGCCTTTTTTGAAAAGCTGATTCTTTTTCCTTTTCTCTCATTTCTCAAATTAGATGCAGTATCAAAAATAGTCTCTTTTGGAACTTCTTTTAATAATTGAAGAATTCCTTCTTTTTTGATCTCCTTTAATTCGTTAATTTTATGAATAATTTCAAAATCAAATTGTAATTCACTCATTGCTTAAAAATTCAGTATGGTCTATTTAATTTTGTAGAAATGCTATTGAGGTCTTTCCTCAAGAACCATGGTCAATTCTAAAATCTCCCCACCTCTATTGACAGAAAGAACCATTTCATCTCCTACAGATTTCTCTCTTTGTAAGTGAACCAATATGTCTGAGATCTTTCTTACGGTTTCTCCATCAATTGATAATATTATATCGCCATCTAGTGCAAATTCTCTTCCATCTGTCTCTTTTGTTTCTGTAACTCCTAGTAATCCTGCTGTCTCTGCAGGGCTGCCTTCAATTACTGATACAACTAAGAATCCTTTTGAACTATTCAATCCTCTTACTTCAGCGAGCTCTGGGTCGACATCTGTTCCTGAAATTCCCATCCATGGATGCTTAAACTCTCCATCTTGAATTAGAACTGGAACCACTTTCTTCACGGTATTTGATGGAACGGCAAATCCAATTCCTGAAAATTCCCCTGTTGCTGATTGTATGGCTGTATTAATTCCCACAACTTCTCCTTTCATATTGATTAAAGGTCCTCCTGAATTTCCAGGATTTATTGCGGCATCAGTTTGTATTACATCTGGAATTGAATATCCTGTTTCTTGTGGCAACAATCGTCCCATCTGACTTACAATCCCTGATGTCATAGAACCGGATAATCCAAATGGATTTCCTATGGCTGCAATTTTCTCACCAACTTTTAGTTCTGATGAATCTCCTATTTTGATTGGTTGTAGGTATGTATTGGTTGGTTCGACTTTAACAACTGCAATATCTAAATCTCTGTCAGTACCTATGACATTGCCAATGTATGCTTCTCCATCGAGAAATGTGATCATCACTCGCTTTGCATCTTGCACAACATGTTGATTAGTTATTACATATCCTTCATCTGAATATACAAATCCTGAACCCATTCCTCCATCAGATTCTCCTCTTAGAACACTTACTTGTACAATACTTTCCTCAGATTTTTCAAAAATATCAATTAGTGAATACTCATAACTTCTTTCTATTCCTGTTACTTCTCCTACAGTTTCACCATAATTTCCATTTGTAACAATTAGTTCACTTGTGTCGTTATCTGCAATTGAATTGAATGATACAAAAACTGCAAATATTATTGCTGCAGTTGCAATTACTCCTCCAACAACAATTCCATTATTTGCCATAACAAAATTATGTTTGATTAAACTATAACCCTTACTGATTTTTGCTACAATATATCATACTTTGAGATAGTTTTGAGAAAATTCTTTGACTGAATATTTTCTTCCTCTCCATGATACTGCTGAAGATTTGTTTGCATGCAAGATACCTGAAAGAAAACCAAGTACTACAATTATTCCTCCAATAGGTGCACATGTTGAATTTATTATGCTTATGTTTAATCCCATTTTGGCTTCCATTATAGATGCTGAAAAAATTGTTATTGTTGAAATAATTGCAGAAATCAACAAAGTTGTGAATGATATGTTTGGTTCAAATGCAATTATTGAATATCCCAATAATGGAATCGGCATAAATAAAATGAATAGTACGGCAAAAAATACTCCTACCGCTGTTGAAGAACTCTGATGATACAATGGAACCATTAGACGTTTCAATCCATTCCACATCTCTTTTGCACTTCGTGAATACAACGCTTCAATCAAGTGTTCACCCCTGACCATCTTTAATGCATAACCTGACTCTTTTGTAATCTTGCCCAATGCACCATCTTCAATTATTTCTTGTTTAACTTTCTCATGGGTTCCGATCTCTTCGTACACCTTTCGTTTAATCACGAAAAAACTTCCAAAAAAATATCCTACCTTCTTTTTTGGGTTGTTCACATTTAGGGCAGAATATCTTGAATGCAGAAATGTTGATAGCATTGGTAAGGTTATTTTTGTAATTGTATCAATACAACGAAGTCTTGGAATTACTGTTAATGCATCAAGGTTCTCTGATTGTAGGTGTGATACTGCTAATGTGATTACATTTTTTTTAAATTTTGTATCTGCGTCTGTAAATAGCAATATCTCTCCAGTAGCTTTTCTGAATCCTTCCATACATGCCCAATTTTTTCCCATCCATTTTTCAGGTTTTTCTTTTGCACTTACGTGAATAATCTTTGAATTTTCTTTTGAAAATTTCTCAATTATCTCTCCTGTTTTATCTTCTGAAGAATCATCAATTGCTATAATCTCAAAATTTTCATAATCTTGTGAACCTAGAGTTTCTAAACATTTTGAAATAAACTCTTCTTCATTTCTTGCTGGTAAAATAACTGATACCTTTGGGGTTGTTGTACTTTTATTTTCAAATATATCTAAAAATGGTGTTTTGGTAAATGATTGATACATAGAACTCAATAATGAAAGCCATGCCAAAAAAACTCCTACTAAAATTACTGTAAAAATAAAATTAAAAACATCTATGAAAATGTCTGCCATTAATTTTCAACTTCTTCTTTAATTGCTTGCAATGCTTGCTCAGTTCCACTTTTGATGTGTTTTTTAATTATGCCTGTGAACATTCCCATTTTTCCAGAAAGTTTTACATCCCATACTGCTTCTAATTCACATGAATTTTCCATATCTTTCAATGTTAGAATTTTTTCTCCTACTATGACCCCTTTTGTGAAAACTGCTTTAATTGTCTCTTTTGGAACAATTGTTACGTCTTGCAGGCATTTTTGATCACGAAATGCAATTGTAATCTCTCTTGATATTTGATTACCGTCTTTTGAAATGTTTCTAACTTCTTTCGTACCTTTCCAAAACTTTGGTTCATTATCGATATCTGATATTACATCCCAAACTTTTTCTTGGGTTGCATTAATTATTACAGATGTTTTAATTTCTGCCATATTTTCACCCAATTACTCGAAAATATTAGGTTTATCAAATTTTTTCTGCCAATTATGGTTCATAAATTTAGAAATTAATTTTAAACCGTCAATATTTGATGCATTATGGATGATATCTCATACGATGATTTCTCAAAATTAGATCTACGTGTAGCAAAAATTGTATCTACCGAAAAAATTCCTGAAAAATCAAGAATTATCAAAGGTACAATTTCTTTGGGAGATGAAGAACGTGATGTAATAATTGGAGGCGCTCAATTTTATGACCCTGAAGATCTAATTGGGAAAACAGTAATTGTTGTTGCAAATCTAGAACCTAAAAAAATGGCTGGTGTTGAATCAAATGCAATGTTATTAGCTGCTGATATTGACGATAAACCATTCTGGCTAACTGTCAGTGATGATGTTCCTGCAGGAACAAAAATCAAATAATTACTTATTCGTAAACCATTAATTTTTTTTCTTCTAAAAGTGCGTGTAAATTATTAACTGAACGGTATACGTCCTCTTCTTTTTTTGCACCTGTACATACAAGCTTTCCTGAAGAAAATAACAAAATGACTGTTTTTGGATCAAGCATTCTGTGAATCAAACCTGGAAACTGTTCTGGCTCATACATGCTTCTTGGTAGTGTTCTAGCTGCTTGCTCAAGATGAATTCTTCCTCCTAAGTTTATTGAAGCAACAATATTCTGAATTGTTACCACTGCATTTTTTTTAACCTTGATTTTCCCTTTTCTTAATTTTTCAACAACTGTCTTTACAGCATTTTTTGACATTTGTTCTGATTTTGCACCTGTACATACCATCTTTCCTGAAGTGAAAATCAGCGTAGCTGTTTTTGGGCTTTTCAATCTGAAAACTAGTCCTGGAAACTGATCTGGATGATATTCTACATCTGGAAACTTTTTTGTAATATCGTTAAGATCCATTTTCTGGTCTACTGTAGCTGATGCCACTACATTTTCAATACTGATGATAGGCTTTGTCTGTGGCATATCACAATTTAAAAAATATCATTAATAAAAATACTCGTGAAATGACTCATTTTTACTCTTAATTACATGGATATGATTAAATTACAAAATCAAAGTAATTGATTATTGGAAATTTTAGGTTATAATTTTGATGAATTTTTGGCATGGGTTGGTGAAGATACTGACACACTAATGATGCTCATATGGATTCTTCCTGTCATAATTTTTGTTTTTTATGGACAACGAATACAACTTATGATTTCATCAAATGAAATTAAAAAAGACATTGGAAAACTAGACGAATACACTACATCTACAAAAAAGGACTTTCTGAATTATGTAAAAAATAATCTTACCTCAAAATCTGACCCTTCAAAAAAGTTGGACAGCTTTTTTGATTATTTCACAATTATGCCTGTAGATATGGATCCTAATGGAATTATTACAAAAATCAATCATCTGATTCGTTCAAGGGAAGACTTCATTCGATTACAAATTAATGGAATGTTCTCTAATTTGTCATCTGTGGAATTATCTAAACTCCAAAATTTATTGGAAATAGTTACTACATTACAATTATTCCATAAACATACTCGTCATCTTTACCTCACTGCAAAAAAACAAAAAAACTTCCCATTAATTTTGCCATTACAAATGATGATTCCATTTATCATGGAAGAAGCTCTTGCTTTGAAAGATGCAATGCCTGCAATCAAAAATGGCCAACCAATTGGTGATGGCATTGGACCAATGATTGTCGGACAAATGATGTTGGGTACTACTAAAGAATCGGCCGCATTTGAGACAGTCTGGTCAAAAACAACTTTTGAAGATAGAGAATTATTCTTAATGAAAGCTGAAGGTCCAAATGCAACTGTTGGCCGTCCAGGAGATGGACTTGAAAAAATAATCTCAATCAAAAAACCTGATCTTGTAATCATGATTGATGCCTCATTAAAACTTGAAGGTGAGGATTCTGCATCTATCGCAAAAGGTTTCGGCGCTGCAATTGGTGGTATCGGAACTGAGAGATTCAAAATAGAAGAAATTGCCACCAAAAATAATATTCCAATTCTTGCTCTTGTTGTAAAACAATCAATTCATGAAGCAATCACTCTGATGACTGAAGATATTGCAAATAGTGCAAAAACTGTAAAAGATGAACTTCATCAAATGATTCGAGAAAATACTACTTCTGGTCAATCTGTTCTTGTTATTGGTGTAGGAAATACTATTGGTGTCTCACAATGAGCAAATCGAAAAATAAAATTTTTACATGTTATACCTCTACGGAGTGTAATTCATGTAAAATCATTAAAAAAAGAAAATTCACTGATGGTGATATCGTCTTCGCCACTGCTGAAAATTGTTCTGAATGTGATGGAAAAATGGTTATCACAAAAATTTTCGGCGTAGCTATGGATTAGTGGTTATTGTCACTCCATTCTCATTTGGAATGAATGTGTGTTCTGCTTGGGCAACCCTTTGACCGTTTCCCTCTACTAGTACTGGATATGCATGGACTGCTTTTTTCTTCACTAAAATTTCTAAAATTCTTTTGGCATCCTTTTCTTCCCATTTCTCAAGTAACCATCTTAATGCAAATGGCAACATATTGAAATTATTCCATATGTAATTTAACATCTCATCTGTCTCTTTATCTTTAGTTTTCTTC
>ENA-UPTF01000335-UPTF01000335.1-marine-metagenome-genome-assembly--contig:-NODE-335-length-34266-cov-7.736874_pt1 | contig 34266 bp, 37 predicted proteins | sample MGYA00238166_ERZ767019 | MGnify/ENA primary metagenome ERZ767019 (study PRJEB28930, sample SAMN06266391) | marine metagenome | isolation source: Sea water from 250 m depth | place: Atlantic Ocean | study... | reverse complement strand
TTCTTTTTAAGAAATTCTCTACATTTTTCTTCTGCAATACCTAATTTTCCTTCGTTAAGAATCTGGCTTATGTAAAGCAAAACACTTGGTATAGATTGAAGAGTATTCATTTGCATAAATGCATGATCAGCAGCAGGTTTATTATTACCAGCTCTAAAGTAATCATATAAGGCTTTCCAAGAGGACAATAAAGCAGGGTTTAATTCACAGGCCTGTCTATAATGTGCAATTGAATTTTCTTGATTGCCAATATCTCTATTTAGATGGCCTAACTCTTGATAGGCTCTCCCCATGTCAGGAGCTTGAGTTAACAAACTCTGAATATATTTTTTTGCGTCATCATAATTCTTTAAATACCTTGATGAAACTGCAGCTAAATATAGGCTATCAATATGGTTTGGATCTTTTGCAAGATTTGATTCTAATAAGCTAAGCGCATCAACAAATCTAGCGTCTTTTATTGCTTCGGTAGCTCTGGAGATGTCTAATTTATTGTCTGTCATTTATGATGATAATAAAAAAAATAGTCATTTTTCTTATGCAATTAAAAAGGGAGCCTAGACTCCCTTCTTAAATTATAGCTTACTTTTATAAACTAAAAGTTATGCTTATACCTTAAACCAATAGTTGTTGGTCTTATGTAAGACACACGCTGTCTATCAAATACAAAGGTATTGCTAATTTCACCTCTTTCGTCATTGAGGTTGTCAATGTACAACTCAGCAGTCATTGTATCGTTACTCATGCCGACACGAACATCAACAGTGCTATAGCTATCTTGTAGAGCTTTATTTGGCTCCATGATATCTGAATAACTGCTATCAGAATACGTGAGTTGAAGTTGAGCATGTCCAAGGTTTCCATTTGACATTTCCCACTCTTGTCTAAATCTTAGATTAAACTGCATATCAGGGGCAAATGCCATATCACCTCCAACAACTACATCATTGGTAGGTACTAATTTCCTGGTAAGTTCAGTATCTAGTACTGAGAATGCGCCAGCAACTGTCAATCCTTCTCTATTAGAGTAGTAAGTAAAGTCACCCTCCACACCTTTGATATCGCCATCTGCAGCATTATCAGAGAAGAATAAGTTAACAATACTTGGATCAAAGATCGTTGATTGAAGCCCTTCGACATCTACCATAAATACACTTCCGTTAAATCTTAGTTGACCATCTTTAAGAACGGTTTTCCAACCAAACTCAGTGTTTGTGATTTCATCCGACGTAATTTCTGGTGGAACCGTGTATGATCCATCCGGGCTTGTTCTGCCAACGGGTCTGTTTAGAAGACCAGGCCTAAACCCTTCAGACCATGTTAGATAATACATGACATCATCACTTGGATTCCATGAATAGGTTACCTTTCCAATAACACCATCTGTTTTAGCTTTATCTGGATAACCATTTGGATTACCTGGTGCATATTGAGCTGATAAGTTAGATCCAAATTGTTGAGTATCTGGAGAACCAAACCCATTATAGAATGATGAGTTAGCACTACCTTCAAAATCAACTTCAATATCATACCAACGAAGGCCTAGAGTAAGTTCTGATGTTTCACTCGTTGCAACACTTAGTTCACCAAAGAACCCTTTCTGTTCGTCAGTTCTCTTAATATCGTTAAAGAAGATGACTGGTTCACAAAAAGGCCCAGCTGAAAACCACCCAGGAGATGCGTTATTGATTGAGCCTGATACAGAAGTATCTGTGAGAGCATAGTTACAGGCATAATCTATATCGTTACCAACTGAACCTGGGTAAGTAAATTGGTTTAATTCTGTAAGAGTAGTATCACTCATGAAGTAACCGGCTGTAAGCGACATAGTGTCACTGATGTCCGTATTTATGCGAATCTCATGACTTTCAACTTCAGTATTTGTGTATGAGTCAACAAGCAAGTTTGGAGCACCACAAGTCCCAGTAGGAACGTTACCTGGAGCATACGTTGTATAAGTTACGTAATAATCACAGATATAATATGGAAGATATTGACCGACGAAAAGATAGTCAGTGTAATCGACCATTTGATTAGTATCCCTATCCGTATATGCACCAGCATAGATTACTTCTAATTCGCCAATTGTGCCTTCAAGAGTTAAGCTCATGTTGTCAAATTCATCTTTGATCTCATCTTGGGTATATCTTTGAATTTGCAGATCCTCTAATGTCGGATCAGCAAAGAAAACACCATCAGCATCAATTGTTTGCTGTGCATAAACCAATGTAGCATCCCAATTATCGCCAAGTGCAGCTACTAGAGTAGATCTAAAACCTTGATACTCTACATCATTTGCATCTTCTTCTACTAATGCGTCTGCTTTGAGAAGAGTTGCTCCAGATAGATCAGCTCCGGCTTGAAAACCACCTCTTGATGAAGCAACAGGAAGACCATTTTGCCTAACGGTACCGGCAGGCCTAAAACGTGCTGATCCACTAGCATCAATTTGACCGGCTACCTGATCGATATAACCGCCTCTTTCATCACTGTAAGCAACAAATCTCCATGCTGCGGTATCGCTGATAGGGACATTAGTTACAAATTCAATTTTTGTTCCTGTATCGCCTTCTGGCATGAATCTAGTTTCAAGCTCAACATTGCTTTCAGAAACCCCTAGTTCAGGTTTATTAGTAATCATTCTTACAACACCTGCTTGTGAGCTAGCTCCAAAGAGAGTTCCTTGTGGTCCTGAAAGAACCTCAATTCGAGAAATATCTGCTGCATAAACGTCCAAGTTTCTTCCTGGTTGAGCCAATGGTTGCTCATCAAGATAGAAAGATACGTTAGGTGCTAGACCAGCAACACCTGCAGTTGTAAGGTTTGGAGTAGTCGATGCAAGGCCTCGAATGTATATTGTATTTTGACCAGGGCCTGAGCCACCAGCGGTAACTCCTGGTAATTGCAAGAGGTAGTCCTCAAAAGTATTGATTCCATTTTGTTCTAGTGACTGCTCTGTTAATGTTTGAACCTGCAAAGGAACATCTTGAAGAGTCTCCTCTTTCTTTCTTGATGTTACAACTATTTCTTCGATGGTTCCTTGAGCGCCAACATTAGAAGTAGCAAGAACAGCACCCGCAACTGCTACTGAAGCAGCTGACTTAGCTCTGTTTTTAATCCTAGCTATATTTTGTTTCTTTATGACAGCCTTAGATCTTCTTAAGGCCTTATTTTGTTTTCTTGTCATCGTTTATCCCCCACTAGATGAGTTAATATCCAAAATTACTAGCTAAAGTGTAGTATATTTTATCTTAAATTTATAGAACTCATTAAGATTAAGGCTTATAGGGTTAAAAATTAAGGCTTTCAGGGCTAAAAAATAGACTATTTTCGTATTACATTATGTTTAAAAGTATAGATTATAAGAGATTCTTCATTTCTTTTTTTCTTATCTCTACTTTTGTGGGGGTTACCCTAGTTAACCTTGATACTGCCAGCAATCTTTTTAATAACACACAATCATTCATAGCTAACAACTTCGGATGGCTAATTGTTTTATGTGCAAATGGTTTTCTAATATTTTGTATATGGATAGCTATTAGTCGTTTTGGAGAGATTAGATTGGGTGGAACTGATGCAAAACCAGAATTTAATTTTATAAATTGGATCGCTATGTTATTTAGTGCCGGATTAGGTATTGGAGTAATATTTTACTCGGTCGCAGAACCTGTTTCACATCTCAGCTCATCAGCACTCTTTGAAGAAGGTGTTTCTTTCAATGAGCGGGCTACATTATCAATGAATCTAACATTTTTACATTGGGGTTTTCATGCTTGGGCTATATATGGTGTCGTAGGATTATGCTTTGCATATTTTGCATTTAACTTAGGAAGACCTTTCAGAGTCAGCTCATTCTTTTTAGATATCGGACTGGAAAGCACATGGAGCAGAGTCATAGTTGATGTGTTTGCTATTCTTGCAACCGTCTTTGGTATAGCGACATCATTGGGCCTGGGAGCAAGTCAGATAAGCGCGGGGCTTGAATATCTTGATATTGCAAATAGTTACTGGAAACCAATAGAAGGATTAAGTCCTGAAGCTTCTCCTGGAAAGTTTATAGTCATAACCATCATTACTATTTTAGGCCTGATTAGTGTTGTTTTGGGTCTGAATGCTGGCATAAAAAGACTCTCGCAATTAAATATGATTTTGTGTGGTTGTTTTTTGATAGCTATATTTTTATTTGGACCTACTGGATATATTCTTGATGGATTTGTTGAAAATGTTGGATCTTATATCCAAAATTTTATTAGTTTGTCAACTAATGTAAATACCTATAAAGACTCTGACTGGCAAAATGCATGGACATTATTCTATTATTGTTGGTGGTTTGCATGGTCACCTTTTGTAGGTCTTTTTATAGCACGAATTTCTTACGGTAGAACCATCAAAGAATTCATCCTTGGGGTTGTGTTCTTACCCTCATTAATTGTTTTCATATGGTTAAGCGTGTTTGGAAATGCTGCTATATATCAAGAATTTATGGCAGCTGGATCACTAGCGAATGCTATCAATGAAAATATTTCAGTATCACTTTTCATTTTTTTAGAAAAGTATCCTGCTTCAACTCTTTTAATGGGCCTGTCTTTAATCAATATTCTTACATTTTTTGTAACGTCCTCTGATTCAGGTGCACTAGTAACCTCTATGATGACTTCTTCAAATCAAACAGATTCCAAGCACAATGATCCTGCAATAATTAATAGGGTAGTTTGGGCTCTAACTCTTGGAATAATAGCTATTATTCTATTGATGGGAGGGGGATTATCAGCATTGCAGACATCTGTTATTGTAACTGGCCTTCCTTTTGCGTTAATTGTTTGTGTTGCTGCAAGAAATCTTTATCAAAAATTAAAGATCGAATCTAATAGAATTTAGCAAGGGTCGCCACATTAATTAAATTATGAAATCAAAATTAAACTTTATATTTATCTGTTTAGTTTTCAGCTCTTCATCATGGTCAATTCCTACTGAATACTCTGCAACCTATAGCGTCAAATTAAAACAGGCAGATGGGTTGTTAACAACAAAACTATCCAAACAAGGGGAACTATATAGCTATGAAATGATCACTCAGGCCACTGGAATCTGGAAAGTGATCAGTGGTGGCAGTGTTATAGAAAGGAGCACCTTTAAAATTGAAGACACAATCCTAAAGACTGAAGAGTACCATTTAATTGATAACATTAGGAGAAAACCCAGAGAATCAAAAGCAATATTTTCATGGTCTACAAATAATGTTTCTGGATTCTATAAAGACAGGGAATTTAAAATTGAACTGGATAAAAACACACTCAGTAGAATCATACTTCAGCTACAAATCATGCACGCTAAAGAAAGACAAATAGAAATGAATAGCTTTAGTGTTTTAGATAAAGACGAACTAAAAAATATAATCATTATCAAAGAGGAGAATATTAAAGAAGCTAATGTTCCTTATGGTAAATATAAAGCCATAAAGATCAGCCATCAAACCAAAGATTCTGAGCGAATAAATTCCTTATGGCTTGCTCCAGAACTAAATTTTATCCCTATAAAATTAACCCAAACTGAAAATGGAAAAACAAACTTTGAAGCAAATTTAACCCAGCTTAATTATTAATCTTGTAAAGTATTTTTTTGAAGTATATACTGACCGACCGATCGGTTAGTAGGAAACTATGGAAAGCACTGAAATTATATTAAATAAAGCAGAAAAGCTATTTGCAGGCTCAGGTTTTGGCTCAGTCTCAATGACTAATATTGCCAATGCTTGCAATATGAGTAAGGCAAATCTTTATCATCATTTCACATCCAAAGAAGACCTCTACACACAAATTCTCATCAGGGCACAGAAAAACACTCAAAATATTCTAGAAAAAACCAAAGAAATCACTGGGACATATATCGAAAAAATTGAGTTTTTTATTAATGAGCACTTGAATCAAATGCTTAAAGATCCAATGAAATATAAGCTGCTAGCAAGGGAATTTTCTGATCTTGGTCGCTCCTCTCGTGCAATGCCAAGTGTTGGGCTAATGGAACAAAATTTATCACAGATTGTTGATCTGATAGATCAAGCAAAAAAGAGCAAAGAAATCATTGAAACAACTGACAGTAGATTGCTTGCTTATCAATTGCTCTCACCAAACTTAACTTACATCACTCACCAGAACTTGTTTGATTCTGTATTTGAAGGTCTTGGCCCATCTTCAAATGAGAATTTTTCAAAAACACTGACCACTAATCTTCTAAGAGGAGTAAAGCGAAATGACTAGTCTACAAAAGAACATTATTTCGATGATTTTACCATTTGCTCTATGGGCGTTTGATGCCAATTCACAGATAGTTGTCAGTTCAACCTTTCCAAGTACCCAAGAAATAAATGAAGAAGAAAACTTAATGGGACTCATTTACAGTAAATCTTCTCCTAGCTTGGCAGTGGAAGTATCTGGACGTGTGGTTAAGATTATTGCTGATGTTGGGGATGAGGTAAAAGCTGGTGATATTTTGGCCAAGATTGATTCTGAAAAATATAATCTCCAGTTCTCTCAAGCAAAAGCAGAAATTGCAAGACTCAGTGCATTGCTTGTAAACAAAGAGCTGGATCTCCAGCGAGCTGAAAAGCTTTTTAAAGATAATCTTGTGTCTGAAGAAATGATGGATAGGACCAAGGCCGATTTTAATGCACTTAAAGAACAAATGAATGCTGCAGATGCTCAACTTCGAAATGCGAATAGATTGATCGAAGAAACCAACATAAAGGCACCAATTGAATCCGAGGTCGCGATTAAACATATTGATGCAGGTGATTATGTTCAGCCAGGGATGGTTGTATACGAACTCGTAGACACGAAAAACTTGAAAGTTGATTTGTCTTTCCCTGAATACTTGAGCCCCAAGTTAAAAAAAGGGCTAGAAGTTCGCATCACTTCACCGACCAATCCAGATGAAATTGTTATATCAAAAATCAAGGATATTAAACCAAACATTGATTCTCGTAATAAATCATTGACGACGATTATTGATTTCGAAAACCCAGGTACTTGGTTACCAGGAGCCAGTTCAAGAGCCACCGTTGTTTTCTCTAAATTTGAGAATGCAATTGTTGTTCCACAGATCAGTGTGGTGAGAAGATCCATTGGTGAAGTCATCTATGTTGTCAAAGGAGATAGTGTGAAAGAAACCCCAGTGAAAACTGGACTTCGAAAAGAAGGATATATTCAAATATTAGAAGGCATCACACTGAATGATGAAATCGTCAAAGATGGTGCTGGCTTTCTTGCTGACTCTTCGATCATAGAAATCGTTAATTAATATGAGCTTACCTGAAGTATCCGTTAGACGATTTGTTTTCGCAGTGATGATCAACTTGGTCATTGTTCTTTTCGGCTTGATATCTGTTAATCGAATATCAATAGATCGTTCACCGGATATAGACTTTTCATTGATCTCAGTCACAACGGTTTTGCCAGGTGCCAATCCCGATGTAGTCGACTCCAGTGTGACCAATATTATTGAGGGTGCAGTGAATAGCATTCCTGGTATTGATGATGTTCGATCCAGATCAGCACCAGGTGTATCTAATGTTTTCATACAGTTTTTGCTGGAGAAAGACCTCGATATCGCCTTCAATGAAGTTCAATCAAAAGTTGGGCAAATTAATTCTCAATTACCCGATGATACAGAAACGCCAATCATCAGTAAGATTGAAACAGGTGAAATACCAATTATCTGGCTGGCTTTGAGAGGCAACCGAACGCTTCAGGATTTAAGCGTTTATGCAAAAAATATTGTCAAAAGAAAGTTAGAAACTATCAATGGTGTCGGCAGTGTTGTCATTGGTGGCGAGCAGGAAAGAAATATTCGAGTCAATCTTGATTTTGATCGCATGAGTGCGTTCAGTATCACTGTTCAAGATGTTGTAATGGCATTCAGAAACGAGCATATCAAGCTGCCTGGCGGATTCCTGATTGATAACAGCAAAGAGGATTTATTGAAGCTTGATCTCGAATCACACAATGTTGAAGAAATTGAAAACATCATTGTCACCTATGATCGAAATCGTGCAATAAAGCTAAAAGACATCGCTGAGGTCAAAGACGATGTTAGAGACCTAAGAACCTTGGGTCGATTCAATGGCGACCCATCCATTGGAATTGGTGTAACCAAGATCCGTGGAGAAAATACGGTTGAAATCATCGAGAAGGTAAAAGCCAAAATCAAATCAGATATTGAGCCAACATTGCCAGCTGGTATGACGCTCGATATTAATACAGATGATAGTAGTTATATCTATGAATTAATCAGTGGGCTTGGGCAAAATATATTCGTTGGATTCATTATTGCATCGCTGATTGTTCTCCTTTTTTTAAGAAGTTATTCAAGTATGGCAATTGTGAGCATCACCATACCGGTCTCACTTTTTGGTGCAATTTTCATAATGTATGCATTTGGGTTCACACTGAATACCATGACCATGCTTGCACTACTCTTGCTGATTGGGATTGTTGTAGACGATGCCATTGTTGTTCTTGAAAATGCTCAAAGAAATCTACATGAGGACACAGCTGCAGAACGTATAAGGGCGAGTATCATTGGTGCCAATGAAGTCTTTTTACCCATAGTTTCATCAACACTAGTGCTTGTCGCATTGTTCACGGTTGTATTTTTTATGGAAGGCATTGCAGCAAGATTTTTTAGCTCATTCGGTGTGGTGGTTTCCACTGGAGTCCTCGTTTCAACTTTTGTTGCTTTAACCCTCACGCCTACACTCGCGTCAAAATTTCTTAAAACAAAGAAAGAATCTAATCGAATATTTGATGGCTTCAATCGGAGATTCAATATCATTGAAAATCGTTACAAAGAAATGATCGAGTGGTCTTTGAGTGAAAAGAAAAAAGTTTTGTCATACGCAGGTCTTGTTGTTGCACTATCTTTTGTCGGCTTTACCCAATTGAGTGGCGGATTCTTTCCTGAGGAAGATGAGGGCCAATTTACAATCACTGTAAAAACGCCTGTTGGAACAGGCATTGACTATACAAATAATCGCTTATCAATGGTGGAAGGTCTCTTAGAGGAATATGAAGACATCGAATCTTATTTCACCATCATGGGTTCTGGCATTGAAAGTCAGGCGGTGAACATTGGGGTGATCTATGTCAGGCTGACACCCAGTAATATTCGTGGGTATAAGCAGTATGAACTCATTCCTATACTCAGAGAGAGACTCAATAAGATTCCTGGTATAAAAGCATTTCCAGCACCAATGTCATTCGCCTCTGGAACCAGGGGTGAAGCCATGCAATTTACTGTGTCAGGGCCAGATCTTAATATCCTGAATGAATCCATTAATACTTTTCTCAGTAAGCTTGCTGAAACACCAGAACTGGGAGATGTAGACTCGAGCATAGAATTGAATCTCCCCCAAGTGAGTCTAGAAATTAACAGAGAGCTTGCCTCAGAAATGGGCTTATCAACAAGACTTATTGCTGAGGCGGCAAATATATTTGCTGGCGGTATCGATGTCGCACGTTTTAATGATGCAGTAGGAGATGGCGAGAGATATAAAATCAGATTAAAGGGTGAATACGATATGTCCATTGATGATTTGGACAAAATATATCTCAGAACGCCATCCAAAGAACTAGTTCGGCTCGATACGGTTGCAAAATTTAAAGAAACAGTTGGCCCATCAGAAATAACCAGACTGGATAGAATGTACAGTGCTTATTTTTACAGTGATCCGACAACGTCTCTTAGTAATGCAATCCAGCTGATTGAGGATGCTGCTGCGGAAACACTTCCTGTGGGTTACGAAGTTGGTTTCTTTGCTAGGGCAAAAGAGTTTAAGAGAACCAGTAATCAAATGCTCTTTGCATTCCTGACAGGCTTAATCTTGGTTTATATGGTCCTTGCTAGTCAATTCAATTCATTCAGACAACCGTTGATTGTGATGATCTCTCAACCACTGGCAGTCATTGGAGGAACTCTTGGAATCTGGATAGTTGGTTCGGATCTCAATATATTTTCAATGACTGGGCTGGTCTTACTGACTGGCCTCGTAGCGAAAAATTCTATCTTATTAATCGATCGAACAAATCAAGAAAGAAAAAAAGGATTGGAAATTGATGAAGCCTTGCTGAGTGCATGCCCAAGAAGGCTGAGACCTATTTTAATGACTTCGCTAACATTAATACTTGCCATGATGATGCCCGCGTTAGGCATTGGCTCTGGCGTTGAATTAAGTCAACCGCTGGCAATTGCAATTGTAGGCGGTATGATTAGTTCAACTTTTCTTTCATTGGTGATTGTGCCCATCATTTATTCATGGGCGGAGAAAAGAAAACTCAGGAAACGACTTTATAATCTCGAAAGAAGCGCTTCCAGTTCGAATACATGATTCTGGGTCCCATGAGATTGAACTTTAATTGAACCCAAGATTGACCCAAGTTTTCCAGATTTTTCCCATCCCAGATCATTGATTATTCCATAGATCAAGCCGGCACGATATGCATCGCCACAACCAGTGGGATCTGCCTCATTTTCAACTGGAATAGGATCAATCGAAATCACTTGGTCTTCAACATAAATATCTGAACCCTGACCTCCTTTGGTCACGATCATCGCTGAAACTTTTGCTTTGATTTCATTGTGATCAAGTCCTGTGATCTCAGAGAGAAGGTTTGCCTCATACTCATTGAGAATAATCCACTCTGCCTGATCAATAAAATTTAAGATTTCTGACTTATCGAACATTGGAAGCCCTTGTCCAGGATCATACATGATTGGTATTCCTTTATTGTGCATCTCATTCGCATGCAGAATGGTGCTGTCTTTCCCATCTGGTGAAAGAATAACCATCTCTATGCCTTCAACATCAGGAATCGAATTATTGTGCCCCTCTTCCATTGCTCCTGGGTGAAATGAGGTCAACTGATTATTTTTTTGATCTGTGGTTATAAAACACTGTGCTGTGTACATATCCTCAATCACCTTGATGCCAGAAATTGAAATATCATTGGACTCCAGCCATGCTCTATAATCTCCAAAATCTTTGCCCACAGTGGCACATATGATCGTGTCCATGCCTAGCTTCTTCATGTTAAATCCAATATTTCCTGCACACCCACCAAATTCTTTTCTGAGCCTTGGCACATTGAACGCAACACTCAAGATATGAATCTGATCCGGTAGAATAAAATCTCCAAATTCACCATCAAACTCCATCAAATAGTCATAGGCAACTGAGCCACAAACAATTACTGACATAATTTATACCCTTTATTAATTCAAAGACATTCGTCTTTCAATATCCTCAATTTCTTTCGGCAAGGCTCCGGACAAAACATCACAGCCACTTTTTGTGACCAAGACATCATCTTCTATTCTTACCCCTATACCGCGCCAAATTTTATCGACATTCTTATTTTTCTTTGAAATATAGATTCCTGGCTCTATGGTAAGAATCATACCAGCTTCAAACTTCTTAGATTTTCCCTTGTCGCTCATATAAGTCCCTACATCGTGGACATCCATTCCTAGCCAGTGACCAATGCCATGCATATAAAAATCCTTGTAAGCTTCCCCCTCGATTAATGATTTAACAGTCCCTTTCAGAAGACCCAGCTTTATCAATCCTTTGGTAATGCTTTCAATAGCTTGATTTTGCAAGTTTTCAAACGTTTGCCCTGGTTTTACTGAATTGATAGCTTCTTTTTGGGCATCTAAAACAATTGAATAAACTGCTTTTTGTTCATCTGTGTAAGAACCTGATACAGGGATAGTACGAGTGATATCTGCTGCATACATCTGATGCTCACAACCAGCATCAGTGAGAAGAAGATCGCCAGCTTTTAATTTATCCTTGTTTTCAATGTAATGTAGGGTACAAGCATTTGCTCCTGAAGCTACGATGCTATGATACGCAGGGACAGCTCCGTATTTCCCAAATTGGTGCTTAATTGCAGCATCAATCTGATATTCAAAAACACCATCATTACATTCATCCATGACTCGATAATGAGCCTCAACACTAATTTTGGCAGACTTCTTCATTAATCGAATCTCTTCTCTAGATTTAATCAACCTCATTTCGTGAATGAGAGGTTCTAGCGAAATAATTTCTGTAGGAACAACACCACCCCTCCTCTGATTGGCTCTAATCTGATTAAATGCATTAACGACGCTTTTGTCGTAATTTTCATCGTTACCGAGTGTATAGAAAACTTTTTGCCGATTATGGAACATAGTAGATAGGATCGAATCAACATCCTCTATTTTGAAAGCCTCATCCGCTAAATAATTTCTTTTAGCGCCAGAAATACCCTCCATATAACCGTCCCAGATTTCCTTTAAGGGATCCTTAGGTCTAACCAAAAGAACAAATTCACCCTCAGGCCTTCCGGGTGCCAGAATCATAAGAGCTTCTGGTTCAGAGAAACCTGTAAAGTAATAAAAATCGGAGTTTGCTCTAAAAGGATAGTCGGTATCCCTGCTTCTCATTTTAATAGAAGATGTAGGTAAAATAGCTATGCTATCCCTACCAATCAATCTGCTTAATTTATTCCGCCTCTTTTTGTACTCATGACTCATTCTTATACCCTCTAAAGTCCTCATATAATAATTGTACGCTTACACTTACATATTCAACTAGCTCCATAAAAGCAATTTCTTCATCTTGCTCATCTGAGATAGAATTAGAATCCAGTGTAGAGATTTGAGCAAAATCTTCAATGATTTCAGCAGCTTCCCCATCTCCAAGTTTTTTGATTTCAATCTCTAATTCGGCGACAGACATTCCGTATCCATCAACAAAACCCTGACACCATGATGCTAGAGCGAGCGCACGATACTCTATAGGCTCTGAGTCACTGGGTAATAATGGTTCAAAATTAAATCCGCCTTTTTTAAAATGATCTTTTGCCTCATTAAGCATTTTTAAAAAGGCATCATTGAACTCCTGAATTTGGATTGAGGTTACAGATCTATCATCAGAACTATCTTCCAATGTTAAATCTTCAAAGTTATCTATTCCGAAACAGAGTCGGGAGCTAATGAGACCATGAAATTCGGCAGCATTGGTTGTGAGTGATGCTGATATTCTTAATTTTTCTAAATCAGAGTAGTTCAATTGAATTATATCCAGTTTACAAACTATTATACCGATTTGACCGATTGCTCATGACAAATTATAGTGTGTATTGTGTCTAAAGTATCTGAAAAACAAGTCTTAGAATCCGTCGAGTCACTCGAGTCCAGAATAAAAAGCTTAATTGAGGAAAAAGATCGTCTTTACATTCAATATCAATCACTTAAAGAAGATAATAAATCGTTGGAATCACAATTAGATAGCCTTGAGACACAAAAACAAAGAGCCAAAGATAAAGTCGAAGATGTTCTAGAGCGTCTCAATCAAATTGAGACAAGCGCATGAGTGAGCCAGTCACGATTGAAATAATGGGCGAACAATTCACTATCCAATGTTCTCCGGAGCAAAAAGCAAATCTAATTAAAGCTGCCTCACTGGTGCATGAAACAATGAAAAAGATAGATCAACAAGGGACGGCATTTGGTTTGAATAGAATAGCAGTAATGGCTGCTCTAAATATAGCTAATGATGCCATAACAGGCAGCTCTGAAATGGCGACTAAGATTAGAACTGAATATGACTCTGAATTAGATCTCTCTGAAGTTCAAAAAAAGCTCGATAATATCCATAACCAGGTTGAAAATTCACTTAACTCTGATAAAGATTTAAAGCTACAATAGTTAAGAAGATTGCCTGCGATGAACGAAGATCATTAAAGGACTCTCGGCCCTTAATTATTAGTTTAGGGATCAATGTCTGTATTGGTTTTGTGCATTACCAAATAGGGAAGCCTGCGCCACTACGTCAGAACCCACCTTACTGCTCGGCCTGAGAGCAACAAATGAGATACGTCATTGTGGGTATCTTCATCAACCAAAAATGAACAACCTAAGAGCTAGAATCAAAGAAAAAAGAAAGCAACTTTCTGATGAAAGCTTGAATCTTTTAGGGAATGATATTTTAAAGAATGTCCAAGCATCAATTTCATTTGAAGACCGTGAGAGAATAAGCACCTATTTCTCGATGAACAATGAAGTGGATACCTCGGAGCTGAATAATTATCTTTGGGGCATAAATAAACATTTATTTCTTCCTAAAATTAAACAAGATAAATTACTTTTCTCAAGCTATAGCAAAGATCAAAAACTCTCTTTAAATGATTATGGTATTCCTGAACCTGAGCATAATGATAAAAAATTAATCGATGCAGTAGAGTTTGATCTTATGTTTATACCTTTAGTGGCCTTTGACTCAAAGTGCAATCGCATAGGCATGGGTGGCGGCTACTATGACAAAACATTGGCTTTTAAAAAAGAGAGTGAAAAAAAAAGCAAACCCCTACTAATCGGTCTTGCCTATGAGTTTCAAAAAATTGACGCTATAGAAAAAAATGCTTGGGATATTCCAATGGATGCTATTATCACGGAGAATAAAACCTACAAAGCATAAAAGGGGAATTTGAAAAAGATTATGGCGGATACAAATGAAAAACAAGTTGCTGCAATCAAATCTTTGGAATACATAGAAGACGATTGCGTTTTAGGTGTCGGCACCGGATCAACTGTCAATTTCTTAATCTCTGAATTGCATCAAGTTAGGCACAAGATAAAATCTATTGTCTCGAGCTCCAAAGCCAGCACCCAGCTTCTCTCAGATGAAGGCTTTATGGTCGAGGATCTCTCATCAACTGGAAGTCCAGATTTATATATAGATGGAGCTGATGAAATCACCAAAAATTTTCATATGATTAAAGGTGGTGGTGGCGCTCTGACAAGAGAAAAGATTATTGCTCACGCTTCTAAAAAATTTGTTTGCATAGTAGATAATTCAAAGATTGTTGATGTACTCGGTAACTTTCCCTTACCTATTGAAGTTATTCCCATGGCTAAATCCATGGTCTCTAGAGAAATTGCTAAATTGGGAGGCCAATCAGAATTAAGACATGATTTCCAAACAGATAATGGCAATCTAATCCTTGATGTTCATAATCTTAAAATTATTGATCCTCCTTCACTAGAAAAAGAAATTAATAATATACCGGGTGTCGTTACTAATGGAATTTTTGCCTTAAGACCAGCTAATGCAATCATCATTGGCAATGATGAATCAACCGAAGTTATTACGAACACGTGAAACAAACAAAAAGAAACTTATTGAAACTAATGAGTACCTCGGTTTTATTATCGGGCCTAAAATTTGGGTCTGCCTTGGCCCAAAATCAAATGCTAAGAAGAGCTATCCCCTCGAGTGGTGAATCTCTACCTATTATTGGCTTAGGAACATCGAGAGTATTTGATGTAGATCCAGAAAATAGACAAGAACTGAAGATCAGGAAAGAAATCATTGAAGTTTTACTCAATAATGGAGGCAGCTTAGTCGATACCTCACCAATGTATGGGCAGTCTGAAGACCTCATTGGCGCCATCCTTAATGATTACCCCAGAAGAAATGAATTGTTCTTAGCGACTAAAGTATGGACTAAAGGGAAAACAGAGGGGGAGCAACAAATCTCTGAATCATTCAAAAAAATGAACACAACCAAAATGGAGTTGATTCAAATCCACAATCTGGTTGATTGGAAAACACAGATTAAAACACTCAGACAAATGAAAGAATCTGGGGAAATCAGTTACATAGGAATAACGCATTACAAATCCAGTGCTTTTAAAGAAATGGAAGATATCATAAAAAAAGAGCCCATTGATTTCGCACAATTCAATTACTCGATAGGTGAGAGAGATGCAGAGGAAAGACTATTACCAATCTGTCAAGATTATGGTGTTGCAACAATTATCAATAGACCATTTATGAGGGGGAAATTGTTTCGTTCGTTTAAAAATCAAACTCTGCCCAATTGGTGCAAAGATTACGATATCAGCAGTTGGGGGCAATTCTTCCTAAAATATATTATTGCAAACCCTGCAGTAACGAATATTATTCCAGCAACGTCTAAATCAAAAAATATGCTCGACAACAGTTTTGCAGGAATAGGGAGAGTGGCTGATCTTAAAATTCAAAAAAGAATGTTAGAGATGCTATAGATTTATCGTTTAGAGAATTGGGTCGCTTTTCTGGCTTTCTTTAAACCTACTTTTTTTCGTTCAACTTTTCGTGCGTCCCGAGTTAAAAAGCCTTTTTCTCTGAGAGCAGAACGTAAATTTTCATCATAACTAAGTAGCGCTCTACTCAAGCCATGCCTGATTGCACCAGCTTGACCGCTTCCGCCTCCACCTTTTACAGTTGCAGTAACGTCAATCTTTCCAATCAATTCTGTGTGTTCTAAGGGTTGTCTAACTATCATTCGTGCTGTCTCTCGATCGAAGAATTGATCGATGGGCTTCTTATTTACAGTAATATTGCCCTTACCCTTCTTAATAAAGACTCTAGCTGTAGATGTTTTTCTTCTACCGGTCCCGTAATGTACTTCTGTTGCCATAATTTAATTATATCTCCAAAAGCTTTGGAGCTTGTGCTTCGTGAGTATGATCAGGTCCCGAGAAAACTCTTAATTTTTTTATCATGGCATTGCCTAACTTTGTCTTGGGCAACATCCCTCTAACTGATTTCATCAGAACAGTTTCTGGACTCTTTTTCATCATTGTTGCTAAATTTGAAGATTTCATATTACCGATATAGCCAGTGTGCTTATAATACATTTTGTCTTCCATCTTTTTCCCAGTAACAGTAATTTTTGAAGCATTAATAACCACAATATAATCCCCCGTATCAACATGAGGAGTATATATTGGCTTATGCTTGCCCCTTAGCCTTGTAGCGATCTCAGTAGACAATCTTCCCAGGGTTTTATCCTTAGCATCAACCAAATACCAATCTCTAACTACATCTTCTGTTTTTGCTGAAATAGTCTTCATTTACCAGCTCTTTAATCGTTATAAAAGGAAGCTAGTCTACTCATCTGAGTCTATTTTTTCAATGAAATCTTCGATTATTAAACTTTAAGCTGCGCTCAAGTTATCTCTCATTGTATCGATGGTTTTCTGATAGTCTTCAGTTCCGAATATTCCTGAACCAGAAACAAAAACATCAGCGCCATACTTGGCAATATCTCCAATATTATCAGCCTTCACACCACCATCAATCTCGAGATAAATATCTCGATTGGAGTCGTCAATCATTTGCCTTGTTAAGGTCAACTTATCGAGGACTTCGGGAATAAAGCTTTGGCCTGCAAACCCTGGAAAAACAGACATCATCGTAATAATGTCTATAGATTCAAGATGATCCTCAATAAAGGACAGTGGCGTATCTGGATTTATCGCTAAACCACACTTACAACCCTCCTCTTTAATTAAATTAAGAGTGGTTGATATATCTTCAGTGGCTTCTGGGTGAAAACTTATATAAGTTGCTCCAGCTTTTGCAAAATCAGAAATTAATCGATCCACAGGTTCAACCATTAGGTGCACATCAATTGGAGCTTCTATTCCATAATTCCTCAATGACTCACAAATGACAGGACCGAAGGTTAGATTGGGAACATAATGATTGTCCATGACGTCAAAGTGAACAAAGTCAGCACCGCATTGAATGACGCTCTCAACCTCTTCACCTAACCTCGCAAAATCAGCTGAAAGTATAGATGGTGCTATTTTGAAATCTCTTTGCATATTTTTGATGAACTTTTGACTATTATCCCTAAGTTTTAGTTTAGTTAAAGAAAAAAATCCTAATTGCTAAATCTCTCTTCTATCAATAAAATAATACGATGAATTCACCCGTACTTCAAAACCTAGAATTGATCGGACAAGGCAAAGTCAGAGATATTTATGCCGTTGATAATGATCATCTTCTTATAGTTACCACTGATCGAATGTCTGCATTTGATGTGGTCCTACCTAATCCGATACCTGGAAAAGGAGAAGTGCTTACAGAGCTCTCAGAGTTCTGGTTTAGCAAGACTGCAGCCATAGTTGACAATCACCTTACCGATGATCTTAATCTAGTTGATCTCCTGGATAGCGCTGATCAACTGGATTATTTTCAAAAGAGAAGCATGATTGTCAAACGCCTAAAACCATTACCGATAGAGGCTGTGGTTAGAGGCTACCTGATTGGATCAGGCTGGAAAGACTATCAAGCTACTGGGGCAGTTTGTGGAATTGAGTTGCAACAAGGTCTTGAAATGGCTTCGCAATTACCAGAACCAATTTATACCCCTGCGACTAAGGCTGAGTTTGGTGAGCATGATGAAAATATTTCCTATGAGGAAACCATTAATTTAATTGGGGAAGAATTAGCCAGCAAAGTTAGAGACACAGCCATAGAAATCTATAACTTTGGAGTAAATCATGCCAAAGAACGAGGCATTATCATTGCAGATACAAAATTTGAGTTCGGACTTGATAATGATGGAAACTTGTTTCTCATAGATGAAGTCTTAACACCGGATTCATCACGCTTCTGGTCAATTGAGGAATATAAGGTTGGCATCAGTCCGCCAAGCTTTGACAAGCAGTATCTTCGGGATTACCTAGAAACTCTCGACTGGGATAAGACCGCACCGGGTCCTGAGCTGCCAGAGGATGTGATCGCAAACACCACAGAGAAATACAGAAGCGCCTACCGAACCATAACTCAAGGCGAGGGCTAGCCTTTAAAATTGATCAACTGTAGTTTGCGTTTATCGGCATCGCTAACACCGTGTGAGAAATTTTTAATCACAATTGCAATATTTATAATTGAACCTGAAGCAGTCTCAGATTCTATAATACTATCAAGTGAAAGAGCATCCTCCGCATTAGACTGATGCTCAATACGCATAATTGCAGACGCCAGTGTTTTCTCATTATCGGTTGATGAATCTTGATCGAGAATCTCTTGGAGTTTAACTTGATCTTCCTCTGAGGGAAAATGCTGCATACTTGCCAGCATTGAAGCCATTGCTCTTACGTTTGCATCATTTCCATGATTACTATGCGACATAGCAGCTGGGCTGATAGTTACTATTATGACCCCTAGAATTAAAAATTTAGTTATCGTTTTATTATTCATTTAATACCTCTCAAAAAATAATTATGTCGTGAGATCAGCTTTAGGAAGAAGAATCATTCTTGTTGGAAAACCTCCAATATCAATATAACGGTTAACTTTCCCTGCCTCTATATCAATCTCAGCTAATCTTCCCTCATGGGTTAAAGAGATATATGTTAGCCCCTTATAAGAAGTAATTTCAGGCAATATAGCTTTACCAACATCTTCATTCCATTGACCATAAAAAGGGTCAGACACCTCAATATCTTTTATAAAATCACCGCTATACCCATCATAAACACTTAGTTCACCTTGCTTGGTAAGGACAAGTAAATATTTACCATCCTCAGTAACGTTTTGCCTAATAGATGGTTTTACTGATAGTTTTTCAAACCGGTAATCCATATTATTTAGATCCAATCGATAAAGTTGAGGAATGATACCTTCGGTGTAACACCATTTGATGTTATTTCTTCCAGGTAAAAACGCAGCGCATGATCGGCCACGATCTGGGTATGGAATCCTATAGACTTCTTCAGCCCTTTCTTTGCCTCGAGTACCAATAACCAACAATCCAGTTCGACATGAGTAAAATATCCTCCCCGTCTTCTTGTCTTTGGTCATTCCATGCAATGAAGGGCAGTTTTCAATCTTTTTGACTTCTCTCCCGGTCCTTCGATTCAGAACTTGGACAAAACCCTTGAACAAATGCCCAATATATAAATTCTTTTCCCCCTCCATGTAATGATAATGATCTGGCGCTGCCAAATCATAAGTTCTTGTTGGAATCTCTGAAAGTCCATCGATAACATCGGTTTGCAGAACAACAATCTTTCCATCGCCTTCAGTAATAACTGTGTCATAACCATTAACTGTGGCCATTTTATTTTTTCTCGGTCCTCCCGGCGTATCAAAAGGGATCGTTCTAATCAAATGAGGCGGTCTAAAACTATTGGTTTTAGAATCAAACCCTGTTGAGAGAATGCTTACTGAATCTTGATCAGTGTCTCTGCCTCTCATCGCATAAATGTATTTTTTGGTGTTGCTTTCTGCCAAAATCATAATGGAAGGTGGAACCGTAACTCGGTTTATAATCTCACCACTCGGAAAATCAACAGTTACGACTGTGCTGTCCATATTATCGGCAATAAAGAGTCTGATATCAGTATCTTTTAACAGTGAGGCACGCGTCACGCCTCCATGGGTCAATCCATAGTCGGGTGAAATTACTGCTAATACAGCAAGCAAACTTATTATCCTCTTAGTCATTTATTCTCCTGCAATCATTAAATCGTCTATTAATATCGAACCCGAAAAAATAGAACCTTTCTTTTCCGGATCATTACCTATTGTGTTAATTCGCATGAGCATGTCTTTCAGATTTCCAGCTACTGTTACCTCGCTAACAGGATAAGCAATCTCACCGTTTTCTATCCAGAAACCATTAGCCCCTCTTGAATAATCTCCATTGACGATATTTACCCCATAACCAATTAAACCAGTTACCAGAAAACCAGAGTCTATATTTTTAATCATAGATTCCAAATTCTCATCTGCTGTTGGTTCAACAATTAGATTATGGTGACCTCCCGCATTACCAGTTGTATCTAGACCTAAACGTCTGGCTGAATAACTGGATAACAGATAACCTTTAAGCACGCCATTTTCGACAATACATCTAGGTACGGTCTCAACTCCTTCAGCGTCAAAGTAGCAACTAGAAAAGCCTCTTTTTAAATGAGGTTCTTCACGTATGCTGATAAATTCAGGGCAGATCTTTTTATCTTTTGAATCAACTAAGAAAGAGGCATTTCGGTATAAACTTGACCCACTGATGGCGGTCATGAGGTGACTGATTAAACTGCTTGAAACTCTGGGCGAAAATACAACTGGTGCCTTCGTGGTTTTAATCTTTTTGGATCCTAAATGACCAAGCGCTTGTTTTGCAGCCAAACTACCTATTTCTTTATGATCTTGAAGGTCTTTATAATGTCGAGCACTCGTATAGTCATAATCCATCTCCATAAGGCCATTATCTGATGCAATAGCAGTACAACTGATTGAGTGGCCTGTGGATTTCGTTTCACCTGAAAACCCATGCGAGTTTGCGTATAAGCTTTGATTCACGTAACTTCCTACCGTTGCGCCTTCAGAATTGATGACTTTGTCATCATATTCTAGAGCTGAAGCCTCACATTCAATAGCCATAGTTTCAGCCTCTTTAATATCCAGATTCCATGGGAAATAAAGATCAAGATCCTTAGCGCCCGGTGCCATCCTCTCTTTGTCAGCTAGGCCATTACAATCATCTGTAGCTGTCAGGCTAGACAGACTAAATGCCTTATCTATGGTGGCTTTAATTGCTGATTCAGATAAATTATTTGAGCTGGCAGAACCAACCGATTTATCAAGATAGACCGTGATACTAAAACTCTGATCCTTATAATCTTGGACCGTTTCTATAGCACGATTTCTGGCTGTAACTGAAAACCCTTCGCCGTCAGCAAAACTCACACTGGCTTCATTTGCACCAAGCGATTTGGCGTATTTTAATGCCGTCTCTGCTTTATCCTGATGTTGCTCCAATTCTATGATCCTTTAATTTTTTATATGTTTATTCTAACTTACTTAGACACAGTAAATAAGACATTGTAGAATTACGCTATGAGTATTCAAGTAGCTATTGTAATGGGTTCCGCATCTGATTGGGATGTCATGTCTCACTGTTCTAAGATGTTAAAAGATTTTGACATCTCTCATGAGGCTAAAGTTTTGTCAGCTCATAGAACACCCAAAGAATTGGAAGCTTTTATTAGCCAAGCAGAAGCGGATGGCGTTCAAGTTTTTATAGCAGGAGCTGGTCTGGCTGCTGCGCTTCCGGGAGTTGTTGCTGCACAAACAACAATTCCAGTCATTGGTGTACCTTTAATTGCTGGCTCACTCGACGGTATGGATGCCCTGATGGCAATAGTACAAATGCCTCCAGGAATCCCTGTAGGAACAGTAGCAATAGGAAAACCCGGTGCTATTAATGCTGCTCTCTACGCCATAGGGATACTGGCATTGAAGGATGCCTCAATTGCTAAACAATTAAAGGCTTATCGGAAAACACAAGCTGAAAAGGTGCTTTCAGCAAAGCTTGACTAGGCCGTTCCACCTACGGTTAGATTGTCAATTTTCATGGTTGGCTGACCAACATTAACAGGCACTGTCTGACCATCTTTTCCACAGTTGCCAATTCCGGGATCAAGGGCCAGATCATCTGCTATCATGCTTACTTTATTAAGAGCAGATGGGCCGTCTCCGATTAGCATAGCCCCTTTGATGGGACGATCTATTTTGCCATTTTTAATCAAGTAAGCTTCATTGGCTGAAAACACAAACTTACCTGAAGTGATATCAACTTGGCCGCCACCAAAATTCTTTGCATAAATACCCTCATCAACTGATTCTATAATTTCTTCATGCTTATGATTTCCACCTAGCATGAAAGTATTGGTCATACGCGGAATAGTTTGAGTCGAATAAGACTCTCTTCTGCCATTGCCTGTTGATTTTGTATTCATGAGTCTCGCATTTAATTGGTCTTGCATGTAATTGCATAGTTTGCCATCTTCAATCAATACGGTCCTTTCAGTAGGTTCTCCCTCATCATCAACATTGAGTGAACCCCTCGCATCCTTTATGGTGCCGTCATCGATCACTGTACAAATAGAAGAAGCAACTTTTTCTCCCATAAGTCCTGAAAATGCAGAGGTTTTCTTTCGGTTAAAGTCTCCTTCGAGTCCATGTCCAATTGCTTCGTGGACAAGCACACCTGGCCAACCTGAACCAAGAACAACAGTCATTTCTCCAGCTGGTGCCTCAACTGCCTCTAAGTTAATTAGAGCCTGATCAACTGCCTCTGCAACATAAGTTTTAATTTTTGATTGATTAAAAAAAGTGTAGTCAACCCTGCCGCCGCCGCCACTAGTACCTCTTTCTTTTCTATCTCCCTCCTCCACGATGACGCTAAGACTAAGCCTTACCATTGGTCTGATATCAGCGACTATTCGACCTAGATCATTGACGATTAAGATATTCTGAAAGTTTCCTGCTAATGAAGCTATAACTTCTTTTACTCGATGGTCTTTGGATCTAGCCAAAGAATCGATATCTTGCAACAATTCAATTTTTGCTTTGTCTTCTAATGAAGAAATGGGGTTTACGCAAGAATAATAGTTCTGAAGACTTGACGGTTCTTCTATCTTTGAGGTTACTGTTTTCCCCGACTTCGCAATTGATGAGGAAGCTCTAGCTGCTTTAAATAATGAATCTTTTTCTAATGACTCTGAATATGCCAATCCTGACTGTTCATTAACAATTGATCGAAAACCGACTCCTTGTCGACTTGCGTATGATGATTTTTTGACTAGCCCGTCTTCTAATGTCCAAGATTCTTGATGAATATTTTGAAAATATATATCACCCATATCAATGCCCTTAGAGAGCATTTCACTCATCATAAGATCTAAATCTTGTATTGAAATATTATAAGGATCGAGCAGACTCGTCTTTACTTGTGTGAAGATAGATTTCTGATTATTAATCATTATTTAAAACCTTATGCTTAAGTGATGGAAACGATTGTCGAATAGATCGCAATTCTTCCAAATCAATATCAGAGATAACAATACCATCTCCAGTATCAAGTTGATCTATAATTTTTCCCCATGCATTTATAATCATGGTATGCCCATAGGTTCGTCTGCTTCCATAGTGTTTTCCCCATTGAGCAGACGCCACGACATAGGAGAGATTTTCAATAGCCCTTGATGACAATAAAGTTTCCCAGTGAGCCAAGCCAGTTTCCTCAGTAAACGCTGATGGTATTGTTAACACATCAATTCCCATATCAGAATAGCTTCTATAGAGTTCAGGAAATCTGACATCATAACAAATGGATAGCCCAATATTGCACCATGGAGTTTTTACAGTAACTGGTTGTTTTCCTGGAACAATTGAAAAAGATTCATTGTACTGTTTGCCTTCAATTTCCACGTCAAAAAGATGGATCTTGTCGTAATAATTGACCACCTTTCCTTGATCATCATAAACAATAGAACGAGCAAAACTTCGATCAGTATTTGGGCTTATAATGGGAACTGACCCAGCGATAATCCAAATCTGTAATTCTCTGGCTAACGCTGAGATAGATTTTTGTATAGGCCCGTCTTCAAAATCTTCCATAATTTCCTCAACCAATTGCTTTGGATAGCCCATAAAGGCGAAATTCTCAGGTAATAAGACAATATCTGCACCCTGTTCTTTAGCTTGCTTGATTAATGATTCAGACAGTAATAAGTTATCGTCAACACAATCGTTTGAATTCATTTGAGCAGCGGCAAATTTCATGTTGGTAATAGTAATAGATTTCTATTTAATTAGTAAGAGATTGCATTTCCTGATCCACATCAGGAAGAAAATTATTACAATTTTCGATTAAGCTAAAATCAATCTCGTTTTCACTTAATTGTTTGATCTCAGGATTGTCCCAGCTTCCATTCACAGAATAATAAGCAACGCCTGCATCTTTGAGGGGTCTTCTTAGAATTTTTGTTAAAAGAAACATTGAAGCAGCCGCAGCTGGTCCAGCAACTATAGCAGCGCCACCAGGTAATAGATCAGAGACTAGTGGTTGTACTATAACCATTTGATTGTATGTACGTTTAGAGATATCAGTTGCTCCAAGAATAATTACATCTGCGGTCGTGGAGCTAATTGAGAGGTTGCATGTGTAAGCAATATTATCTGTAAAAGTAACGTCTGCCTGTAAACGATCAAAGGGAAAGCCTTCCCCAAAAACATCTCTGAAATCTAGAACTAAGCGTTTTGGAAGTTCAGAGAAGCTAAAAAGAGAAAGAACCTTACCCGGGACCCTTTCTTCACTATTAATTTGCCCATCCTTTACATTAATGCTCAAAACACCATTGCCTGAAGTGATATCGCTTTTCCGAGGAATTTCATCCCAAGCATAGCTGGTTTTAAAATTAACATTCCTACTATCAATAATATTTGCTAATCCAATTTTTGTTTGAATTCTCTCTATATCAATAGCTCTAGAGGAAATATTCTTTATTTCTAAGGACGGTCTCTTTCCTCCAGACTTACGAAAGACAAAGAGTTGCTTAATAGGAATATTATTTAATAAGAACCCATTCTCTTCTTGATGGCTAAAATCTAAATTACTGCCATCGATAACTATCGAACTAATTGCAATTTTTTGATTTATAAGTGTTTTCCATAGATTAACCTCCACACTGAATTGCTCGATGGAAAGGGGCGAGAGATCCTCTGGTCCTTGCTTTAAAGATATCTGATCAAAGATCAAAGTAGGTCTCAGATTAATGTAATTATCGATTATATAATTGACCCCAACACCATCAAATTGTATCTCTAGACCTAAAAGGTCTTGCATGCCGATTCTGACTGATTCTCTTTCTTTATTAATAACTCGATTAATTGAAGGTTCGGAAAAATAAACAAAAGCAAGCCATGCGCTTATTAGCAATAACAATAATGTCAGTATTTTTTTCATTAATATCAAATAATATCTATTTTAATGCCTAAATATAGTCAATAAATGTGAATCTATGATGAATTCAGGATCGATGATAGGGCAAATGGTTTAATATGCTCCAGGATCGATATAACTGCTCAGCAAGAATAACTGGCACAAGGCTGTGCGGAAGGGTCATAGATGACAACGAAAGAATTTTGTCAGCTCTATTTAGAACGGATTCTGAAAATCCATCTGGACCGCCAATGCCAAAAATAGGATTAATTGCATTATCAAGCCAGTCTTGCATCCAGTTTGAGAATTCATTCGTCGAAACTGACCTTCCCCTCTGATCTAGAACTATTAAAGTTTCCCTCTCTGCTATCTTTTCTAAGAAGCTATTGCCCTCTGCTTCTATGATTTGATTGATCGATTGTTTTTTTGTTCTTCTAACAATAGGAATTTTTATATGTTCACTTGTAATTTGTGGGGGCAGCCTTCTAAGATAATCTGAAATTATAGATTCATATTCTGTTTTTTTTGAAGCAATCGAAATAATCTTAATGTTCATAAGTTATTCACTGGTGCTGGTGCCAACACTCCAAAGATCATCTAATTTATAAAATGACCTGACCTCATCAAGCATAACATGGACGATAATAACTCCAAGATCAATCAGAATCCATTGCCCTGATTCGTACCCCTCAATGCCTAATATTTGATGTTTTTCCTCTTTCGCCTTCTCACTTAGTTTATCGACAATTGATCGAGCATGTCGACTAGATGTACCGGTACAAAAGATCATATGATCACTGATAGAGGTTAACTCCGAAACATTAATCTTGTTAATTGCTTTAGCTTTCATATCCTCTAGCACTTCAATTGATATGGCTAATAAATCAGGGTTAATCATTAACTGGATACCTCGGAGGAAAACATGAATAACAATTGTCCGATTTCATCCCACGGATTACCTTTGTTGATCCCTTTTATAACCTTATCTACCTCGCAGGCCTGTTCCAAAATATTGTCCATCTGAGTTGGACTTGTTGACTGCAAAAAAGAGCCGATGATTTTTTGCTTACTGGGCCATATCCTAGCGTTCTTCATTGCCTTATTGATTGGAATGCCGTCGCCAATATCCACCATTAAGTCACTGAGATTCTTGATTTCCCAATTTACAACTCTCATTAATTCAAAGGGTAACATACCCTCTTTTTGCAATCGGTTGTAGATTCTCAAGACACGAGATGGCTTCCTCATAATGGCTGCATCCGTAAGCTGGAAAAGGTCGAAATGAGCGCCATCGGCAACGCAATCATTTATATCTTGCATACTGACATTATTAGTAACTTCCATTAAGCCAAGGCGATCAATAGATTGCATAGCAACAAAAAGATTACCTTCTGTAAGTGCTACAAACATTTCCAGTGCTTCTCGATCGATAGATAACCCTCTATCTCTTAACCTAGATTTAATCCAAGTTGGCATTTGGGATGGATAAATCTTCTTACACTCTATGCTCACTGCCTCTTTGCTTAAACTTTGAACCCATTTTGTGCGTTGAATATCTTTTTCCAATTTTCCACATATAACTATTAATAAATGATCCTCGGAAATATCATCTAAGAGCCTAATTAAAGCGTCTGAGCCTTGTTTACCGGGTCTCGAATTAGGAATATGGATTTCAATTAACTTTTTTTCTGCAAACAGCGATTGGGTTTTCATATCACTAAAAACATGATCCCAATTAAATCGACCGCTTATATTAAATCTGGACTTATCTTCATAACCGTTTTCGTGAGCTGCAACTCTAAGTTTGTCTAGACTCTCTATGATCAATAAATCCTCAGCACCATGAATAAAGTAGACATGACCTAATTCTGCCTTAAGATGTCTGCTTAATTCGCCATTATCAAGTCGCATTAATTAACCTTTATTGAATAAGCTTTGGAGGGATCCAGCATTGGAATTTCATCAATGATGGGGTAGATAAAACTAAAACTGCTATTGAATAGAGCTTTAGATAAATCATTTTTCAAGCATTCTCTTTTGATCATTTGCAAACCCTTATCAGTTGTTTCTTTTTCCTTATTAAAAGCATCTTTAAGCACATACAATTTTAATTCCTCACCAGTGTTTGGACAACGAAGAAGTTGAATAAATTCATCTTTCATTGATCAAAGGTCCTTCGGATAGTGAAAAAAATTAAACTCCTCTGGAACCGGGTCATACCCGTGCTTAAAGAAAGGATTACATCTCAAGATCCTCAATATGGTGAGGTAAGTGCCTTTAACAGAGCCAAAGCGATCAATGCATTCTAAGGCATATTCAGAACAAGTGGGTTGGAATCGACAATTAGGCTTTAGTAAGGGAGAGATATATCTACGATATAAACCTATCAAAAATTTCATAAAGAATTATCCCTCTATTGTCCTGTTAAAGCATTGACGCAGCATCTTTTTTAATCCTCTGAATCATTACATTCAAACCATTATTTCTTGTTGGGCTTAGATGCTCATCCAAACCAATCTTTGAAATGAATTCCGGTTCTGCCGCAAGAATTTCCGATGGTTTTTGATTGTTATATATTCTCATTAATAGCGCGATGAGGCCTGAAACAATTGCAGAATCACTGGTTGCCTTACATCGGAACAAACCATCTTCTAGCGAAGTCACAAACCAAACACTTGATTGACAACCATGAACTTTATTGTCTTCAATCATCTGCTGTTGTGGAAAAACTTCCAACTGTTTCCCTAGATCGATGATGTACTCATATTTTTCCATCCAAGTATCAAAGATCTCAAATTCATCAGATATTGAATGCTGAATTTTCTCAATTGATTCCATTTTTTATAATTTTTTCCAAAGAGGGCCTTCTGGTCCGTCCTCAATAGACACACCAAGCGATTCAATTTTCTGCCTAATCTCATCAGCCTTTACAAAATCTTTATTCAACCTAGCCTCTTCTCTATCCTTTAACATCTGTTCAACTAATACTTCATCCACATCAGCGTCTGAATCAAACCATTTTTCAGGATCTTCATTCATCAAACCTAATAAATTTGCAGAACCAATGAGCACTGAGGCTATATCCTTAGCTTCTTTATCAGTTTTCGCATTGTTGATGCTTTTTGCAAGCGCAAAGAGTTCACTCAAAGCCTTTGGTGTATTAATGTCATCCGAAACTGCATTGATGACGTCTTCAGAAGGATCGCCTGGCAATATTTGTCCTAATTTTCTGATTGATCCATATAGTCGATCGAGTTTTTTCTCTGAATCACTAATCAATGCCTCATTCCAATTAATGGGTTTACGATAATGTGTTGTTAAGAATGCTATTCGAATGACCTCGGGTCTAACCTCTTGCAAAAGATCACGAATAAGCAAGAGATTTCCCTCCGATTTGGACATCTTAACATTATCAAAATCGATCATACCGTTATGAACCCAATAGTTTGCTAAGGGTTGACCAGAGTGTGAACAGATACTCTGAGCACACTCATTTTCATGATGAGGGAATAAAAGATCGCTCCCACCCCCATGAATATCCAGAGTTTCGCCCAGGTATTTTTTTGCCATTGCAGAACATTCAAGATGCCATCCAGGTCTTCCAAAGCCCCATGGACTCTGCCAACCAGGAATATCCCCAGAGGATGGCTTCCATAGGACGAAGTCTCTTTGATTTTTTTTGATTTCAGAAGGCTGCACTCGGGCTCCAGAAATCTGATCCTCCTCTGTTCGATTTGAAAGAAAGCCATAATCTGGGAACGTATCTATATTAAAAAAAACATGTCCTTGATTCTCATAGGCATGGCCTTTATCCATTAAGACAGTGATCATCTCGATCATATCCTCAATATGCTCTGTCGCCAATGGTTCTAGATCCGGTTCTTCAACACCCAGTGTTGACATATCCTCTTGATAAATTTTTGTATACCGCTGAGTAATTTCGGAAATTTTGACGTCCTCTTTTTGCGCCGCGTCATAAATTTTGTCGTCGAGATCAGTAATATTTCTTACATATGTCAGTTTATATTGTCTTCTTAAGACTCTAGCAAGAACGTCAAAAACAACTGGCCCTCTGGCATTACCAATATGGGGAAAACTATATGCTGTGATCCCACAAACATACATGGTTACCTTATTAGAGTCGATTGGAACAAACGACTCCTTCTTTTTGGTTTTCGAATTATAAAGCCTGATCTTCATTTATGGTTTTTATTGCATTTATGAAAGTTATAATACCTAATGTTTGAATAAGATTCCGAGGTTCATCGTAAATATAAAAAACATGTTTTCTAAAAGAACAAGCATAGAACAGGTTGAAGAAGGATTCGAATTAGCACCTAAATTTGATTCCTCAGGATTAATTCCAGTGGTAACAACTGATATTGATACTGGAGAACTGCTTATGCACGGATACATGAACGAGGAAGCATTGAAAAACACACTGGCAAAAGGTCAAATGCATTACTTCAGTAGAAGCAGACAGGTTTTGTGGCATAAGGGAGCAACCAGTGGATTTTTCCAAAATGTCAAAGAACTATTGATCGATGATGACCAAGATGCATTATGGGCTAAGGTTGAAGTGCTTGGAGGTGCAAGCTGTCATGTGGGGTATCGAAGCTGCTTTTATAGAAAAATAGAACACTCAGATGGCAAAGCTGGTTTATTATTCACAGACACTGATAAAGTGTTTGACCCGGAGGCGGTTTATGGGGAAGAACCAAACCCAACAAAGTTATAAATGAGCATAGTCGATACAATCAGTTATGAACTCTGGGACAAGGATCCAGAAGCCTTTGCCAATCAATTGGGAAAGAATCATAAAAACACTGGATTTTGTGGGATACAAGATCACCCGATACCTGAGCAAATGGTGTCTGATTCAATCGAGATGTTTGAAGAATTCTTTGCCTTATCACAAGACATCAAAATGAAATACTTTATTAAGGATATTGGTGGGGCAAGAGGTTATACACCCTATAGAATTGAAACAGCAAAAGGTGCTAAACATGCAGATCTAAAGGAGTTCTGGCAAACAGGCAGGGATCTCTCGGATAACCACCCCTACACAAAATATATGTTTGAAAATATAGTTGCTGAAGAAGTGCCTGAATTTAAGAATACAATCACTGAGCTTTTTGATGCTTTTGATAGTTTTGGACAACAACTCATGCAAGCAACAGCCATTTATTTAGGGCTCGAGAGTGATTACTTTGAATCGCATATTAACGAAGGCAATAGTGTGTTAAGAACCATACATTATCCTCCAGTAGATGAGGATATAGGAGAAAGATCTGGTGCTCATGGTGATATTAACCTCATCACACTCCTTATTGGAGGGAATAAACCTGGCTTGGAAATTTTGGTAGATGACAACTGGCATCCAATAGATACACCTCAGAGCACGGTGGTTTGTAATGTGGGTGACATGTTAGAACGATTCACTAACAATCGTTTGCCCTCAGTCTTACACCGGGTCACAACCCCATCAGACGCTGTTAAAGGTTCATCGCGCTATTCTATCCCTTTCTTTTTACATCCCAATCCTGATTGGTTCATTGAAACACTGCCTTCATGCATAGATGATGAACACCCGGATCTTTACCCAGAAGGGATTATGGCAGATGATTTTCTTCAACAACGACTATATGAAATAAAACTATTGTAAACTTAATAACATCATGGAATATGCACAAACAGTTTTAGGCGGATTCATTCTTATTATTTTGGGTGTTCTGCTCTCATCAAATACGAAGAAGATAAATTTATTCTATCTTGCAAATGCTATTGTTTTGCAATTCTTGCTGGCTATCCTTTTAATCAAAGTTCCTCCGGTCGCCTCCTTTTTTGAATCATTATCCCAAGGTGTTTTGGCTCTAAAATCTGCGACGGACCAAGGAACTGGTTTTGTCTTTGGTTATCTCGCCGATGGTGCTCCAAAGCCCTTTGAGGTGGTAAACCCAGCCAGTGCAAATATATTTATATTTTCAGGATTGATGCTCATTATCGTGGTTTCTGCTTTATCAGCAATTTTCTGGCATTGGCGAGTACTGCCTATCGTTATTAAGTTAATCTCGAGTCTTTTCAAAAAACCTTTAAATGTAGGAGGTCCTGTTGGACTAAGTGCAACAGCAAATATTATATTTGGGCAAGTTGAAGCGCCCTTGTTAATCAAACCCTACCTCAAACAAATGTCGAGACATGAATTGCTCACACTAATGACTGTGGGAATGTCCACTATCTCAGGGGGAGTAATGGTGGTCTACACAACCATGCTTAATGACCTCTATGGAACATCATTGATTGGGCACTTTCTGACCGCTTCGATTATCTCTGTTCCAGCAGCAATTATGTACGCTAACATCATGATGCCAAGCAATCAAAAAACTGAAGATCAGAGTCAAATTGAAGAATCCAGTCTTTATAAGAGCACCATGGATGCATTGACCCGAGGAACTCAAGATGGGCTAAATATTACTCTAAACATTGCAGCCCTTTTACTGGTCTTAATAGCACTAGTTACCCTTGTTAATTTTGGCTTAGCAGCACTACCTTTTGTTGGTGGGGAAGCCATCACTTTGGAAAGAATGGCTGGTTGGATCTTCGCTCCCATTGCCTGGTGCATGGGTATTCCTTGGGCAGAAGCTCAGTTAGCTGGGTCCTTATTAGGGGTCAAAACAATTCTTAATGAATTTGTGGCCTACGTTAACTTAGCTGCTATTGATGCTTCTCAACTTTCTGAGAAAAGTCGTCTGATCATGCTTTATGGATTATGTGGGTTTGCTAACTTATCCAGTGTTGGGATATTGCTTAGTGGTATAGGAACAATGATCCCAGAAAGAAGAGATGATCTAATAGCAGTCAGTGGCAAGGCTCTGATTGGAGCCACATTGGCTTCTTGTTTTACCGGCTTAGTGGTTGGGGTTATCTCTTAGATCAAATCTCTCCTAAAGAACTAATATTTTCTTATTTATTTTCCAGTCTTTATATCGCCTAACAAATCGATTATTTTTCCCAAGCTCTGCAAGAGAAGAGAAGATACCCAAGCACTAAATAACGCTCCAAGACCTATAGATAGAGGTATTAGACTCTCGTAAATAAGAGAGATCAGTATAGAGAGAACAAATAAAACCACCCCAATCCATAAACAGATACTGCCTGCTATGTTCAAATTGTTTTTTAATTTATCTTTTTCATTTAGCTTAAAAGCAGCATCATCATAAATTTCAGATTTTGACAGATCTTGTTCTTCTATATTCTGGCTTGATTCCTTCTTTTCAGAAAGAGTGTCTTTATCTTTATTAAATTCATCTTCACATAGATTGCAAATTCCTCTGCTTGATAGCTTTTCTGATGGTTCTGAACAGACGACACATTTTTTCATATTTTTTTCCTCTACTTGACCGTTCCCGAGTAGAAATGCTTTCTGCATAATGAAAGATATTTTTCATTGCCGCCAATATCAATTTGTTCGCCCTCTCGAAGTATTTCACCATCATCATTTACTCTTACAATCATTGTGGCTTTCTTTCCGCAGTGACACACAGCTCTTAATTCTTTCAATCGATCCGCCCAAGCCAAGAGGTACTTGCTCCCATCAAATAATTCCCCTTGAAAATCTGTTCTTATCCCATATGCCATCACAGTGATCTTTAATTGGTCAACTATTTGTCCTAGCTGTAATACTTGTTCCTTTGTAAGAAATTGAGCCTCATCAATTAATACACAATGTAGAGGTCTATCATCGTTATTTGATTTTACTATATTAAATAAATTATCTGATTCTGAGAAAGTTTCTGCATCAGCTCTTAATCCAATCCTCGAAACAATCTCAGAATCACCATACCGATCATCCCTAGCTGAAGTAAAGATCATGGTATGCATACCTCTTTCCTGATAACCATGATTAGCTTGTAGAAGTGCTGTAGACTTCCCGGCATTCATAGTTGAATATGTGAAATGGAGTTTTGACATGCTTAAATAGTACCTAACCTTGCTAAAACTGCTCTAGAAATCCTAGTTGCAAGTGAATCCATTATAAATTCTGCTTCCTTGCTTTTACCCAATAATTGATTTTGATCAAAACTATAATCTTGAAGTTCCAGATGCTTCATACTAGAGATTAACTGGGTCTTGTCCTTAAATAGAGACCATTGAACCTGATATACAATTTCATACTCTTTTGGAGTGTTTTGAGCAGAAATACTAAGCACCCTGTCATTAGAAAAATCTTTCTCAATAACTAAAACATAAGCTGCTTCTTCTCTGTTATCTGTGACTCTTACGCCACTTTCTCTAAATTGATTTTTTATATTCCTGTAAAAGACGGTATAAGGATCATTGGTTTGTATATGGATGATATTAATTGTTTGTTTTAAATCTCCGGTATTCTGAAGCTCAAAACCACAGCCGGTTAGAAACAGTAGACAAATCACAAAGGTTAATTGTTTAAGAAAAATCATTAGATAACGATATTAACTAACTTTTTAGGAACAATGATAATCTTTTTAATTGTCTGGTCGTCAGTGTATTTTTTTATTTTTTCATCCATTAATGCTAACTGTTCTAGTTCAGGATCTCCTATAGAGCTATCAACAGTAATTTTTGAACGCAGTTTTCCATTGACCTGAACAATAATTTCTAAGGTGTCTGTCAT
>ENA-UPTF01000334-UPTF01000334.1-marine-metagenome-genome-assembly--contig:-NODE-334-length-34336-cov-3.955924_pt1 | contig 34336 bp, 25 predicted proteins | sample MGYA00238166_ERZ767019 | MGnify/ENA primary metagenome ERZ767019 (study PRJEB28930, sample SAMN06266391) | marine metagenome | isolation source: Sea water from 250 m depth | place: Atlantic Ocean | study... | reverse complement strand
GGGTTTTACTTGGAACAGTAGGAGCACATGGAGGGTTCCTGTTAGCCGCGTCACTGTATGTCGCAGGTCTCATCATTGCAGCTTCTACCAAGTACCTGCAGCCACTGTCGACCGAACGATATGCCAGCCCCAAGGTGCAGATGACCGAAGGCATCAGCTACATCCGCCGCAACGAGATAATAATTGGAACACTCGTTGTGACCCTGATCGTAAACGCGTTTGGATTTTCTTATATGAGCCAGCAACCAGTAGTAGCTAGACAGATTTTGGCTGTGAGCGATGTGCTGATTGGAGTCCTGCAGTCTGTAGAAGGCGCAGGTATGTTCTTAGGCGCTGCTCTGGTCACAATATTCGCCCGACCGCACCAATACATACGCATATACATGGGGTGTTCACTGCTGTACCTCGTGACTATAACGTTATTTTCTCAATCAAACACGTATTGGACTTCACTGCTGATTTTATTTTTGAGCGGCATAGGGATGTCCGGATTCGCTGCGATGCAGAGTGCAATCATGGTCTACACCTCCTCTCAAGAGATGCGAGGCAGGGTTATGGGTGCAGTCACAATGTTCATCGGGTTTGGCCCCCTGGGGGCATTGGGCATCGGTCTGCTAGCCGGTTTCTACACCATCGCAACTGCAGTAATGATCACTGCTTGCATTGGAATCGCATGCACATTAATCGCACTCATCGTGTACCCATCTATGAGGACATCTAAGGAGCCTAAGCAAGACATCACTGGGAGTTCAGTTTGATAAATCCCCGCCGTTCCAATAATAGACAGCATACGTTTATCCACTCCCATCACTAACGTTTACTTAACAGAGTATTGATATATTTTTGCTTGGAGATAGTTAGCTTAAGGTAAACACTTGAACCTAGGATTCTTTGGGAAATACCTCACCCTTTGGGTGGCACTTTGTATCATCGCGGGTGTAGGCATCGGAGAGTTGCTACCAGCCTTTCCGGACACACTCAGCCGATTCACCCTAAGGCAGGTGTCTATCCCGGTAGCAATACTGATCTGGTTCATGATCTACCCCATGATGGTGCGCATAGATTTTTCCAGTGTCCTGAACGTAGGTCAGCGTCCACGGGGATTAGCTTTAACTTTAATTATCAACTGGCTGATCAAACCACTCACAATGTTCGGTATTGCATGGTTTTTCCTAAAAGTCGTGTTCGCCTCCTGGATATCTCCTGACCTTGGCGCACAATACCTGGCCGGGGCGATACTGCTCGGAGCAGCGCCATGTACTGCTATGGTTTTTGTTTGGAGTTATCTGACACGCGGGAACGCTGCTTATACGTTGGTACAGGTAACCGTTAATGACCTTGTACTACTTGTTGCTTATGCGCCGATAGTAATTTTCCTACTTGGCATCGGAGACATTACTGTCCCTTACGATACAGTTGTTCTATCTGTAATCCTCTACGTAGTCATACCGCTGGCCATCGGTTATATGTCACGTGTTTGGATAATACGAAACAAAGGAACAGACTGGCTGGAAGGATCTTTCTTACCCAGGCTCGGGCCAATCACGATTATTGGCCTGCTACTCACACTAATCCTGTTATTTTCGTTTCAGGGTGAAACAATTCTGGACAATCCGATACACATTGGATTAGTAGCGATACCGTTAATTCTTCAAACCGTGATCGTCTTTGGAATCGCATACGGCGTTGCAAAATTATGGGGTTTGAGTCACGATATTGCCGCACCTGCAGCATTAATCGGAGCTTCAAACTTTTTTGAACTTGCAGTTGCTGCAGCCATCTCATTATTCGGACTCGAGTCTGGCGCAGCAATGGCTACCGTCGTCGGAGTACTCGTTGAAGTCCCTGTGATGTTGTTACTGGTGAAAATAGTGAACGCCACATCTACGTCATTTGCTCACAATCAAGACGGTAGTTGCTGCCCTGCAAATACAATTCTTAAGGAAGATTCCGTCGAAGGTGTTGCATGATCACACTCCTTTATATTTTTTGCAGATATCCTTCGACCAAGCAATTAGCCGAACCGTTTGGAGCCATTAATGGCACTTGATGAAATGCAAGAGATAAGAGCCCAACTCATACCCGCAGTTAAGGATTTCGTACGAAAAGAAGTAATTCCGAAAGCGGCCCAACACGATGAGGAGGATACATATCCCGCAGAGTTAGTCGACCAAATGGCTGAGATAGGTCTATTCGGGATGGTAGTGCCTGAGAAATATGGAGGTATGGGACTAGACGTACTGACATTCTCGATGGTGTTCGAAGAACTATCAAAAGGATGGATGTCGATCACAGGACCGATTGGCACGCATTCGATGCTGGCATTCGCAATATCGAAATACGGTACTGATGAACAAAAACAAAGATGGCTACCTGATCTGGCAACCGGCAAAAAACGCGGTGGCTTAGCTTTAACAGAACCAAGTGGCGGAAGCGATGTTGCAGGCATAAAAACCAGTGCAATGCGTGATGGCGAGGAATACGTCATAAATGGAACGAAACAGTTCATCACGAACGGCCAGCACGGGAATGTATTTTTACTCGCTGCAAAAACTGATACGGAAATCAACCCGCAACATAAAGGAATATCAGCTTTCATCGCTGAAAAAGGTCCAGGACTAACTTCAGGTGCGAAACTTAACAAGCTTGGATATCGTGGAATAGATACCGCCGAACTAATCTTGAAAGATTACCGAATATCATCCGATGAACTTATAGGTAACAGGGAAGGTGAAGGTTTCTATCAGATAATGGATGGGTTGGAGACCGGCCGTATAAATGTCGCAGCAAGGGCCGTCGGAGTTGCTCAGGCAGCATTCGATGCAGCGATTATGTACTCACAACAGAGGGAAACGTTCGGGCGCGCTATTTCAACACGACAATCCATTCAAAACATGTTGGCTGATATGGGAACAAAGATCCACGCCGCTCGTCTTATGACCAACGATGCAGCTCGACGAAAAGACCGTGGTGAAAGAGTAGATGTCGAAGCAGGTATGGCAAAACTCTATGCAAGCGAAATATGTGGAGAAGTGACCATGGATGCGATGAGAATCCACGGCGGATATGGATTCATTAAAGACCAGCCTGTCGAACGTTATTATCGGGATGCTCCGTTGATGATCATTGGCGAGGGCACTAATGAGATCCAGCGACTGGTCATAGCTAAACATCTTTTGAAGCGCTACGAAGTCTAAACTCAATAACGATTAACCCCTCATAATCACGCAAAACGTCCATATAATACAGGCTGTTTCATAGGGCTATTCCCCAATTGCCCTATCCGTCGTCAGGCAGGCCATTTAGACCTGTAAAACGTGCCATGGAGTCAATTTTGCAGCCAAATATCGTTTTTGCTTTTGCCGATGACTGGGGTAGATACGCCAGCGCATATCGTGACCAGCCAGGCGAAAGCTCGATCCACGAGCTCATAGACACTCCAAACTTCGATCGAATCGCAGATGAAGGAACCATATTTCTTAACGCCCATGTCCCTGCCCCAAGTTGCACACCATGTAGAAGCTCGATTCTAACGGGCAGATACTTCTGGCAGACAGGAATGGGGGCAATCCTGCAAGGCGCCCGATGGGACGAGACCATACCTACGTACCCATTACTACTGGAAAAAGCTGGCTACCATATCGGCTACACCTACAAGGTGTGGTCTCCAGGCGTTGCGGTCAATGCTCCGTACGGTGGTGCAAGAACAGCCTATGAATCAGCTGGAATCAGATTCAATAGTTTTTCTGAAGAAGTGACTAAAAGACCAGTTGAACAGACCATTGAAGATGCAAAACAGGAACTTTTGGACGAAACTGGCGCTAACTTCGATAGCTTCTTAAATGCTCGATCAAATGACGAGCCGTTCTGCTACTGGTGGGGCCCAACCAACACACACCGAACCTGGCAACAAGGTTCGGGAAAAGACCTGTGGGGACTAGAGCCGGATGATCTGACCGGGCGAATGCCATCTTTCCTACCGGATGTCCACGAGGTAAGAGAAGACTTCAATGATTACCTAGGGGAATGTCTGGCTGTAGATGCCGGATTAGGGGTAATTATCGACCGATTGGAAAAGGCAGGAGAATTGGATAACACCTTGATCGTCGTGAGCGGCGATCACGGAATACCAGGATTTCCTAGAGCTAAAACTAATCTCTATAACCTCGGCACCGAAGTCGCGATGGCTGTTCGATGGCCTAAAGTAATTTCTTCAGGCAGGACAATTAATGACTTCGTAAACCTGATGGATCTAGCTCCAACATTCCTCGAGGCTGCAGGCGTCGAAGAACCTGAAGACATGACAGCAAACAGCCTGCTCCCACTACTAAAATCAAATGTCAGTGGACGTGTTGATTCCGAGCGATCATTCGTAGTCACTGGTCGGGAGCGACACAACCTTGCCCGAGAAGGCGGCCTTCCGTACCCACAACGGGCGATCCGCACAGATGATTTTCTATACATCTACAATTTCGAACCCGACCGGTGGCCAGTGGGAGATCCCGAGGGTCTCGATGATCCAAATACCACTCCTCCTCCAAGAGAAGAAATCCTGACGAACTATCACTCGGTTTATGCAGACATAGATAAAAGTCCGACAAAAGTTTGGATGATATATAACCGAGCAAAAAAAGATGTGCGTCCACTTTTCGAGCTCGGCTTCGGTAAAAGACCTCAGGAGGAACTCTACGACCTACGCTCAGATCCGGACTACTTGTCAAATGTGGCTTATGAGCCCGGGTACACGGAAATTCGAGAGGACTTGAACGACCAACTCATGAACTTGTTGATCAAGCAAGAAGACCCACGAGTCGTGGAATCTCCACCTAGATTTGAAAAGGCACCATATGCCGGACCCGTCTCAGAAGAATGGCAGGCGGAAAACACCAAACAGTTATGGGACTATGACCCCGGATCGGTTCCGAAAACGACAAGATGAAAAGTCCACCCTAAAAAGCTGATTAATCTCAGTAGCCTACAAGCAGAATAAATAGATGCGAGAAATTAATTGCAACGCGTATATATAACCCTAAGAGGCGATGACAAGATCGCTATTTACAATCTTGACCCTGCAAATGGTGCCCTAAATCATCAAGAAGATATACATATTCCTGGCGGACCATCCCCATTTGCTGTTTCACCCAACGGTGCATACGCTTACACAGGCCTTCGTGAGCACTTTAAACTCGCAAGCTTCAAAATCGACTCGGAAACAGGTTCCCTCACTACAACTGGCACAGCAGACCTCAATTCGGACCCATGCCATATTTCAGTAGATAACACCGGAAGATATCTACTTTCAGCCTATTACGCAGCTGGTCAGATCGCAGTTCACCCGATAAATACCGGCGGCGCCATCGGATCAGTGGAGATCGAACGGATTAACACCCGCCACAGGGCGCATTGTGTAATCACGGATGACACGAACCAATTCGTTTTCCTGCCACATGTAGACGACTCAAACGCGATTTTTCAGTACAAATTCGATGCGAAAAATGGCTCCCTAACACCCAACACTCCACCCGTTATCGAGCCCCCGCCAGGGGACGGGCCGCGACATTATGCCTACCACCCAAACAATAAGTTTGTATATTTCGATAACGAACAGGGATGCAGTGTCACTGCTTATCGCCTAGACCCCGACAAAGGCACTCTCTCACCATTCCAAAACATCTCAACCCTCCCCGAAAATTGGTCAGGAGAGAATTCATGTGCCCAAATTCACATGACCTCATCAGGAGATTTCCTTTACGCCACAAACCGTGGCCATGATAGCGTCGCTATTTTCGCTGTCAGCGACACTACAGGAAAATTGACATCACTCGGTCAACATCGAACTCTACGTACGCCTCGGGCATTCGCCATAGATCCAACTGATAATTTCATGTTGGTAGGGGGTCTTGATGACGGTCTCCTAGCAACCTACCGAGTTGAGCAAAGCGGTCATTTAACTCACCTGTCTACCCAACCCGTCGGAGATCAACCAATGTGGATCGAAATCACAGGTGATTTTGCATGATCAAGAAACCAGACTTAACCGATAAAGCAACCGATCAACGCAACAACCCAGATGCTGTGGTTTTCGCAGGGGATGGCGAACCACAAATCCCACAATCAATGGTGACGCGAATCACAGGTCTTCTGCAATCCGACAAACTTCAGCCCGATACCTATTCAATCGGTGGCAGCGTGGAAATGCTGGAGAGCAGGATCGCTAAGGAATTGGGCATGGAAGCTGCCATATGGATGCCCACGGGGACCCTCGCAAACCAAATCGCTTTACGCCATCATTGTGGAACCAAATCTAGAATTGTCCTGCAAGAACAAAGTCACATATACCACGACGAGGGTGACGCGCTTGTAAAGTTGAGTGGATTAAACGCAATTCCTTTAGCTTACGGACAACCGTACTTTTCTGTAGATGAACTACGCAAAGCACTCAAAGAAGCAACAAGCGGTCGTGTTCTTAACCCAGTAGGGGCTGTATCGATTGAAAGCCCGGTCAGGCGACAGGCTGGGCAAGTGGTGCCTTGGAACGAAATGCTGTCAATAACCAACCTCTGTCACGAGGAAGGAATTCCTGTACACCTGGATGCAGCAAGACTGTATATGATGTCCGCTGCCACGGGTATCGATGTAAAAAAATATGCAAACCTATTCGATAGTGTTTACATCTCCTTGTACAAGTATTTTGGAGCACCCTTCGGGGCAATACTGGCTGGACCGGACAAGTTCATCGAGAACATGTTCCACGACCGTCGTATGTTCGGTGGTGGTCTTCCGTCTTCCTACTTATCAGCCGCACTAGCGTTGGAGGGGATGAATGGATTTTCTGGACGGTTTAATGAATCATTCAATAAGGCAAAAGCCCTTTTCGAGATAATCAACAAACTTCCCGGAATTGAAATCCGACAGTTCCAAAACGGCTCAAATATCTTTGAGCTTTTGATTAATTCGAATATCAACATTGACCAACTAATAGAAAATTTACTCGATTTGGATATCGTGATTCCTGAGCCAAAAAATGATTGGCCAGTCCCATTAATCCACGTAAATACCACGATACTCCGGAAATCTAACTCAGAAATAGCGAAAGCGTTTTCTGATGCCATCAAAAGTTAATCAAATTTAAATCATCCGCCACGCCAATAGCACCTTTTGATATTTTCAGTTAATCATAGGGTCGACATACGTTTCCGGCGAGTCTATCTGATCGTCACTCAACTCTCTGAAAGTCTTACGGTAAATCTGCATCCTGTATCGGCCTGAATCAAGTACGTAAACCCCAAACTCCTCGTCTACTTTTACCGCTGTAGGTTTCCAGAAAAGCTTCTCACGTCCAAGATCAGTAATATGGTCACGCCAGCGAAGCATGTCAGGGTTTGCCATTAGCTTATCTGCACCCCGCTCGGTCATCACCGCGTCACCACGCATGGCCTCTATAAACAGCCCTGCTCTGTTGAACTGCACCAGCCGATCATTGCCTCGGTCGCAGACGTACAGATCACCGTGGGCATCCACTGCGACATCACTCGGCCTGTTCAAGCTACCTGCGTCTCGACCCAATTCATCCAACACCTGCAGTAACTCGCCTTCCGGTGAAAATCTCTGGACCCTATCATTCCGCCAATCAGCTACAACAACTGAACCGTCGATCGGATCGACTGCCACACCCCATGGATGGTCTAATTGACCTGGACCATCTCCAACTGAACCAAATCCACGAACGAACTCCCCATTCCTGGTAAATTGTTGAACGAGCGAAGAACGGGTACTAACAACCCATAATGTGTCATCTTGGAGGTAGGAAATCCCTGACGGAGCGTTCAATTTTCCGAGGCCATCTCCTGTATCACCCCAGACATCGGTTATTTCTCCTCGCTCTGTTGTCAACGTTACAACCTTATTGGCACGCTCATCGGTAAAGAACATACTGCCATTTTGGTCAGAATCACAAAACATGGGAGATCCATATATCTCAGAACCACGTACCTGGGGTTTGCCATCGATCAATGGCTCAATGTTCCTAGGGAATTCATCATCAACATTACAGACAGCGATCCTCACCATCGGCCGTAACGCATCGAAGGGGATAAAATCGCGTCGGTTGAGTACGTATAACCAGCCATCACCACCAAATGCAAAATCCATTGCCCCGTAAAAACCGTCGATAGCCAGACGCTGACCAATGGATGTTTCAAACCTATGCCCCATGCGAAGTAGATCAGGATATTTCAAGTGAGGTTTTTCGTTTTTATTAGTTACTGATATCAACTCGACTATGCACCAACCGTTGCAAACACACCTAGAAACCGCTCAACCGAACCCTTAATCAAGAAAGTTGAAATTCTCGAGAGGCCACTATCAATTCCATGACTTGCCCGACACGTTGCCCAAAATTCGCGTCGATGAGAATAGGTTCCTCCTGATCAAGCTCGCTCAATAGTATCGATTTCGTCTTCTCATCAAGTTCAACACATCCTAGTTCGTACAAACAGGTATCCACCAAATCCGACAGTGAAATCGACGTATGATTCGAACCTATTCTTTGCAAAATATTTTTCATACCAGGTGTATTAGGGTTGCCCAACATTTCAACAGCGTAATTGACTCGCTCTATTAAGAACGAAGAGTCAATCCACTCGCGCCCCGTATGCCAGCCCTCAACACTCGGAGGATTTAGCAACTCTTGACCCATCATGGCGGATTTAGAAACCAAGGCCTGAAATCCGTTTTCATAAGGATCATTAAACACACCGGCAATATTCACAATGTTCACAACATGTTCTACAGGCCAACGCACTCTATCGAATGCTGAATTTTTGAACTCATCAGAATTAAACAACTGTTTGAGCATCGATCTAATTTCGTAATCAGAATCAAAATAAGACTGAGCGATGCGATCGATCGCAGGTTGATGAGGTTGATCAGATATGAAAAATCGGTGCAAATTAGTGGCGACAAACTCTGCAGTCGCATCCTGTTTAACTATCTCCTCAATAATATCGTCTCCATCCAAATCACCTGATCGGCCAAGAAACGTCTTCTCATCGTGATCATGATCCTCATCACGAAAGACAAAACTGAAATCCCACCATCCGTTTGGATACCTAGGAATGGATTGATCGTGCGTCCAGCCTGTAAAAGCTCTCGCAGCAGACAGCACGTCATCTTCAGAATAGTTACCACGACCCATAGAGAATAACTCTAGAAGCTCTCTTCCGTAATTTTCGTTTACCGCACCTGCATGATTAGTCTGCTGATCAAGCCACCAGATCATCGCAGGATCTCTTGAAAGCTTTTGAAGCAAAGTCTTAAAACTACCCATCCCATGATCCCGAAGCATTTCTAGGTGAGCTCGCATCATGAGATTAACATTCGATTTTGCGATGCCTGTAGCAAAACGGTTATGCCAGAACAAAGCAACTTTCTCTTCAAGCACTCGTTCAGAATTGATCATCCGATAAAACCAACGTGCACCTGTCCATAGCCCCGACTCCTCGTCAGCATGCTGGGTGTTGAATCGTTCCAGCAAGTCCTCTTCGGGACGTGGCTTAACATCGACCTCAACAAGAGACTCCACTAAATCCTCATAGGGTTGCTCTGCCAAAAGCTCTAGCTTCCACGCCGGAGCTCCGAAAGCAGCTCTCCTCATAAAGTGTGCAACCAACTGGATATCGGTCTGAGTAGTCGTTGTCATTGAAATGATTTATCCACTATGTGTTTAGTTAATCTTGGGATCAGCATAAGTGTGCGCCGGATCTATCTGTCCTTCACTTAGCTCTCTGAAAATCTTACGGTAAATTTGCATCCTGAACCGACCTGAATCAATTACGTAGACCCCGAACTCGTCGTCTACTTTTACCGCTGTAGGTTTCCAGAAAAGCTTCTCACGTCCAAGGTCCGTTATATGGTCGCGCCACCTGAGCATATCTGGATTTGCCATCAACTTATCCGCACCCCTCTCCGTCATTACCGCGTCACCACGCATCGCCTCTATAAACAGTCCTGCTCGGTTGAATTGCACCAACCGATCGTTACCACGATCGCAGACATACAGATCACCGTGGGCATCCACTGCAACATCACTCGGCCTGTTCAGGCAACCTGCGTCTCTGCCCAGTTCATCCAGCACCTGGAGTAACTCACCTTCGGGCGAAAACCGCTGAACCCGATCATTTCGCCAATCAGCCACAACTATCGAATCGTCAATTGGATCGACAGCCACACCCCATGGATAAGACATCTGCCCTGGTTCAGAACCAACCTCTCCAAAGCCTCTGATATACATCCCATCGCTAGTGAAATGCTGCACGAGCGAAGATCTTGAACTGACTACCCAAAAAGTGCCATCAGAAAGACGAGTTATTCCAGAAGCACCATCGAGTTTGCCGGGTTCGCTTCCCGACTCTCCCCACACAGCCGTAACATCTCCCTGCTCTTGGCTCATGGTGACGATCTGATTCGCTCGCTCATCTGTGAAGTACAAATTGCCCTGTTTGTCTGAATCGCAAAACACAGCTGAATCCCACTCGCCCTCTTTACCAACGAGTGACTGACCGCCAACACGAGGATCGATGTTCCTCGGGAATTCGTCATCAAGGTTGCAAACGGCAAATCGAACTTTCGGGTAGGTGTCGGTATTTACTGTATCGAAACGATTCAAAACGTATAACCAACCATCACCACCAAATGCGAAATCCATCGCACCATAAAAACCATCAATAATCAGTCGCTGGCCAATCGACGTAACGAACTTATGACCCATACGCAAGAGATCTGGGTAGGCAGCACCTGCTAGATCAGAAGTAGACTCTGGAGATGTAATGGTCATTCTTTTATGCCCCGACAGGCTGGAGCATGCCGGTAAATTTTTCGAATGTCCCGTTGACTACAGGAGCAGGATCAATCCCAAACCAGTCATCAACAATCGTGGAGTACAGCATTCTGAAATCGTTATTGAACTTCAAATCACCGCTCAGGTGTTCCGATGGATCGAGTGAGGGGTACTCTGCGTACATCCCACCGTTTACTCGATGCCCGATCAAAAACGCTCCCCCACCAGAACCATGATCTGTACCGTTCCCATTGTCACGAATTCGACGACCAAACTCAGTAAAGATCATCATCACCACGTTATCAGCAGCGTCGTGTTCCTTGAGATCGTCAAAGAAATCTGTCACTGAATTGGACAGATTCTCAAGTAGCCCAGACTGAGTTGTGATCTGGGCTCCATGCGTATCGAATCCAGGCAACTGGGCATAGAACACCCTCGTTCCGAGATCGGCAAGATGAACCTGCGCAATACCCCTGAGGCTCTGCGACAAAGCGTCTTGACCATATTCAATAGTCGAACTGTACCGTTCCGGAGCAACTGCCAGCATGTCTGCTCCAGTCATAGCGTCAATGCCAGTCTGACCGATGTGGTTCATTACCATCGAGGCTTCATCGATTTCTTCCGGGACATACATTCGCTGAAAAGCATTAAGTGCCTTCCGTTGCCGCTGCCCGGATAGCGAAGTCAGCAGGCCATATCCTTCCAATTGACTGACCGAAATGGCTGGCGTACCCATCAGATACATAGCACGTGGAAGACCCTGCCCAAAACTGACTCCGGTGCAGACATTATTCTTCCCGGGATCCAACTCCCGAATTACCCGACCTAACCAGCCCTCGGCAATGATTTTAGTCGGTTCAGCTGTGTGCCAAATATCCATCGAACGAAAATGAGAACGATCTGGAACCGGGTAGCCAATTCCAGGAATTATCGCCATGTCTCCACTGTCCCATATTTTCTTAAATGGAGCCAGGGCCGGATGGAATCCGAAATGATCGTCAATACCTAATACAATTTCTTCCGAGACGTCGACTGTCTTTCGAAAATCATAGTAAAACGGATCCCCGTACGGGATTACCGTGTTCATGAAATCGTTTCCGCCAGAAAGCTGAACGACGACAAATACCGGATCTGAAGACCGGGATTGATTAGATGTGACGGTCATGATTAAGCCTTTCTAGCCAAGTTGATATTCACGTGAAGCCACAATTAACTCGATCACTTGAGTGATCTTATCGCCAAAGTCGTCATCGATGTGAACAACCGACGAAAAATTTAGCTCTTCAATAAGGATGGCTTTGGTGTCCGAGCCAATTTCTACGCAACCCAGTTCGTATAAACAGGCGTCGATTAAATCCTGTGGAGTAGTGCTGGACTCTCCAGTCGAAATTCGCTCGATAACCTTCTGCATCCCGGGACTATTTGTATCGCCGAGCATATTGGCCGCAAAGTTCACTCGCTCTATGAGGAAAGATGAATCAATCCACTCTCTCCCAGTATGCCAGCCTTCCACCGACGGAGGGTCTAGCAGCTTTTGTCCCATCAACGACGATGCCACCCCAAGTTGCTTTATTCCACCTTCATATGGATCAGTGTGGCGACCGGCGATATTTACAATGTTTACAACGTGATCGACAGGCCAGCGCACCTTCTCGTACGCAGCGTTTTTAAACGCATCCGAGTTGAATATGTGACGAAGCATGGGCCTGATTTCATAGTCATATTCAAAATACACATTCATCAAATCTTTTATTCCGGATTCATTAGGCTCGTCTGAAACGAAATAACGATAGAGATTGTCAGCCACGAACCTTGCGGTAGCATCGTGCTTGACTATCTCTTCGATGATGTCTTCGCCGTTCAAATCCCCGGTTCGTCCGAGAAACGTTTTTTCTGTATGATCGTGATCATCCTCACTGAATACAAAACTTAAATCCCACATTCCGTTTGGATAACGTGGAATCGACTGATCAATCGTCCAACCCGTGAAGGCAAGGGCCGCTGCCTGAACATCGTCTTCGGTGTAGTTACCACGACCCATTGAGAAAAGTTCAAGGAGCTCGCGACCGTAGTTTTCGTTGATTGCACCCTTATGGTTCGTCTGTTGGTCCAGCCACCAGATCATCGCAGGATCTCTCGAAAGCTGTTGCAGAATAGTGCGGAAATTACCCATTCCATGATTGCGGAGCATTTCCAAGTGTGCCCACATCATCACATTTTTACTGAATGTGTCATTTCCCGTGGCGAAACGGTTGTGCCAGAAAAGGGCGACCTTTTCTTCAAGCACCCGGTCAGAATTTATCATCCGAAAATACCAACGAGCCACGGCCATCGCTGAATTTTCTTCGTCAGCATGCTCTGAGTGGAACCGCTCAAACAAGTCTTCTTCAGGGCGTTCCTTGCTGTCAATGTCGAGCAAGTCTTCAACCAGATCCTCGTAACTTTGCTCAGCGAGAAGTTCCAATCGGTGGGCAGGCAGTCCAAACGCAGCTCTCCGCATAAGGTGTGCCACCAATTTGATATCGGTCTGAGTAGTCATTGTCATTGAAGTGATTTACTCATGGGCTGTTTTTCACTCGTTATTCGTGAACTTACTAAAAACACACCATAGCGTCAATCCGGATCAAATAAATGGATTCATATCATCTACCCGCGTACATCATCGCCTTTGTCAGGTCGATAACCTGATAAGGAATCCCCGTCTCCTCGACAGCAGCAACGCCTCGCTGGGTCGTCAAGATCTTTGCACCACTGCCGACAACACGCCCGTCAATCATTACCAGACGCCCGGCGACCACCCCATAAACTGCACGACCGTGTATCGGGTCTATGATCGTAAGGTCACCATCTTTACCTTCTGAAAGCCTCCCTTTATTTTCCAGCCCAATCATCTTTGCTGGATTAAGACTTAGCTTCATCACCAGTTCAAGCGGATCCAAGCCTCCAAATTTAACCAACTGCATACACTGCTCTATATTGACGTTACGAGGCAATATGCCGGCATCACTACCCACAGCATCTATTATGAATTCGTCTTGGCTATTTTTTGCCACAGTCAATTGAAAAGCAGAAGTTGAGTTGTTAACAGGAAAGCTCATCTGAACATCTGTATTGCCCTCATTAAAAAGCTCCACACCCCTTTTACCCGAAACCAGGATCAAGCCAGCACTTGTTGCTTCAACGGTCGAAGCGTAACCGTCCATCAAGGCGGATCTAAGTCCATCAGCGGTTGTAGCGTAGCCTTTGAGACTCAAGCAGTTCTGGCACACATCTGCCAAAACGTTACCATCTGGATCGCATTTACCAAGTGTGAAGTTCGGACGAGCCAGATGCACTTCGGAGACAATTTGAGATCGCAAATCGGTGAGGATCTGCAAAGACTCAATTATCTCCTCCTCTACCGGTAGGATTGAGCCGCGGCAATACGCGTTGATGTGGGCTATATGGACTCTACCATTAGCACCGAGCAAGGAAGGAATCTCTCGAAGACCGTCCAGGCGTGAACCGGTCTCAGTCGTGCCAAGGTGAAAAGCTACATAAGCTGTCATTTCATTCGCAGCTCTAATGAAATTCGAAGTTTCTTCAGGCGTAAATGGGTAATATCCGCCCCACAACTTGACCCCAATCGATCCAGCGTCCAATGCCGTGTTGACCACCTTTTCGATTTGAGCGTAATTTATCCGACCCTCGGGTACAGTCTCACCTGGCTTTAAATAACCGAGACCCCCAACATTTATACCCGAACCTCTCGCCTCGATTGCCATGCGAAGAGTTTCCATGCTACCGCCCAGATCAATGACTGTAGTGGCCCCTGCAGACGCAAGCATCTGAAGGCCTAACCCGTAAGTGTGTCCTGATGTTGATGATTCGGCATTCGGTTTGCGCTGAAACTCAACATGAACGTGAGTATCAATCATCCCTGGAATGACCCATTTACCAGAAGCATCGATAACGTCATCAGCATTATTTGGATCTATATCAGTCTCTAAACTCTGTATGACACCATCTGATATGGCGACATCAGTTACAGAGTCCCGACCAGACTCAGCATCGAGCACGCGACCGTTTTTTACAAGTAATTCGTATCGCAGCGGAAAAGCTCCTTTAATTCTCTAAAGTTTTCATGATGGATAGACGACCCAGTACGAAAAAGTAAATGCCAGTTTATGCAAAATCGTGAAAGTCTGAGGAAAACTCAGGCAATTAGCAGTGATATCAACGACTATTCTTGTATGTAATTGTTTAGAAACGACGTCTTAAGGTAATCATGGTCACACGCTTCAATTGGACTTGGGAACCCGGGAATTACGTTTAAATGAGATTCACCGTTGCGGCTCTGTACCATTTCACAAGAATTAAAGATCCTGTTGCAAAACGGTATCCACTGCTTTCACTCTGTCGATCACAGGGGATTCGCGGAACTGTTCTCCTGGCGCCGGAAGGTATAAACGGCACAATCGCAGGGACACCTGAAGGCATTGCATCAGTTATTGATCATGTGAAGGCATGGCCTGAAGTTGAGAGTCTTGAAGTGAAATATTCCTTTAGCGATGAAAATAGCTTCAAGCGGTTAAAGGTGAAAATAAAAAACGAGATCGTCACCATGCGCAAACCCGAGATAAATACTCGCTTGGATGCAGGAAAATATGTCGAGCCGGCAGAATGGAACGATTTAATCGCCCGGGAAGATGTCATGATCGTCGACACGCGAAATAATTTCGAATTTAAAATCGGTCGTTTTTCTAATGCTATTGAACCCGGCACCGATAGCTTCCACGAGTTCCCCGACTGGGCAGATAAGCTCGCTACACAACACGATAGACCCTCTGCGGTAGCCATGTATTGCACCGGTGGAATTCGCTGTGAAAAAGCAACCGCATACATGAAGCAAGTCGGATTTGATGAGGTATACCATCTCAAGGGCGGCATACTCAAATATTTAGAAGATGTTCCAGAGGACGAAAGCCTGTGGGAGGGTGAATGCTTTGTTTTTGACGGAAGAGTGTCGTTGAAGCATGGGTTGGAGGAAGGCAATTACGAACTATGCTACGGGTGCCAGTTCCCCATCTCGCCATCTGATCGTAATTCAGCACTTTTCGAACAAGGGGTGAGTTGTCCGCGCTGCCATGATTCTCTTCCCGATGCTGACAGGGCCCGTTATCGTGAAAGACAGCGCCAAATAGTCATGGCATTATCACGAGATGAGCAACATATAGGCGATGATGCAAACTCAGCGATCCATGCTCGCAAAACAAAGCATTAAACGGATCAAAACGTACGTTTTTAAAACAGTGGGTCAGCTGAATTCAGCTGACCCACTTACGTTAACTCCGTAATAATTTCGTGTGATCAGACGACATCAAACTGATCACGAAACAAATAGGAAGTTTATTTCCATTCCCACAGGTCCCATGAAGCGTTGCCCTCAGGGTCTACTATCCAGTCATAAACCACTGCCTTTCCGTTCAGGCTTGATAGTGATGGAGCGGAAGCTTGGAAGTAAACTACCCCTTTAAAAATCGCTCCGCCATCTTCTGTGAAAGTCCCGATACCTGTCGCTGTAAAAGTTGCTACCCCATCTGCAGCCATAACTAATCCCTGGTTAGGGCATTCTCCGTAAAGGGTTCCATCTGCTCTCATATCCGAGGTGTAAGTTGCCATACCCTGGACCTCAGTACCTGCAAGGGTGCCAGATCCCTGAGCTGTCGTTTCAAACCTCGGCAAAGCACCGTTACCTGGCAAGAGTTTGTCACTCGAGGTTTGCTGCATTGATCCTATTTTTTCGCCTAGCATTTTGAATCTCCATATTGCGAAATCTGCTCATATTGTTAGGCAGATATATGTCATTTATTGGTCGGACATCTAAGAATAACGGCCAGCGCTTATGTTGTTGGGATCAAAGGAGATATTTATTTGTTTATTTACTTATTGCATGTACAGTTCAGCGACGGGAATAAACATTAGAAAACTGGAACAGTATGCAAACTAGAAAACTAGGAATCGATGGACCCGAAGTACCGGTTATTTGCCTGGGGGCGTGGCCCCTGGGCGGCGGCATGGGAGTTGTCACTGATGATCAGGTGATAGCCACAGTTCATGCTTCGATCGACTCTGGGGCCAACTTTATCGATACAGCCGAGGGCTATCGCACCAGTGAATCGGTTTTAGGTAAGGCCATTAAAGGTCGACGTGATGAGGTCATAATTGCGACCAAGCTTTCGGGAGATCACTCACTGGAACATATGACCTCGGCAGTTGAAAACAGTCTAAAGTCACTGGGTACCGATTACTTGGATCTCTATCAACTACACGGTCCTCGACCAGGTAATCCAATTGAAGAAACGATGCTGAACCTGGAGAAACTACGTGACGCTGGTAAGGTCCGGTATCTGGGTGTATCTAATTTTTCTGGCGATCAACACCGTGAAGCGGCAAAATTTGGCATGATTCACAGTTCGCAACCTCGATACAACATGCTTTATCGGGTGCCAGAGGAAGATATTCTTCCCACGTGCCTTGAACTGGGAATTGGTGTAATACCTCATTCACCACTTGCCAAGGCGATGCTCACCGGTAAGTATCAACCGGGACACATTTTTGCCAGCGACGACGAACGAAAAAGCAAACCGGAATTTAAAGATGATGTATTCATCCCCGCTATGACGATCGTCGAAAAACTACTTGGATGGGCAGCCGACCACGGACATTCTGGCACACAACTTGCAATCGCCTGGACGCTGGCACATCCAGCGGTTACAAGCTGCATAGTAGGCGCTAAAACACCCGAACAAGCCACACACAACGCGGACGCGGGTAACTGGCAACTCTCTACAAGTGACATGTCTGAAATAGCAGGAATCCTTGGCGATTTCCAAATTATGAGATAAATCCCATAGAAGGGCCAACATGACTGCAAGGGTTATACCGGATTCACTAAACATCCCAATGCGAGATGGCGAGGAACTTAATACGAGGGTTTGGAAACCCGCGGGCTCCGGTCCATTTCCTGTAATCCTGGAGCGGGGTTACGACCCAGGAATCGACTGGCACGCTGAAAGATTTATCCTGTCAGGCTATGTATACGTAGGACAGCAATGCAGGGGCAATCTGCAGGGCGGAATGTTCCGCACGGACAACATAGACGGCTATGACTGCATGAACTGGATCGTCGAACAACCATGGTGCAACGGCGATATAGCGATGTACGGGCGCTCATTCATGGCAGCCACTCAAATTCTCACTGCACCCGAACACCATCCAAATCTCAGAGCAATAGTTCCCCAGGTAATCAATCCATCGATATGGGAGAGAGGCTACTGGGATCACGGCGCGCTTCAGCTATCGCACGTTGCAAGGCGTATCTATCGAACAAAAATCGCTGATGACATGACCCATAAGGTCGCTGAATACGGCGGTTGGGACGCATTCTATCGGCACCTACCTTTGATAACCCTCGATACCACAGTCGTAGGTGCGCCAAACAATTTGTGGCAGGAGTACGTAAGTCATTCAGAATACGGTCCATACTGGTCGGACATTTCAACCCACGAGAAAATCGATCAAATAGAAGTACCTACATATTTTCACGCGGGTTGGTACGACAACTACCCTGCAGCACTTTTCAAAGCGTTTTGCACGCTCCAGAACACCGGAAAAATTGACGAACTAAGAATCCATATGGGACCTACGGATCACATGGGGGATGTAGTCGGCGATCGACCGTTCGGAGAACATGCATTTCAACAACAACTTGAGATCGCGATTCGATGGCTGGATCATGTGGTAAAAGGAGAAGATAACGGTATCGCTGACGAACCCCCAATCACTTTTTTCACAATGGGTGTGAACGAGTGGCGTACTGCAAATACATGGCCTCCGGAGAACGCAGCCCTAACGAATTTCTACCTCAGGAGTTCCGGAGAATCTAGACACGGATCACTAAGCACCCAACCCCCCATGGACGAACCGCCGACCGAATACACCTATGATCCCGATGATCCTGTCCCAACACTTGGCGGGAATCATTCGGGTCCGCAAGATCATCCAGAAATCATCAGGGTCGGTGTACTAGATAACCGTTCAAACTGGAACCGAGAAGATGTTCTTGTCTTTGAGACCGACACGTTGCAATCCGACACCGAGGTAACGGGACCAATAATGGCCACCGTATTTGCTTCAACCTCCGCACCAGACACAGACTTTATCGTCAGGCTGCTCGACGTTGAGCCAGACGGAACGGCCTGGAATCTTACCGAGGGCATAATCCGCTCGAGATTCAGGAAGGGTATCTATGATCCTCCTCAGCTTTTGAAGTCAGGTGAGATATTCAAGTATGAAATCGAATTGCTCCCCACGAGCAATACATTTTTAGAAGGCCATAAAATCGCGATCCATATCACGAGCAGCAACTTCCCTTTGTACGATCGAAACCCAAATACCGGTCACAAGCAAGGCATGGACAGTGTGATCGAAATTGCATGCCAGACAATCTTTCATGACGCAGAACGACCGTCGCATATAACACTACCCATAGTGAATAGCTAAGACTAAGGTTATTAAACTAAATCTCGTTCAAGACACTTCGCACTAAAATGCCTGTATCACGACCCTGCGTATTTATAGAATATCTAGAACAAGAACCGCAAACTCGCACTTTAATTTGATGACCATAACGTGAACGCCCAAACTGTATTTCTAATAGTTAATTTAATTGGAGGGGTAGCAGTATTAGGAAGCTATGCCATTGGCCTCGGATATTTTCCGGAATATCGAGATGAACTTTGGGGAGGAATCAATGGAATATGGCGCAATGTTTTAATAACGGTGATGTTGCTATCGGGAGCAGCGTACCTAACATTCTGCTATTTCATAGTATTTAGAGAAGACATCCACACTTATGGGACTCATTTCATCCTGGGCCCTCATACCATCAGCTTACTGACAGGCCTATTCCTGTTATCAGCGACTATGTGGATGCCATCTGCAATTCTCTACATGCATACAGAGAATAATATTTGGTGGGTATTCACAGTCGGGGCTCTATGGGTTACCGCATTGTCACTGCTGAGCCTGACTGGTATGTATGCATTTTCTACAACCGCACCGATTCCAGTTTTTGACCGGGTTGTCTGCACAGTAAGCCTGTCGATCATTACGTTTCACTGCCTTGTATTAGACGCGATCATATGGGTTTTTGTCTTCCACAAATAAAAGATAATGACGTGGAATTACTCAATAAAACGGTCGCTCTTGTGGAACGGCAAATCTAAAAACTATCCCAAGTTCTCAAAGAGTAAATTGCCATCTGAGTTTGGAAACCCCGGATGCGTTTGTTCAACTAGCTTCAAGAGCGTTGATCAGAGTTTCACACGAGGACACATCAAGCTCGCACAGCATCACGGCGTTTCCTGCCACAGCGTAGGCACTGTAGCCGGTCCTGACCGTATTAACACCGCCGATCCTTGCGCCCGCGTCCATTTGCAAGGATTCCTCTGCGAGGGGCACTCCATGTTCCAAGGCAGATTCATGCGATTGGTAGAACCTTATCTCGATATCTTTCTGGTTAAAAAATCCGTACCAGATCTCCGTTGATTCTGGGACAGTTGCAGTGTCGTACTCTTTAGATTTTTTCCAGCCAGCTGCCATAAAAGAGTCAGTGGTAAATGTTTTATCTGCGTGGAATATTGACGATGATGTAGGCGCATCGACTGCGTCGCCGACTGAGTTGTCAGCACTCTCACCATCCGTGCATGCAGGTGCAACCACTACTAATACCAGCGAAATAAGCGCTAACAAACGTAGTCTTAACATAACAACCTATCCCAGAGGAGGTTTTTCAGGAACCATGTGGGCAAATATAGGTTCTAGCCGGGCTCTTGCATCAGCACATTCCTGGCTCTCCGCCCCGACATTGAATACAGACTCTTCTTCAGGATCCGAGTCTAGGTCATAAAGACGGCCATCTTCATAAATCTTCCATCTGTGATCTCTGATGAATCTTGCATTGTCTCGAATCCCGGAGGTGTTGGCACTCATAGGTTCGAAGTGGAAGAACATCCAATCTCTTGGATTACCTTTCTCCCCTTTTAGTTGAGGCAGGAACGATCTGCCATCCATAACGTAGTCATCCGGCGGGGCTATACCCGCAGCATCCAGGATGGTCGGCATAAAGTCGGAAGAGTCGACGAGATCTGTCGGTACCGATCCAGAGGGTATTGTTCCAGGCCAGCTACAGATCATTGGCACATGCGTACCCCTGTCTAGGGTCAGACCTTTTCCTCCGCATGAAGTCATGTGGTTGTGCCTTATGTTGCACACCTCTGTAGGAGTGCCATTGTCCCCTACATAAATCACTAGTGTGTTCTCTGCGATACCCAGTTCTTCCAACTTATCGTTTACCCGTCCAATAACTTTGTCATGGTATTGGACCATGCTTCCATACCAGGTCTCTGGATCATCAACGTCACCACCGCTATGCACTCCGTCAAAAGTCTGTGCATTCTTGGCTTCTTCTGAGTTTGATGGCGGGTTGAAGTTTGCGAATTCTGCATCATCAGGGGTCGGTTCAAATGGTCCGTGTGTCAGGGCCATAGGAAAATAGACGAAAAACTCCTCGTCCTTATTACGTTCGATGAAATCAATAGCGTAATCGGCAAATACATCATCGCCATATTGACCATCTGTATCTTCACGATATGATCCATTTTCGTAAATGACAGGGTCTTTATAGCGGGATCCCTTAGCTTCTGTATGGTGTGCGTGCCAAACGCAATACTCATCAAAGCCTGCGTCCTCTATTTGTTGTCCCTGTCCCCTGAGCTCAGGTTTTACTCCGGGAGGATTGTACGAGTAAAGTTGCCATTTTCCAGAAATACACGTCTTGTAACCTGCGTCTGAAAACACGTGTCCGAACGTTTTTTCGTCGGGAGCGATTAGTCCAAATCCGATGTAGTTACGGAAATTGTATTTTCCGGTCATAAGTTGCACACGCGTTGGCGTACATAGCGGCTGAACATGAGCGTTTTCGAATCTCGCACCATTCTCTGCCATGTCGTCCAAGACCGGCGTTCTGTAGGAGGTCCCACCATTACAACCAATTACTTCGTATCCAAGGTCATCAGACATTATTAGGATTATGTTGGGGCGCCGGGTGGTCATCGATTACCTCTAATTTCAGTTTATTCGGCTATCTACTCTGACGTAGCCTTGGATCGAAGAAGTCTCGCATCCAATCTCCGAGGAAGTTAAAACTCATAACGACTATAAATATCATAAATCCAGGTACTGCAGCTACCCACCAAGCCGTGGTGATCCAATCCTGACCGTCAGCAACCATCACTCCCCATGCCGGCACAGTTTTTGGTAGGCCAGCACCAAGGAAACTGAGTGTGGCCTCTATCAAGATAAGTTGCCCAACTCTGAGGCTGGCGACAATAAGGACGACTCCAAAAACGCCGGGCAGAATATGTCGGAACACAATCCTTATGTTTGAAGCGCCAGCTATACGCGCGGCGTCAACATATGCATCCCTTCTAATCCTTAAGGACTCTGCTCGCACAACCCTGGCAAAGTTATCCCAGCTAAAAATAATCAACAAAATGATCATCTGTGTAAGGCTTTGCCCAAACACGATTACGACCGTAAGTGCCACCAATAGGAACGGCATGGCAAGTAATAGATCAACTGTTCGCATCGCAACCTCATCAACAAGCCCCCCAAGGTATCCGGCGAACATGCCAATTATCGTTCCGGATATACCACCTGCAACAATCACGCTGACCGCGACCATTAGAGCGATTCGGGCACCGTAAATCACCCGGCTAAGCATGTCCCTTCCCAGAGAATCGGTTCCAAAGAAATGCTGTGCGGTACCTCCTTCTAGCCAAATAGGTGGAATATGCCTTGTACGAATACTTCCCTGTGCAGGGTCGAACGGAGCCAGCATGGGCGCAAATATCGCAACGAACACGAGCAGAAAAAAGATACCTACCGGGATAATCGGATATCTCCGAAAGTAGTACCACGTCTTTTCAAGGGGTGCCAAATAATTAGGTCCCGCTACTTTATCGGTGTTTATCATCCTCACGATTATTCCACCCTAACCCTTGGATCTAAGGCCATGTAAAGCAGGTCTACAAGCATGTTGGCCGTGAGGTAAAACACACCGAACATCAGTATTATCGCCGCCATCATCGGGAAATCATTATTCTTGATGGCGTCAATCGAAAGCCCACCTAAACCGGGCCATGCAAATACGGCTTCTATAACCACGGTTCCGGTCAAGAATGAGGCGATAATTATTGCTGCCAGGGTCACCGGCGCGATTAGCGCATTCCGAAACGCGTGTTTCCAAATTACTGCGGTGGGCGCCACTCCTTTTGCCCTGGCTAACTTGATGAACTCGCCATCAAGTATTTCCAGCATAGAGCCCCTGGTGATTCTCAACAGTGCAGCCGCAGGCAACCATCCCAGACAAAGCGCGGGCATGACGTAACTATCAAGGCCGCCTTTTCTGCTGGTCGGTAACCAACCTAGTTCGACAGCAAATATTAGAATCGCCATAAGTGCTACCCAGAAAACAGGCATCGCCTGACCCAGCAAAGCAAACCCTCGCGCAAAATAGTCTGCGAAAGAACCGCGTTTAACGGCTGAAAGAACCCCCAGCGGAATCCCGACCAGGATCGCCCAGCAAAAAGCTATGGCAGCCAATGAAACAGTTGCTGGCAATCTCTCTTTGATCAGATCAAACGGATTGCGTTTATGGTAAAGAGATTCCCCGAAATCTCCTACAATAACGTCTCCAAGCCATGTCAGGTATTGGACATATAGGGGTTTATCCAGGCCGAGCTTTACTCCCCAGGCTTCGTACATTTCATCCGTGGCATATTCATCGAGATACACGTTGCGGGGGTCACCACTGGCTCGCGAAAGCGAAAAGACGAATACCGATATGAGCAACAGCACAAGTGCTGCGAAACTTATTCTTCTTACGAAAAACTTGGCCAATTATCTGTACTCTTCTGTATGAGTTTTTATAGGCGTAGGTCTATATGTGTTTTTTGATGCCACGCGCCTAAGGTACCATCTGTGCAAACACAGGGTTTAACTCGGACCGCGCTGACGCACTTTCAGCGGTGTCAGAATCTGGACGGAAAGGAGACAGCTCCTCAGAGTCAGCTTCTGTGTCATAAAGCAATCCATCCTCGTAGAGTTTCCATCGGTGTCCTCTGACGAAACGTCGGAACCCAGGACTGTTCTCCCCTTCTGCATTTTTATCAAAGTGGAAGAACATCCAATCCCTAGGATTCCCTTTATCTCCTTTGAGCTGTGGCAAGAACGATCTTCCATCCATGAAGTAATCATCGGGGGGAGTTATGCCAGCAGCGTCAAGGATAGTCGGCAGGAAGTCCGAAGAATCTACAAGATCTTTTGGCACAGATCCTGAAGCAATCGTTCCAGGCCAGCTGCATATTAGAGGCACATTCGTGCCACGGTCGAGTGTTAACGATTTGCCACCACAAATTTCTGTGTGGTCATGGAATATCGAACATACTTCTTGAGGTGACCCATTGTCACCGACGTATATCACCAGCGTGTTATCTGCTATGCCAAGTTCATGGAGTTTGGCATTAACCCGTCCGATAACCTTGTCATGGTATTCGACCATGGATTTATAGTGCCTTGGAGGGTCATCCCAATCGTCAGAGTCCCTGGTCAGCGCCCCAAGAGTTTGGTTTGGTTGGGGCTCAAATGAATCGAATTCTGAGTCGCCGGGCATCGGTTCAAATGGTCGATGAGTTAGCGCCATTGGGTAGTATATGAAGAACTCTTCGTCTTTGTTCTTCTCCATGAAATCTATGGCGTAGTCGGCAAAAATATCGTCCCCAAGCTTCCCCTCGGTATCTGTAAGGTACGAGCCATTTTGATATATCACAGGATCTTTGTAACGGGATCCTTTTTGCTCGGTGTGGTGGGCATGCCAGACACAATATTCATCGAAACCCGCATCTTCGATTTTCTGGCCGGTGCCTCTAGTCTCAGCCCCTTCCTCTTCAGGAAAACGATAGGAGTAAAGTTGCCACTTCCCAGAGATGCATGTCTTGTAACCGGCATCGGAGAAAATATGACCGAAAGTTTTTTCGTCGGGAGCCATCAGGCCGAATCCGATGTAGTTACGGAAATTGTATTTTCCCGTCATTAACTGCACCCGAGTTGGGGTACATAAAGGCTGGACATGTGCATTTTCAAATCGAGATCCATTTGACGCCATATCATCCAGTACTGGGGTTTTATAGGAAGTTCCACCATTACATCCGATCACCTCGTATCCAAGGTCATCAGACATTATTAGGACTATGTTGGGGCGTCGATCACTCATCAGGCACATCTCCGGCTTACATATTTGTTGTTTTAGGACTGCAAAGTAACAACTCTGGCCGATGACATTAATCTGTCATCGGCCAGAGAAATAATTACTTTTCCGTAATCACGTCTATTTCAGAACAACTGTCTCGAAGCTGTTCTGGTTACCGAAGGTCTCGGTGTAAGGAGTCCATTCTGTTACACGACCATTTACTGCAACCAAAGCGGTCTTGAACACCATCGGGACGTTGAGCATCCAGTAGCTCATGTAGTCTTCCATCCAGATGTTGTTGGCGATACGCGTTGCTGCGTCACCCTCTTTCAGGTTGGCCAGGTAAGTTTTATCGAGTACCGGGTTCGGCAATTCGATTCCACGGTTTGCTCCACCCTTTGAAGCTGATACCAATCTGCCTTTAGGCTCGTCAGCGTAACCAGCATTCATGTGGTGATGGAACGGGATACTAATGCTGCGTCCGATCAAAGTTGGTCGGCGGCCAGCGTAGTTAGTTGATTCAATTTCAACGTCTAATCCCAGTTCAGAAACCCAGAACTGCACAGCAGCTTCTGCAATGTCCGGCGGCAAAGAAGATGCGTCTGGGACAACCCAGGCCTTCATCTTGAAACCAGCAGGAACACCCGCTTTTTCTAGGTTAGCTTTAGCTGCTGCAGGGTCATACGGTATTTTCCAGTCATCTTTCCACTCAGGGTTAGCTTCGCTGAAGCCTGTAAAAGTATGTGCTGGTGGTGTGTTACCGAGCCCAACGATTTCGTTGATCGCATCACGGTCAATCGCCATCGCAAGCGCATGTCGTACCAACCTGGCATTTTCCATGTTGTCACAGGCTGGCTTTTCAGGTGGCACGGTTGCAAACAAGTTATCCGGGTCACAACCATCGGCATAAGGATCACCAATCCATGGGTGATCAGAATCCACTAGCAGTCCATCTCTGGGGTACAGCTGGTCACCCTTTACAGGATGCGTCTGCTGCCAGAAGTTACCAGCCATGTAGAGATGAAGCGTCGAACCTTCACCGAGCTTCTGGATATAACTCCCAGGTATAGCAGCTACTGCGTCCGCAATGTATTGCGAACCCAGGTTTACGATGTCGACTTCGCCTGTCTTGAAGGCTGCGACTTTTACCTGAGCATCACCCATCGCAATAAGCATCAGTTTGTCTATGCTAGCGGTGGCTCGGTAGTGTTCACCGTCGACAGCCGCCAGTTCGGCATAGTCATCAACTGCCCAGTCAACTAGATGGAATGGGCCAGTTCCGATTTTCATCGTCTTTGCTTCTTCAGGGTTGTCAAGGTTGTAACTCTTCGAAGTTACTGTCAGAGTATTCCGCCAGGTGTTTGAGAGTTCAAGCAGCCAAACCGGGCTGAGTGTTGCTCCCTCAATCACGTTCATCTTGACGGTATTACTATCTACTGCTTCCCACTCTCCCATCCATTCTCCTACGAAACCTGCTCTGCCGTTAGTGTTTCCTTCAGCTAAAGCATCGTTCATGCTCCAGGCTACGTCTTCTGCTGTAACCTGGCCTTGTCCGTGGTGGAAATCAACGCCTTTACGAAGGTCGAAGATAATTGAAGTTCCGTCTGGCGCAACTTTCCAACCATTAACTAACGAGATGGATGGGTTGAAACTTCCTCTGATCGGTATGTCAGCAGGGTCTGCGTATATGAGAGGGTCTGAGATACCGTAGTTATCACTAGTAAGGCCGTCATAGGGCCTTGAAGTAAACGTTGCTCCAGGCAAACGAGGGACTTCCACTACTAGTGTCCCGGATTGTTGCTTAGGGGGAGATGCTTCTTTAGGTTCAGCAAAAGCTCGTGAACCTGGTCCAGAGCCGTAAGCTGCTGCAGTTGCAACAACGACCACTTCAACCTCTTTCACAACTTCTTTCACAACCTCAACCTCTTTGACAACCTCAACTGTGTCGCCTTTTACTTCAACCTCTTTCACAACCTCAACTGTGTCACCTTTTACGACAACTGTTTCAACAACAGTAATCGTTTCAGTTTCACCGCCACAAGCCATGATGAGCATGGCTGTTAGTGACAACGCTGTAATAGCAATTTGCCACGTTTTTTTTCCAAATACCATTTCGAGTGGTTCTCCTCAAGATTAGAGTCAAAACGCTGCCTGCGATAGGCATGCTTGCGGAGACGTTACATCACGCTTATATACCTTGTCCACGTATCTCAAGATAATTATTTGTCGATAACCTGAGATAACATCAAATCGCTATATATGACCACCGAAAATCACACGCGAACAAGAATCACAAACCTTGATTTCATCAGGGGCATAGCTGTCTTAGGAATCCTGATGATCAATTCCATTTTCTTCGGGCTTCCTTTTTCAGCCGGCTTCAATCCATCCTCTGCGGGTCACAACGGCATCCTCGACTGGACGATAGTCATCATTTCAGATCTGTTTTTCAACCAAAAAATGATGGGCCTTTTCTCACTGCTTTTTGGAGCCGGCATAGTCCTATTTATTGAATCGGCTAAGAACCGTCAGCATCCGAAGCCACGATTACTGAGTTTTCGGCGTAATTTTCTGTTGCTGGTTTTCGGCTTGATCCATCTCTCCCTTATCTGGGAAGGAGATGTTTTAACGCTATATGCGATATGCGCTCCAATAATCATTCTCTTGTATAACCGTGGCTTATGGGTACTAATTTCTTTGAGCGCGTTATGTATGTTGTTGCCAGTAGTTCTTTCGTTTTTTATGCAATTTCTATTCGATTCTCAAGGCAATCTTGTAGAGGCGCTCAGGGACTCAGATGCTTCCAAAAGTTGGAATATTGGATTAGGTAAATACTGGTTTGCAGGACAGGAAGAAGCAGGGGATTTAGTCTGGTTATTTTTTATCCTTGATGGATTTTTCAGAGCTCTCGGAATGATGCTATTAGGGGTGGTCTTATACCGACTAAATGTGATCCAAGGGAAGTTAGACTCTAAGATTTATCGCAGGATGGCTTTGTTCGGCCTCCTTATTGGATTACCCATAACGCTGAGCGGTACATTTTGGATGATTTCTGGAGATTACAACCCAGGAATAGCTCTTGTAGGTGGAATACCAAATAAGCTGGGTATAGTTCCCCTTGTTCTCGCTTATATCGGGATTTTTTCCTTACTTGATAAGAGCATCTCTGGCAAAATCGCCTCCCGAGTACGCGCCTGCGGCAGAATGGCTTTCACAAATTATTTGTCACAAAGCATATTGGGCGTCCTATTCTTCACAGTTGTGTTCGAGCGCGGAGATTTCACTAGAAAAGAAATTGTGGTCTTTGTGGTCGTGGTCTGGGCAACTCAACTACTTTGTTCGAAAATTTGGTTGGACAATTTTCGTTACGGACCAATGGAATGGATCTGGAGAAAATTGACCTATCGATCAATCTAGTGATAGCCAAAAGAATAAAACCTTTACGCTTGTTGCCATAGTCGTGAAAATATCCCGAATAAGGGTTCTATTCCTGGTTTGCTAGAGCTGTAACTCACCACCTTGCACCCACCGACTCATTCGTATTCGTACCGTGGCTCTATCTGCGCGCCGTTTTGTGGCATACTCACCCCATGAAAAACAGGATGCTGAAAATCACAAGATATCTGCTAAGTAATCAATTGCCATATGCGAGTACAGCACTGCGGTCGCGCTGACGCAAGGCTACGCAACGAACACGGAGGAGATCGAAATGAAAATCACAGATATAAAGCTATCTGAACCGTGGTACGTTCACGGCAAGCAGAGTACCGACGCAACGGTTGTGAACCCGGGCATTCGAGCCACTTCGCTATTGGAAATTACGACCGACGAAGGTATTTCCGGATTCACTGCCGTAGGCGAACTCAATATCGGGCCCCAAAGTGGTTCATTGAAGAATGTGCTCGTCGACCATGCATTCAAGCCGCTTGTTGTCGGTGAGGACCCTCTGGATACAGAGCGAATCTGGGACAAGATGTACTGGGGAAGCGTCCGCTGGGGTCGAAGGGGTGTAGCTCTGGCAGTGATGGGCTCAATCGATATCGCTCTGTGGGACCTAAAAGGCAAGATACTCGGACAACCGGTCCATAAGCTGCTGGGAGGGCATCGAGATACGGTTGCGGCGTATGGAAGCAGCGTGAGCTTACATGCGAGTGAGGATGAGCTGGTCGCAATCTACTCCGGATACGTTGAAGCCGGGTTCAAGATGGTAAAAATGAAAGTCGGTATGCGGGACTCAAACGAGGATATCGCCCGAGTCAAATTGATCAGGGAAACCATCGGTTCAAACGTGGATCTCGCACTGGATGTGAATTCGGGATGGAGTCTTAACGCTGCCCTAAGGATGTGCGATAGGTTAGAGCCGTACAACATCTACTGGTTGGAAGAGCCACTGCCCCCGGACGAAATAGACAATCATGTAAAACTTGCTCGGGAGACAAGCATTCCCATAGCCCTTGGCGAGACCCATGCGACGAAGTGGGAATTCAAAGAGTTGATGGAGCGGGAAGCAATCGATATAGTCCAGGCAGATATCGTGCGGTGTGGTGGCGTTACCGAATGGGTCAAGATCGCTGCGATTGCAGATGCTTATGGGCTGCCGATGTGTCCGCACGCGACTACAGAGCTCGCCGCATCGCTGGTAGCAGCGGTGCCTAACGGTTTATTCGTTGAGTGTTTTAAAACATCTGCAGATAAAAAAGGCACGTCGCCATTCGTCGATCCAATTCTTCCAAAGAATGGTGAGATTTCACCGAACGATAAGCCCGGGTTTGGGATCGAAATAGATGATGAGATTCTTGCGAAACTTCAGGCCGGGCCTAAGCCCGACCCAGAAGAACTACGATTCGCCACAACAAGAGGCTGGCAGTGGCCACCTTATCTGTAAGCACGGATCGCCCACCTTCAAATAGAAATCCGATACTTTCCGCACTGGACCCAGCGTCTCTCACATGTGGAATGTGGGTTACGACTTTCACCTAAAGAGCATTTGAGTAATTGCGCTAATGACCAAAACAAGAAATGCCACAAGACCAAAAACAAGAAAGAAAAGGGCCAAAAATTTGATGTATTTTTGCCCGTTCGTTTTATAGGAATTAAATAGAAATATCGCAATAGCGATATAGATAATTGCTTGAAGCATCCATGGAATAGATAGCCTCATGCTGTGTCCTCTCATTCTGATTTTAGTCCGGGATGAAAGCCCGACCTACTCGCATTAACTCGATCTCAACACGATACCCCGTAGGCTAACTCTGGACCCTGACAGCTACCTACGTATTCGTATTAGTACCCTGGATCTATCGTCGCGCTAGCTTTGTGGCATACTGTCGACTTTATTAAAGCCTGCAAGAAAACTAATTACTGAAACAAATATTTTAATTACTCAGATAACTTAGACTCTCGCCTTATCTGAGAAGAAGATGAAATTTAGAAGTTGATATAAAAATTTTAACCCATAAATGAGTTAATCGAGGAAGAAAATCAGCAATGCCAGAATATACGTTCAAGTCAACTACAACTAATTTAAATTACTTCCATAATGACGTTAAATCTGAAAAGGCAATTTTTCTTGTTCCTGGAGGTTGGAGTGATTGGAGAAGTTGGTGGCAATTTACAGAAGATTTTAGTCAATATTCACTTTATGCGATTGATCCACCAGGTAGAGGTAAAAGTGGAGATTTAGATAATTTCGACCTTGATTCTCTTGTTCAACCAATGGCTGATCTTATCGAATCAATTAATCACCCTAATTCTTATGTAATAGGTCATTCGTATGGAGCCCTAATGGCATGTGAAATAGGCATGAAAATTGGTGAAAAGTTATCCGGTCTATTAGCAGAAGATCCAGGTTGGGTCATTACATACGAAGGTACAGATATCAAAGAGTGGGGACCTGTTCCCAATGTGCTGAAAAATAAACAAGATTGGAAAACATCGTTAGATGCGGTCTACAGCATGAATGGACCTGATAAAGATTCATGGGACATGAATTCAATTATCTTTGCACTCAATGTTTATGAAGCTTCATTAAATAGCATGAAGTTGCTTAATGTTGAAGACAATCAAGATTTTGAAAGAATTTGCAATGGCTTAAAAGTCAAAACATATATCGCAAGAGCTAACACTGAAAAAGGTGGAATGATTCCTGATCAAGTAATGGAAAAAATAGAAAATTTGAATCCATTAATTGAGTTTCAGGAATTTGATACAGGTCATGGAATCAGATCTGAAATGCCAAATGAGTATTATGATTTGGTAAATAAAATGCTGAATCACTAATTTAGTAAAACTCAGCAAATAATTTCTGTGGTTATTGTGATAATAACCGGTTGGTGTTCATATCAATTTTTGTTATTAGTCTCTTATGGCGATTGCCGTGATTGATCGATAGCTAGATAAATTTAATCGTACGCCTGAAAGTGGCATTCAAATCTTTCAATTCCTTCGAGGGAAGTTCCAATGAAAATAACTGCAATCAAACCCTATACCGCTTGGTCTGTATGGAGAAATGTTTTCCTTGTTAAGGTCGAGACAGACGAAGGCATTTACGGATGGGGTGAAGGTGGAACCTCTTGGCGTGAGTTGGGTGTAAAAGGAGTCACTGAACACTTCAGCCAATGGCTTGTCGGCCGAGATCCGATGCAGGTGGGACGGATTTGGCAAGAAATGTATCGCAGCGCGTATTTTGAAGGTGGCAGGGTAATTACGGCTGCTATGTCGGCCATAGATATAGCCCTTCACGACATCATAGGCAAAAAACTGGGAGTACCTGTTTACCAACTACTTGGAGGCCGTCAGAGAGATTACGTGCAGTGCTTCGCCACGACCGGAGCACCAACAGGGGAGGAGATGCTAGAAAACGCCAAGCAGCTTTCAGCAGATGGATGGGAATGCATGAGACTATCGGTACAAGGCCCTGTTGACGGTTATGATGACGCCACTTTTGAGCCAAGAATGAACATAGCTGATAATGCAAAATGGCTTGTAAAAGCAAGAGAGGAGCTTGGTGAAGAGGTTGTAATAGGGATTGACTATCATCACCGACTCAGTGTTGCGGAGGCAGCGTCATTTTGCCAGAAAATGCCTGAGGGCACACTTGATTTTGTAGAAGAGCCTATACGAGATGAAAGCCCGGAAGCATACGAGACATTGCGGGGAATGACTCCTATGCCATTTGCATTAGGCGAAGAGTTTTCTTCAAAGTGGCAGTTTGCCCCTTATATAGAGCGAGGGCTTACGAATTATGCAAGGGTTGATCTTGGAATTGTGGGAGGATACACCGAGGCTCAAAAAGTTGCGGGGTGGGCTGAAACTCACTATATCGATCTGATGCCGCACAATCCTCTAGGTCCTATCAACACCGCAGCTACAGCGCACTTAGCTATGGCAACTCCAAATTTTGCGTGGCTTGAAATGTTCCAGCGCCCAGAAGATATTGAGCAGCAGCACGATGAACTCTATCCTGGACAGTTCCGGGCAAACGGTGGTGTAATGCAGGTACCTGATGAACCGGGGCTTGGAGTCGATGTTGATGAAGACGCTATAGCCAATAGTCCACTACATGAAGATGATTTCATAACAACGATGCTGCACAGGCGGGACGGCTCAGTGACCAATTGGTGATTGGCCTCATGGTCTCAGGATAACCATAACCCTAAGATTGATGGCAAATTAGACAGTCCGTAAATGTTTCCGGTCGTCTGACTGTTTATATACGTCCGTACGTGCAAAGTTAGAATCGATCATTAGTTTGCCATTGGTGTAAGTTGGTTTAGATACGAAAAAATTCCTGCATTTTTGCAAGAAACCCTGTAGTTAATGTAAAGAGAAAACAGATGGTAACAACACCTACGATCAGTAGAGTTGAAACATTCAGAAACCACCATGATTGAACAACATAAAAGGCCCAACATTGTTTTCCTATTCGCAGACGATTGGGGAAGGTACGCAAGTGCTTACGCCGAATTCGAAGGCGAAAATTCAATCAACCAAATAATAAGTACTCCTAACTTCGATAGAGTAGCTAATGAAGGGGCAATTTTCACTAACGCCCACGTTCCAGTACCTTCCTGCACACCATGCAGAAGCTCAATACTTACCGGCACCTATTTTTGGGAGACCGGACTTGGCGCAATTCTTGAAGGTGCAAGGTGGGATGAATCTATCCCGACGTATCCATTGATGCTCGAAAAAAGTGGATACCACATCGGTTATACGTACAAAGTTTGGTCTCCTGGTAAAACGGAAAATGCCCCTTACGGTGGAGCTCGTACTAAGTACGAATCAGCAGGGAACAATTGGAGAGTATTTTCTCAAGAAGCAACCAAGGATGCTTCTGAAATGGGTGTTAAAAATTCCAAAGAAATACTCTTTGATGAAACACGCAAAAATTTCGTTTCGTTTTTGGATGATGTCCCAGAAGGAGATCCATTCTGCTATTGGTGGGGACCTGTTAATACCCATAGACCATGGGAGCAAGGATCAGGAAAGGAACTATGGGGGCTAGACCCTGACCAACTGAAGAGACGCATGCCTAGTTTCCTACCGGACGTTTCGGAAATTCGAGAAGACTTTAACGATTATCTTGGCGAGGTTCAAGCAGTAGATGCAGGGATAGGTATTATCCTGGATGAACTGGAAAAAGCAGGTGAATTGGACAATACCTTAGTTGTTGTCAGTGGAGATCATGGCATACCTGGATTCCCTCGAGCCAAATGCAATCTATACGACATAGGCAGTCAAGTAACACTTGCTGCCAGATGGCCCGGCAAAATCGAAGCAGGCACAGTGATACAAGATTTAATCAGTCTTATGAGTCTTGCACCAACTTTTCTTGATGCGGCTGGTGAACAACCTCTAAACAATATGACCGATAGTATTCTGCCATTGCTTGAGTCAGAACCTGGATCTCAACTTGAGAATATGGAAAACTACGTCATCCTGGGACGAGAACGCCATGTAGCGTTTGCAAGATCCGGGGGTTTACCTTACCCCTCGCGAGCGATACGCACTAAGGATCACCTCTACATACGTAACTTTGAACCGGATCGGTGGCCAGCAGGCGATCCGTACGGATTTGAAAATGCGGAGTCCGATCCGGACAATATCGAGGATATGCTGAAAGCAGCTTCCAGCTGGCAAGATCG
>ENA-UPTF01000333-UPTF01000333.1-marine-metagenome-genome-assembly--contig:-NODE-333-length-34347-cov-8.337671_pt1 | contig 34347 bp, 31 predicted proteins | sample MGYA00238166_ERZ767019 | MGnify/ENA primary metagenome ERZ767019 (study PRJEB28930, sample SAMN06266391) | marine metagenome | isolation source: Sea water from 250 m depth | place: Atlantic Ocean | study... | reverse complement strand
ATCTGGATTAAAATCACCAAGATTACTGAGTAAAAACCTAGCGGTATTCCTGATTCGTCTGTAAGTGTCACTATTTCGTTTAAGGATTTCATCAGAGATCCTCATTTCACTGGTGTAATCTGTAGAAGCAACCCACAACCTTAAGATATCTGCACCCTTCGAATTAATTATATTCTGCGGAGCAATAGCATTTCCTAGTGATTTGGACATCTTTTTCCCATGCTCGTCAACAAAGAAACCATGGGTTAATACCTGCTTATATGGGGCACAGCCATTCATTGCTACCGAAGTTAATAAGGAGCTCTGAAACCAACCTCGATGTTGGTCAGAACCTTCTAAATACAGATCAGCGGGAAAACTTATCTCCTTGTGATTCTCACTCACAGCATGATGTGCTAAACCAGAGTCCATCCATACATCCATTGTGTCACTAGATTTCTCATACTCTTTGTAATCTTTACCTAGATAATCTTTAACAGAAGATTCAAACCACTTTTCAATTCCATGATTTTTAACATCATCCGCTATTGATTCCATAATCTCATTTGTTTTCGGGTGAAGTGTTTGATCTTCTTTTCTAATAAATAAGGGAATAGGAACACCCCAGTATCTTTGTCTTGAAATGCACCAATCTGGCCTAGTTGAAACCATTCCTAATATTCTCTCTTGGCCCCATTCAGGAAACCATTTAACTTCGCCTATAGCCTTTAAGCAATTTTCACGAAAACCTTCATTGTCCATACTGACAAACCATTGCCGGGTAGTTCTGAAGATCAAAGGCGACTTATGCCTCCAACAATGAGGATAACTATGAACAAATCTTTCTTGATGAATGAGATTTTTCCTTTCATCCATTTTTTCTAAAATCATAGGCTCTGATTTAAAAATATGCTGACCTGAGAAAAGTTCTTTTTTCTCATGGAAAACTCCGTAAGAATTAACGTAGCACTCTAAATCTAGATTATTCTCCTTCCCAATCACAAAGTCATCTTGTCCATGAGCAGGTGCAGTGTGAACAGCTCCAGTTCCATTCTCAGTTGTTACATAATCGCCAATTAGAATAGGAACCTGTTTTTTATATATAGGATGCTCTAACATTAATCCTTCCAAAACGGATGCATCTATCTTATGAGGCTTACCTATTAACTCAACTCCCCATTTTTTCAAGTTAGTCTCTAATAATTCTGTAGCCAAAAGGCAAATGGTTCTTTCATTGTTTAAATTTGTCTCAAATATTGAATAGTCAATATCCCCTCCAAGAACAACCGCCTCATTTGAGGGGAGCGTCCATGGAGTTGTTGTCCAAATAGGAATTATAATTTCACTTTCTGATTTGAGATTTTCTAATCCTGAACGATTAATAAATTCCTCATTATCAATAACTCTAAATGAAACATCGACTGATAAAGAATCTTTATCTTGATATTCTACCTCTGCTTCTGCGAGTGCTGACTTGCAGTCCAGACACCAATGCACTGGTTTATGCCCATAAATAACATGGTTATTTTTTACAATTTTAGCAAAAGCATTAATTTGTTCAGATTCATAATCTTTATCTAGAGTTAAATAGGGCTTACCCCACTCGCCCAAGACACCTAGTCGGATAAAATCTTCTCTCTGCTCCTCAACTTGCTTAATGGCATAAGATTTGCAATATTCTCTAAATTCTTTCGCCTCTATTTTTGCTCCTACCTTACCTTTCTTTTTTTCAACTTGATGCTCAATTGGCAGGCCATGGCAATCCCACCCAGGAATATATGGGGCATTAAAATCTGAGAGCGTTTTTGATTTAATAATAATATCTTTAAGAATCTTATTAAGAGCATGACCAATGTGTATCTTGCCGTTGGCATAAGGTGGCCCATCAAGAAGAATAAAAGGTTTTTTATCCTTCTGTTGTTTTCTAATTTTTTTATAAAGACCTATGTCCTCCCAGAATTTAAGAATTTCAGGCTCTTTATTTGGCAAATTTGCCTTCATTGGGAAACTGGTGTCGGGCAAATTTAATGTTTCTTTATAGTCTTTCATTTCACAAGAAAAATTTTTTGAACATTATAGTTATTTAATTTCATTTTTAATACGTATCTCTTTGAATCTAAAGCCTAATAAAAATAGAACTCCAAAATAAATTATGACGGAAACTCCAATAAGAAATAAAAGCGAGAAGATTCTTTCGGTTATCCCGCTGGAGATCCAGATGCTATTTTCTTGATTGAATCCTAATAGAAATGCTGACATAGCTAGTGTTGCAATAATTACTCTGGAGATTAGATAGAGAAAACTTTTATCTAACAAGACTAAATTCTGATTAATTAATTCTCTGGCTAGTAATGAAGCATTTATTATACTTGCTATCGAGAAAGCTAAAGCAAGACCTATATGTGGATAATTAACTCCTAACCAGACTAGAGATAAAACAAATAAGAGTGAACAAACAGCATTGCATGACATAGCAATTAAACCAAATCTTAAAGGTGTCTTGGCATCCTCTCTGGAATAAAAAGCTGGAGACAGAACTAAAACCAAACAAAGACCTATTAATCCAAATGAATAAGCCATCAAGCTGTATTGAGTCATATCTAAGTCATAATTTGTAAAATTACCCCCAAGAAAGATTGTCGCAATCAAAGGGCCAGAAAGAATAAACAAGCCAACTGCAGATGGGACAGAAATGATCAAGGCAATCTTTATACCCCAATCTAATGTTGATTTAAAAGTTGAAATATCCTGATTTGCACTTTCCCTAGACAAAGTTGGAAGCACAACAGTTGACAAAGCAACACCAAAAACACCAACGGGAAATTCAAGCAATCGATCAGAATAATAGATCCAACTGATACTTCCAGCACTAAGAAAAGAAGCAATAAGGGTGTTGAATAAAAGATTAAACTGGGAAGCAGAACTTCCTATCATCGAAGGAATCATCAATTTTATGATCCGCTTAACACCTTGATCATTCCAAGCCCATTTTGGCTTTGGAAGTCTCTTAAACGATTTTAAAAAAGGCATTAGAAAAGTTAATTGAATTAGACCAGCTAGGAAAACAGCAATTGCTAAAACTCTTCCAGGATTATTAGAATTTGGAGCAATCATACTAGCAGCAATAATTAAAACTAAATTTAAGATAACTGGATTAAATGCAGTCGCCCAAAAATGCTTTCTAGTATTTAGGATAGCCCCAGCAAATGCGGTTAAGGATATAAACATTAAGTAAGGGAATGTGAAACGTAACATCTCAACTGACAGCTGGTATCGATTAGTATTTTCATTTTGTTCATCAAAGAACCCTGGGGCAAAAATAATAATCAAGAGAGGCGCCAATAAAATTCCAAATAAAGTCACCAGCAATAAAATCCCACCTAGAGTCCCAGATGTTTTATCAATCAACTCTTTGGTTTCTAGTTCTGATCTATTTTCTTCATAATCACTAAGAACAGGAATAAATGCTCTCGAAAATGCGCCTTCAGCAAAAAAACGTCTAAATGAATTAGGTATTTTAAAAGCAACAAAAAAGGCGTCCATAATTGGAAAAGCGCCAAATAAACGAGCGAAACAGATATCCCTTATCAATCCCATAACTCTAGAAAGGAAAGTCATTAAACCAACTACACTTGTTGATCTGAAAAGCTGTTTACTTTCTTTATTCATAAACTCATTATTAATCTAAAATTAAAAAAAGGGCCTATTTGCTCAATACATATAATTATTTTGAAAGAAATAGTATTGACAAAGACAGATAAAAATAAAAGAATACACCCCTTTTTCATTATATAAGTAAAGGATAGGTAAAAAAGATGGCGAACACCAGTTCAGCAAAAAAGAGAGTTAGGCAAAGCCTTAAGCATAGAGAGAGAAATATGTCTCTCAAAAATAGAATGCGAACGGCTGTAAAGAAAGTTATTAAAGCCACCGAGGAAAAAAATCCTGGGCAGGCAAATGAGCTTTATAGAAAAGCCCAGCCTTTAATTGATTCTTTAGCAAGAAAAGGAATCATCCATAAAAACAAAGCATCGAACCAAAAAAGGAAATTGATTAAAGGTATAAAATCTATTAGTTAATTATTTTCCGAAAGATTAAGTTCATTTAATCTTCGCATTAATTCATTCTTTAACTTCTCTGTTCCTACTGAGGTTTCAGCACTGATTGAGAAGACTGGTCCGTTCCAATCTAAATTACTAAGTATTTCATCTATTTTTAATTGGGGCTCCTCTAGAAGATCAATTTTGTTAAAAATTAACCATCTCTCTTTCTCGTATAAACTTTCTTCAAATTTCTTTAATTCTGAAACTAAAGCATTGATGCTTAGAGTTATCTCATCAACTTCAGTTGGATCAAAAAGATCCACAATATGCAAAAGGATGCTAGTTCTGCTGAGATGCTTAAGAAACTCTAAACCTAAACCCATTCCATCTGAAGCGCCCTCAATAATTCCTGGTATATCAGCAATTACAAAACTGTTGTCATAATCAACCCTAACCATGCCAAGATTAGGATTAAGTGTTGTAAAGGGGTAATCAGCTACTTTTGGCTTTGCCGATGAAACAGACCTAATGAAAGTTGATTTTCCTGCATTTGGGTACCCTAATAATCCAACATCAGCTAACAAATTAAGCTCTAAATGAAGCTTTCTCTGCTCGCCATTTGTCCCAGAAGTTGACTTTCTTGGTGCTCTGTTACGACTAGTTTTGAATCGTGTATTACCCTTCCCGCCATAACCAGCTTTCGCAACAAGACATTGATCACCATCATTTGAAAGATCGCCAATAACTTCACCCGTCTCAATATTCTCGACTTTAGTACCACAAGGTACAAAAATAATTAGATCTCCTCCGCTCAGGCCACTTCTGTTTTTTGATCTACCTGCTTGACCGAATTCAGCTTTAAATTGATTGTTAACCCTAAAGTCAATCAATGTATTAAGATTGGCAGTTGCCTGCATTATGACGTCGCCGCCATCACCGCCATCGCCGCCATCAGGTCCGCCTCTGGGAATATATTTCTCTCTACGAAAGCTAACTACTCCGTTACCGCCGTCACCGGCTTTTACTGAAATGATTGCTTCATCTACAAACTTCATTACTCTAACCTAAAATAAAAAACCCCGTAATAAAACGGGGTTTAGTCTAAAAAATAGCTCGACAATTATTAAGAAGCAGGAAGAACAGTTGCGTATTGCTTCATCTTTGGACCCTTTCTTTCAAACTTTAACTCACCATCTACTTTAGCAAATAAAGTATGATCCCTACCTATTCCTACGTTCTTTCCTGGATGAAATTTAGTGCCCCTCTGACGGACTATGATGTTCCCCGCTTTTACATGCTGACCGCCAAATTTTTTTACACCGAGTCTTTTGGACTCAGAATCTCTTCCGTTTCTTGAACTTCCGCCTGCCTTCTTATGTGCCATTATATTTACCCTTTAAAATTTTATTCTTTTTCTGATTTTTTAGTTGTTTTCTTTACTGCCGTTTTCTTTGGCGCTGCTTTCTTTTTCTTAACAGTAATGTTTGTCACTTCAATCAAGGAATAATGCTGTCTGTGACCAAAGTTACGTTTATAATTCTTTCTTCTCTTGAATTTAACGACTTCAATCTTCTTATCTTTCCCCTCATCTAACACTTTAGCTTCAACAATAGTATCCGCCAAATAGGGAGTGCCAATATTAATATCCTTGCCCTCACCAACAGAGAGAACCTGGTCAAAAACAACTTTCTTACCTACATCAGTCTCTAGTTTCTCGAGTTTTAACTTCTCACCTTTACTGACTCGGTATTGTTTTCCGCCTGATTTAAATACGGCATACATAGTTTCTTACCTTTGCTTCACTTAAAGAATCTGGCAATTCTATAGATTAAAGCTTTTTAATTCAATAATTATAAAGGTTTGCTATATTGTCGTCATTAATAAAAAAGTATAGATAAATGATACAAAGCGTTGACAAAGTAAATGAAACTAAATCTTTAATAGAAGAGATAAGAGGTCTCGTCAAAGATGAATGGATGCTTATGGATCAAGAGATTGAGGATCAATTAAGCAGTGATATTGGTCTTATCAATAGTATTTCTAGCTATATCATTAATAGCGGTGGAAAAAGGCTGAGACCTTTACTTGTGCTTCTATCCTCAAAGGCTTGTGGCATTGATAACAATAGAGAAGCAATCAAAGCAGCAGCGATGATAGAGTTTATTCATACCGCTACCCTACTCCATGATGATGTGGTCGATAACTCTGATACCAGGAGAGGATCAATTACAGCACATAAAAACTTTGGCAATGAAGAAACAATTCTTGTTGGTGATTTTTTATACTCAAGGGCTTTTCAGATTATGGTTGAAATAGGCAATATGAGAATTATGGAGATTATGTCAGAAGCCACAAATAGGATTGCGGAAGGAGAAGTGATGCAACTCATCAATTGCGGTAATCCAGATACTAGTGAAGAACAATATATGGAGGTCATTTATAGAAAAACTGCAAAACTGTTTGAGTCGGCTGCAAAAATTGGAGCCGTTTTATCTGGTCAATCCAATAGAATTGAAAATAGTCTGAATGATTTTGGAAGAGAATTGGGTACTGCCTATCAATTAATAGATGATGTATTAGATTATAATTCTTCATTTGAGATAATGGGCAAAGATATTGGCGATGATTTATCAGAAGGTAAGCCAACCCTCCCTTTAATTTATGCGTTAAAACGGGCAAATCCTGATGAACAAATCCTTATAAGAAATGCTATTAGCCAAAAAGATAGATCTAACAGCAATAAAGTAATTGAAATTATAGAATCAACTGGCTCACTGGCTTTAGCTGCTAGTAAAGCTGAAGAGACAACAAAAAAAGCTATCAATGCCTTAAAAGAATTACCAAATAATCAATACAAGGAGGCATTAATTAAACTCTCAGAATTTAGCTTCAAACGCACTTTTTAGAACTGGAGAAATGGAAGAGAATAAATTAATTGCTGCATTCTATAAATTTGTTGATTGGAACAATCTTAAAAAAAAGAAATCAGACATCGAGAAACTATGCCTAAAAAATAATATCGTAGGCACGATTCTACTAGCAAATGAAGGCATCAATGGAACCATAGCCGGATCTGAGGAATCAGTTTTAGCTGTTATACAAGGACTCAAGGATGACCCGCTTCTCTTAGATATTGAACCTAAATTCTCCAAAGCAGAAGGTGAAATCTTCAAAAGGATGAAGGTCAGATTCAAAAAAGAGATCGTTTCAATGGGTATGGAGAATATCAGACCAGCAAACCTTAAGGGTAAGACTGTTAAGGCGAGTGACTGGAATGCATTGATAAGTAACCCAAAAACATTAGTTATTGATACAAGGAACCAATATGAGTGTGCTATTGGAACATTTAAAGGTTCGCTAGACCCCAAAACAAAATCCTTTAGAGAATTTCCTAAATGGTCCAAAAATAATCTGAAAGCCTTAATGAAAAAAGAAGGGAAAACCAAAGTAGCAATGTTTTGCACGGGTGGGGTAAGATGTGAAAAAGCATCATCTTACCTTCTAGGTGAGGGTATTGAACAAGTTTATCAACTTGAAGGCGGGATTCTTAAGTACCTAGAAAATATATCATCTGATGAGAGTCTGTGGGAGGGTGAGTGCTTTGTCTTTGATGAACGTGTTTCTATTCAACATGGCCTTGTTGAAGGCAATTATTCGATGTGTCACGCCTGTAGGATGCCTATTGATGATGATGATATGAAAAGCAAAAAATATAGCGAAGGAATCAGTTGTCCACATTGTTATGCAACACACTCAGAAGAAAGAAAGGAAAGATTTGCCGAAAGGCAGAAACAGATTAAGTTAGCAAAAATAAGGAATGAAAAACATCTTGGAAAAACCTATTAGGACTTCTTATAAAGCTAGTCTTAAGGGGCGTCATGCTCAAAATGTTCACAATCGTTTGGGATAGAGTAATAATTGCCAGCATCTTTAGTATACATATGAGCCGCTGGTTCTAAGTCTGCTAAATCTGATATTGTTCCTACCCAAATAAAAATTCTAGATGACCCTTCTTCTTTCCAAAAGAGACTAGACCCACAATCTTCACAAAATCCTCTTTGAGCCACCTCAGATGAAGAGAACCATTTTAGGCTCTCTGATTTCGAAAAACTGAGTTGAGATTTTTTGATTCCAGCAGCGGCAGCAAAGTGTCCGCCCCATCTCCTGCATTGTTTACAATGACAGAAATAAACCTTAGATATAGACCCAGAAACCTCAAAGCTTACCGACTCACACAGACAACTCCCTGTTGTAATCTTACTCACAATGATCTAATTATTTATTTCAGCCAATGCAAATTGGCCCAACACCTGGCTCTCAAAAGTATAAGTACCTTTCTCTTGATCAATTTTATTTTTATAGCTATTTCTAACCTTGGGATGCTCTTCAAATTCTTTGGTCAACTCATTATAAACAATGGGTGTAATACTCTCTGGATTTGTCATTCTTTCCTTGTCATAAGGAATAGTTATCTCTGCAGGAACATTCAGAGTTGTTCGATACGGGCCAAAGAATACAGTTTTAGAAATTGCATTTGAATGTATCGGCATCTGCACTGAGGGTGTGGCCTTTTCTTGAGTGCCAATTACAGCCATAAAATCGTCTTTAGCACTGTCTAAGAAATCTGAATTTTGATCATATTCATTTATTGCCCTGACAGCATCCGGTCCAGTATTTGGTTGTTTGTCTGTTGATGGTCTCCACCGATTATACCAACTATAGGATTCTGGTCTGTCAGGGTTTGGATCGGCACTGATAACGAGTTTCGCTCCAGCCAAAGAGCCGTCTTTTACCTCTACGATTCCACCTTCAATTTTAGTAACCTCACCTTCAGCTGCAATGCTGATGTCTAGCTCGGGATAAATCTTAAGTCGCTCTATTCCACCTCGAATTCTGTTTACATAATTGATAGCCATTTCCTTAGAATAATCTTCAAAAGCCTCTGTTAACTGGAGTCTAGTAAAACCCTCAGGACATTGGTGCTCAATAGCTGGAACTTGTTCATAGTCTCCAGGCGCATTGTGCTTCTCACACCAGGTCATTCTTAATTCACCATTATGTATCTCTTCTATGGAGTTCAGAGGTATATTGAGAGCCTCTCTCATGTTGATGATCAGCACCCAGTAAGTATAGCCCCAATGGGATAATTGAATAATCACCTCTTTTTTACCTTGGTTAAGTATCGCATCCTCAATTGCTCCTCGAAGATTTGTAAAACGAAGGGGATCTTCTTTGTAGCCTAGTTGAGTACCACTGAATAAAGCATAGGAGTATAAATTATTTGTTCTAGCATCTTCGGTTCCATAACCTCCTGTTTTAAGGAAACTAATCTTATGGTCATTTTCATTCTGCTCAATATATCTTTTAAAACTTAGGAAGTTTAAATAGGCATTCTCATGAAACACTTCATTTATAAATGGTGCTGCATTTGACATCGGACCCACAGGGTTAGCTCCAGGCCAAGGTAAACCAAATGTGGTGTATATAACTGAGACCTCACTTCCTGGTTCTATATGATCCAGGTGACGTTCTAAATTCTGATGCATCATATAGTTGTATTCTGGAGTTCTTCCATACATTCTCACTTGATTGATATTAAAATCTTTAACATCAAAACGAGCCCTACATAAAGATTGCAACGAGAGATGAAGGTCCCAGAAATTGTTTGCATAAACATTGTGATCAGTTATCGGCTTAGCTAGCACGATGTTTCTATAACCATTTCTTGCAGCACGAGGCATGGTATCTTTGAGATGCTTTGTCATTCTTGGGACATTAGAGTAAAAACCTTCTGTAACCTTGATATCCTCAGAAAAATATTCCCCTATCCAATCCGATATAAAAGGGTCTTGAACTCCCTCGACTGCATCATAATCTGGATAGAAAACAGGTTCATCTAGATCCCACCCCATCATTCCTGCTACCCTCGCTTTATAAGCTTTATCTATCTCGTAGAAATCATTAATCCCATTGGGTTTTTTTATTAGAAAAATACCTTCCAAATAATCTTCACCATTTCGAGGGTCTGGCGTGTAACGTGTTAGAGGAAATCCTCCTGTGTCAGAAGATGCTGAAGCAGGAGCATAATCTTTCATAGCAATTATTTCTATTCCGTCTAGATCTTTTTTATAGAGTGTTGGCGCATCTCCTCCCGCATAAGGAAAATCTCCAGCACGATTATTAACTACGGGCACATAACTTTGTTTGTCCTCACTAATCCTATAAGCTCCAACGCTGTCCCAGAGCCTCTCCATACCCTCTACTTTTCTCCCTACTGCAAAAGGCAATCGAGAAATTTCAACTTGGAAAGGATAAGAACCTACATGCCATTCAGTGCATGCCTGATTTGGAGAAGTTATTCTTTCTCCTCCTGAAGTTCTCCAAAATAGGTAATCATCATAGGCCTTATTAAAACCTTCTGGGGTACCCCAGCCAGATAATATAACTATTGGCTTCTCCTTTTTTCTTAAGGATATTGGGTCACCTTGATGATCTAAAAGTACCGCTGGTGCATAACCACTAGCAGGAATGTAAGTATTTCTAGCAAAAAATATTGCGAGAAATAATAGGTATAAACCAAGAGATAATAAAACTGTGTTTTTGACTAGACGCATATGAATACTCCCCTTCGGTAATACTATGATGAAGAGGCATTAATTTCAAATAAGGCACTTACAAAAAAGGTAAATAGCCAAAGTAAAAAATACTCTGGCTATTTTAAATAATTAGATTCTTTAGTCCTGTATCAGAATTAGCAAATCATCTGAGTGAGTTCTGATGTCTAGGTCTGCTGTCCCGAGTTCTTCCCCTATGATTGCATTAATTGCCTCATGTTTTTTTCCGAAGTCAGAGAAGTCCTCAAAACCACAATTGATATAATGACCCATAGTTGGACCCCAAGCATGATTATAAAGATTACAACCACCAAAAGCTCTGTTGAAAGCATCATAGAGTTTTTCTGCCCTATCTTGCCTTTCAGCATTAGTTAAATATGGTCCAAATGCCCATTCCATCCAGAGAAGATTGGTTGGTGCTTTTGTCATGCCTACCTTCTGCCTAAGGAGTATATGGTCTGTGTGTGATGAATAATTCTGAGTTATACCCATTCGATCTTCATTTGCTTCTGCTCTTTTATGGATTGCGTCCAGTTGATCAAAGTCTGCAAAAAAACAATACGCATAAAAAGCGCGCTCTCCGCCATACCAATGTCTATATAAACCACAATCGTTGTAGCCATCCTCTTCTTGATCTAGAGTTAGTTGCACTAATTCCTTTTCAAGTTCTGCTGGATTTTGCCCAGCAGCAATTTCATAAGTAGAAAGCAACATAAAAGTATTCTCCGCAGGTTTAGCCTCCTCATGACCTCCTGCAAAGACATTCATAGAAAAGCTTACTAAAATTAATAACAATAAATTCCTCATTGATTTTCTCCCTAAAAACATATTCTTAACCTTAGCTTATATATAAAACTTAATAAATTGTGACAATTTCATCTCCTTTGGAATTCTTGTAAGCTCTTGCCATCCCATCAGTGTTAAAAATCATTGATGCGTTGCCTTCTTTATCTATAACAATTACTCCACCTTCAATTCCCATTCCACTAAGCTCATCAATCACCTGATTAGAGGCTTGATCTGCAGTTAATCCTAAATAATCCATCCTTACACAAATCTCTCGAGCCACATTAAATCTCATAAAATATTCACCGTGACCTGTGCCTGAAACTCCACAAAGATTATTCTGTGCCCAAGTTCCCGCACCTATTATTGGCGAATCTCCTACTCTTCCAGGTAGCTTGTTGGATCTTCCGCCAGTCGATGTTGCGGCAGAAATATTCCCCTCCTTATCAATAGCAACTGCACCCACCGTGCTCAATTCATCCTTTGTTTTTTGTCTTCTTACCCTGTCTAATTTTTCTTTAGAGTAAAAATAACTTGGATCAACAACCTCTAAACCGCCTTTGATAGCTACTTTTTCAGCTCCTTGGCCAACAATTAATACATGCTCTGTCTTTTCCATAACATATCGAGCAAGTTTAATAGGGTTTTTTATTGTTGAAACAGAAGCCACGGCGCCAGCGTTCTGAAGTTCCCCTGTCATTATAGAAGCATCCATTTCTTGCTTTTCTTCAGCTGTATAAACAGAACCTTTGCCAGCATTAAAAGTGACATCATCCTCTAATATAACTACCGCAGCCTCCACAGCATCTAGACTAGTTCCGCCCGATTCAAGAATTGCGAAACCCTCATCCAAAGCTCTCTTTAATCCATCTTCAATGGACTTTAGTTTTTCTTCAGTCTGATTTCTGCTCCAACCTGCGCCTCCATGAATAACTATGGCAATATTAGAAGCCATAACGTCTGAATTGGGCTGGCTCGCGATCAAAAAATTTGATTGAGCCAGAAGAAGAAAGAGTAGTAGGTATTTTTTCATTAGCTAAATAGTATTTCATTATTTACAAACATAACAAATCTCAGATTAGCTTAATAGAGCTTGATTATTGTATTATTTAAAAAATATAAGTGAGAAGGATTCTGAGCAACTCTGAAAAAATTATCGATATACCCTGGAAAATGGCTGTATGGGTATTCCCTATCCATCTTTATGCACTTCTCGTGCCTTTAATTCTTATCCCAGCAGCAAATAACAATAGATTGTTACTAGAAGAAAAGATCTTCAATGTTGATCTTTTGTTTCTCGCTGCAGCGATCTTGGTATTAGGTAGCTTATTCGAAATCATACAAAACCATATAGACCGTTGGTTTGTCTCAACTGAAAGCGCCAGCGGAAATGGCTATAGCCTGATGGATGGATTGTTTACTTTTTTCATCTTACTTGGTCAAGCTCTTATTCTTATTGCGCTCATAGGTCAAAGCAACATAGTTAAAGCTTTTGCAGTAATTTGTGTGCTTGCAGGACCAATTTTATATTACAGGAAACAGCTGGTTTTCTTGCCAACCAGTCTAATAGGCACTGTTAACACTATAGTTGCTTTCATAATTTTTAATGATTGGGTTATTTTTATGCAAATAATCACCGTTGCTCTAACTATTATTTTCTTTAACCGGCTGCTGGACACTGGTAATCAGTTCTATCATGGCTTAACAACATTGGCAGCCTCATCAGGAATCTTGTTTCTGGCCTTCGTTATTAATAATGCTAGCTATGGATAGACGCACTTTTTCAAAATTGCTTTCACTTCTGATGATTTCCTCGAATCATGCATTAGCAGCTGTCAATAAGCGTGAAAAAATAATTGTAATTGGGGCCGGCATTATAGGAACCTCCATAGCCTATGAATTATCAAAAATGGGGGCGCAAGTTACTCTTATTGATCAAAAATTTCCTGGGTCCGCTGCTAGTGGAAGCACTTTTTCTTGGATTAATGCCACCTACCCTAAAAAACCTTATCCCTATAATTTTCTGTCGCAGCTCGGTATAGATGCTTACAAAAGTTTAGAGAAAGAAATAAATTTAAAAATAAAGTGGGGCGGTTCTCTTGAATGGTTCGATTCAGATGAAGAGCAAACCAACCTTATGAATGAGGTCAATAATTTAAAAAAATATCCAAGATACTCAGCTGTTGATGTGATCAATGAAAGAGAAGCAAAAACTCTAGAACCTGGTATTGATTTCAAAAATAAAAATATTGTCTTCTCCAGAGCTGATGGAGCAATAGATACTATGCATGCTATCAACTTGATGATAGAAAATATTGAATTTAATGGGGGTTCTGTGCTCTACCCCTGTCAGTTTCAAGGACTCAAATACACAAATGGAAGATTGTCATCTGTGGAAACCACAATTGGGGAATTAGAAGCACATCAAGCAATATTTGCAACAGGTATTGATAGCGGACGATTATTATCAATCGATATGATGAAACCATCAACACCAGGAATCATAGTTACATCAAAACCTACAGAAAATATATTAAACAGGATAATAGTAGGTCCAGGAGTGCATATTCACCAACAAACAGACGGGAGAATAATCTTTGGTGAGCAAACAGGAGCTCCCAGTTCTCACTTAGATAGATTGAGCGATAAGCCAAAAGAATTTCCATCCGAGATTTTTGCTCAAGATCACACCAATCGAATTTTTGATACAGCAAAAACGTTTATGAAAAAAGTTGAAGATCTTAAAGTTGAAAGAGTCTCCATCGGCTGGCGTCCGCTTCCAAGAGATGGAAGACCCATAATAGGAAGGCCTGAAGGATTATCAGATATATATGTGGCAGTTATGCACAGTGGGGTAAGTCTTGCAGCAATCGTTGGGAAGCTTGTATCAGAAGAAATTCTTAGTGGATCAACAAATTTATTATTGAAAGATTTTAGACCGTCTAGATTCAATTGATATCTTCTATGATTACTATAAAATTCGACCCATAGATGAACCAAGATAAAAAATATCTCTATATTTTTGCAGGACTCGCACTGATCCCGTTTGTAATACTATTACTATTTAATGCCTGGGCATTAATTTCATCTATATATTTTCCAGAATATAACCCAGTGGCAGTTATATGCGGACCTCGTGTCTAATGATTAGAAAACCACTGCTCTTATTAGGGCTACTATTTTTTATACCCCATTCAGCAATAAGTGAAATTGTTGTAAAAAATGCATGGGTCAGAGCTGCGCCAGCGGGATCTAAAGCTATGGCAGCTTATATGTTTATCGATAATCAAGGCCCAAAAACAATGAGTTCCTCAAAGATAATCGCCAATGGTTTTGAGAAAGCAGAAGTTCACATGAGCTTTATTGGCAATAATATTGCACAAATGAGAAAACTAGAGACTATCTCTATTGATGGGAAAGAATCAATAGCCTTAGAGCCAGGTGGGTTGCATTTAATGTTAATTAATCCTAACAAAGTACCTAAAAAGAATTCTAAAGTTGAGATACTCATGTTTTTTGAAAATGAAAATAATGCTGAAGTTGTAAGAATTGAAGCTGATGTTAGGAGTCAAGAATTATAGAAACGAAAAATAAATTGTTCTTAATATTTGCTGTGATTGCTTTGGTATTCATGGTCTTAATCATACAAAAAGGTCCGATATTAAATGAGAAACAACCCATACTTCAAAGTGGAAAAGCATTAAAACAACCCTTAGAAATTATTGACTTTGAGTTGAGAGATCAGAAGAATCAACTGTTTACAAAAAATGATTTTAAAAATCAATTTACCCTTCTTTTCTTTGGTTATACGAACTGTCCAGATGTTTGCCCAAGCACCATTTATAAACTTAGCCAGATGAAAAAGAAAATAAGTCAGGATATACCAGAGGCAACTCTCGAGATTGTTTTTATTACGCTTGATCCAGAAAGAGACACGACAGATCGACTTGATGAGTACATGAATTTTTTCGATTCCACGATGATTGGTCTAACAGGAGAGATTAGTGAAATTGTTAAGCTATCTGCAAATCTTAGTGTATTTTTTCAAAGGATAAACAAAGAAGATGGGTATGATTTTAATCACACAGCTTCAATTTTTGTAATTAATACAGAGGCTCAGCTTGGAGCTTCGCTCAGCCCGATAAGTTCACTTGAAATGCTTGAAGAAGATATAAGAATCTTACTGTCAAAATAATACTAAATTAGATCAATTCTTTGATATGCCAATCTTATCTCTGGCCAATAGATTATTCTCTTCTATGTCATCAAGAACCCAATCACTTGTTAACAACCTTGCAGAATATTGCCTGTTATATAGAAAAGGCATAATTAGTTGGAAAATTCCGAAAGTTACTAATGAAAAAATTAAGTGAAAGACGCCAATAGAGATCTCCCCTCTGAAAATAGGAACAAAAAAGCCAAAAAAGAAATAGGTCCAAGAGTAGCCAACAAAACAAGTCCCGTTTAAGCCTGATCCCTTATGCCTTATTTTTATCTTTTTTTGCCAGCCCATAACCAAGGTTCCAATGATTAAGGGTAGGAAAATCATGATAATTATAAATAAAGCAATTCCCATTAGATAACTCCTATGTCGTTAATATCAGTTACTTTAGAAGCATAATCCCATACGGATTCTTTTAGATTATTATCATATGAAAGTGGCGATGCTTCTTTTCTTTTGCCATGCTCCCAATAGAAACCAGATTTGCCAATATATTGTAGATCAGAAGTCATTACAATATGATTTAAAGCCCCTTTTTCAGCAGACTGCAGAAAAGGTTTGATTAAATTTACAATAACGCCATGCATACCTCGCATATGCCGATGAATATTTGTATTAATAAAATAACCAGGTGAAACTGCAAAAACGTCTATGTTTGTTTGTTCTAGTTTTTCAGACAATATAAAGCTAAAAAGATTAAGGCACAATTTTGATCTTGCATAGGCTTGAAATCCCATGGAATGATTAACTTTTTCCCAACCAGTTTCAAAATTAATATCATCAAAATCAAATTCCTTTGCCATTCTATGACCATCTGAAGAAATATTTATTATCCTAGAATTGTCAGGTTTCTTGAGTAGATCCAAAAGAAGATGGGTCAAGAGGAAGGGTCCAAGAAAATTCGTAGCCATAGTCATTTCAAAACCATCCTCACTTTGCCTTCTAATTGACTCAGTAATTCCAGCATTATTAATTAAGACATCTAATTGAGAATAATGATTATGGATTTGTCTTGATAATTCTCTTAACGCCCTAAAAGAAGAAACATCACAATCAAAATATTCAATATCTTTATTTCCTGAAGCGTTAATAATCTCATCTTTTGAGTTGATACCCTCTTCAGTATCAAAATCAACGAGAATCAGTCTAGCCCCTTTATCTGCGAGTGCTTTGGCTGCAATTCTACCCATTCCGCTGGCTGTGCCAGTAATTAAGACTGTCTTATCTTGCATTAATTTAGCTGAGCATGCTTGGATCCATGCCAACACTTTTCATCTGTTCCAAGACTACAGATTTTGTTATCTCTTCAATTCCATTTTCCCTTGCAAAATCCTCTACGTTATTAATAGCCATTTCTATAATGCCTGGTGGGGTTGATGCAATCATATCTTTTGATTCCTGATCCCAAATCATGCTTAGTTTCGACTCAAATTCATTTTTTGGAGCATCTTCTTTTAACTTTCTTTCTTTTGCTTTTTTAGCTCGTTTTCTTTTGTCCCAGTATTCAGATTCTTCTGGCTTAGTGGCTTCTAATACAGCTCTTGCGTCAGGGGTTGAAGTCATAATATTTAACAAACTTTCCAAATACTCATTTGGAACAACCACAAACATTTCCTCAGGTTTTAATCGATTATTCATTCTTCCCCCCAGATCACCAGGAGTAATGACAACGTTGCCGTCATGCCAAGGTGTTGCAAAAAGATCACTGCAAAAAGAAGAGCCAGCAGCTCCTCTTGGCGGGGTGCCATCCAATACAGTCCTTGCACCTCCAATAAAGTTAGCCCAATGGGGTGTGCAAACTACGACTATCCAATCTACAAATATGTCGTCAGGGACATCAGAAAGCGGTGCGGCACCAATCCCGACAACAGTTTTTTGAGGTAAAACATACTCTCCAGTTTTAATTTTCTCAGCCCCCACATCTGTATAAGCAGGTATATTTTGTGCAAGGTATTGTCCGTTCCTTATCTCGTCAGTTCCCTCATGAACTCCTGCAGTGTAGACACCTGTGGTGCAATCGTGATGATGTCTATCGAATGAAACTATCTCCCCTTTATCCATAGCGTGCCTGACAATGGAACATGGAACCACTTTCTTTTGTTCATAAGGTTTAGGTATTTCTTCTTTAAATAAGCTAATGGCAACCGGGTTACCTCTTACCTTTCCAGCTAAAGAGTCACTAAGTTCTTTGAGATCTATCATATTTGAATTATAGCCTGTTTTATTCTATTGGTCTTCCAGGCAAAATGCCGCCGTATAGCATCAGGTCTTCTTTTGGTTTAGATCGCCAAAGCTCCTTAGCAAAACGGGGTATTGCCATTGCTGCTATAGGAAAACATTCAACAAACTCTGAAGTTGAAAAAGGTAATCGATGGATGGCGTAACAAAACATGTCTCTTTCTGTTATATGCCAAAACCCGCTGACCCCCTTAAGGCTTGTAGAAACTGATCCATTAGTATTGAAGTAAGCATCAAATTCAATCTGATTGTCACTATCAACTAAACGATAGTGAGTAGTGTTGGTCATCAGATGATTCCAAAAACTAGGAAAACGCTCAGAAACAGGGAGACTTTTATCAATTGTTTCTGCAATAAATGATCTCTCTATATTGGGTTTATTTGGAGCACCCGTTTCTATCATCATAAAAGCTATCATATCGATTAAAAATTCTTCGGGAACAGGCTCAGGGATCATCATGGTGCTCCCTGGAAAAAGCTTTTGAGGACCTTGCAGAAATCTATAAATTAATTCCTTGTCCCAAATTGAATCAGATGAACCCATTGACGATGAGTAATTATAATCAGGATCTTCTCCTATGCCTCTACCAAATATTTGCCAAAGATTTGGGCCTACAATGTTTGCGCTATCTGCCGCTAAAGTATGGCAAGCGCTGCATCTTTGTTGAAATGCATTTTTACCATTAAGATAATCAGCATTATCCAGCTGATCAGTTGTTGGTGTCGCAAGAACCGCTGTGCTAAAAAAGCACAAGAAAAATATTTTTAATCCAAAACCCACTTTAATTTAGTATTTTTTTTATAAGAAATATAAATTAGCATTATTACTTTAAAGATAAAACGGTTAGAATTTTGACATGAAATTTTGGGGTAAGAAAAATGAGAAGTGGGTTGAAAGCCCAATGCATAATAACTGGTATCAATCCAGTTCATATTTTCTAAGTTCATTCGCTCTAATAACCTCTGTAAGCGAGGATGGAGTAACAAGCATTGGACCTTATCAACTTTCTTTCCCTTTTGGCGTTATTGAACGCAGAGAAGTAATTGTGATTTCAAGAAGAGGATCAAATACCTCAACTAACTTAAAAAGAGTCAAAAAGTGCGCAATGAATTGGGTCGAATACGATAGAAGCAAGGTAAAGAACATCGTCGACCTAGGTTACCCTGGCCAAGAACCGGTGGAAAAAATGGAAGACTGCCCTTATGATCTTGAAGAAACTCCAACAGAAGCTTTCCGTGATGATCCGGATAGACCAAAAGTTATTAAAGATGCGTTTCAAGTTTTTGAATGTGAATTAAATGATAATCCTGATGATTTTTACTACAAGGGGACTGAGCATACAGAGTATCTTCTTCTTAAACTTAATAACATCTACCTAAGAGAACGATGGAGAAATAACCTGGATTTAGGCGATGACATGAAGATTCCAAATATGCCTATTAGCTTTGGTTTTAGAAATGCTAATCAATTCTGGTTCGCCAAACATAAAAAACCATTTTGGTTACCAACTCCAGAAGGGAAAGGTGCTGCTCATGACGCTGTAATGTATATAGGAAATAGAATCGATCCAGAAATCAACTTTACAGAAAATGCCTGTAAGCAACTAACTGGAGTGCCAAAGGTTTTTGTTAAAACAGTCCTAAAAGGCATCATTAAAGAAGCAAAACAAGAAGGCGTCACAGTAATCGATGAAGCTTTCGTTAAAAAAGTTAACGAAAACAGAAATAAATAGATTAATGTCTCATCGAACCAAGGACCTTCCTAAACTATCTGGGTTCGCTCATCTGATTAGAGAACTTAGATATCATGAATTCTCTAGGCAAAGCATAGGCATAATACTAGTAAGTGTTTTTTGCTTTGAAACATCTCCAGATTTAATTTTTCCTTATGCATCTCATTTTGCTATAAGCCTCATTCTTCTGGGCCTAGCTAACCGAATGTACGCATCAGGATTCGTGTTAAAAAATAAAGAACTTTCCACAACAGGGCCTTATGCTTTTATGAGGCATCCTCTCTACACTGGAAATATAATGATTCTAATAGGTTTGTGTCTAATTAATGGTTTCTTTTGGTCTTTTATAACTGCATTTATTTTTTTGTGGTTTTATTACCCGACTGCAATTGAATATGAGGACAGAAAACTAAAATTACTTTTTCCAGAAACTTGGGATGAATGGGCATCTGTGACGCCAGCGCTAATGCCTAAAATGGATCTTAAAGGCACTTTTAATGGAAAAATTTTTTCTCAATTAGATCTAAGAAGCTGGTCTTTGAAAAAAAGTTTAGTAACAAACTACGAACCAGTCATTGTGATTTATGTAATTGCCTGGTTAATTGTTATCAGTAATCGTGGCTAATCAAGAAAATGAATCAATAGAGCCGAGTTTCATTGAATCTGTTGAAAAAGCTCTTAGAGATGATAAATCTCTAGTCAAATCCTATGAGGGCAACCAAGGCATTCTCTTTAAACTTAATCTTGGAGGTAAAAACTATCTCATTAAACGAGCAAATAAATCAAACGTCTTCTTAAGATACTTTAATCAAAGAACTCTCAATCGTGAATTAGAAATATATAACAAACTTCAAGACATCGATGGGATTCCGAATTGTTTTGGAATGACTTGGAGAGGTGATCTTATTCTGGAATACATTGAAGGACAATCCTATCGCGACAAACAATACGAATTAGCAGGTAATGAATCATTCTTTCAAGAATTATTAGATCTAATATTAAATATCCATAATCAAGGCATAGCCCATGGCGATCTTAAAAGAAAAGATAATATCCTTGTTAGCAAGGACAAAAAGCCATTTTTAATAGATTTTGGCACTGCAATTTCGATTGATAAATCCAAAGGGCAAATAAAAAGATTCGTCTTTCGTTTTTTGAAGTCAACTGATCTAAATGCCTGGATCAAACATAAATACAACAGGAACTATAACGATATAATCGAAGATGATAGAAAGTATTACTCGCCTACACTTATAGAAAAGTGTTATAGAATTATAAGAAAAATATTTATCAAAAACGGATAGTAATAAGAAAAATGATGCTTGAACCTCCATTGCTCTATTATTGGGTTATACCACTGATAATTTGGTCGGCCTGTTGGAAACTTGTTGCACTTTGGAAAGCTGCTAGGAACAGACAATTAGCCTGGTTTATATTCCTAGCAATTTTTAATACAGCAGGGATGCTCCCAATTCTCTATATCTACTTCTACCAAAGAGATAAATCTGAATTCTAAAGATGAAATATATTTTAGACACTGGAATGGGAACAGAACTCCAAGAAAGAGGAGTCAATGTTCCTGACTGGAAGAAATCAATATGGTCGGCTGACGCTCTAATTCATAACCCAGAATCAGTAAAAGATATTCACAAAGCAAACATCGAAGCTGGCTCGAATGTCATCATTACAAATAACTACTATGTCACACCAAATATTCTGAAAAGAGAAAACTTAGAATCTGATTTCACAACACTTATCCAGAAAGCAATAGATCTTGCGAAAGATGCTAGATCAGAGCGTGATGATGTATTGATTGCAGGTTCTTTTCCTCCTATTGAGACAAGCTTCAGACCAGACCTTACACCAGAAAATGATGAAATCATTGATTTCTATAAAGATTTATTGGACATCATGACCGGACAAGTAGACATCATCATCTGTGAAACCATGAGTTCAATTAGAGAAGGCAAAATAGCATGCGAGATCGCATTGAAGGAATTTGATGAGGTTTGGTTAAGTTGGACGACAAGAGGAGTAGATGGATCAACACTAATAAGCGGAGAATCTTTAGAGGATGCAATCATGATTGGTAATAAGATTGGAGCTGCATGCCAACTGTTAAATTGTACTGCTACAAACTTAGTAACAGATCATCTTGAAACAATGAAAAAAGCCAATGCATTTGGCGCTTACGCCAACTCACATGCATTAAAAGAATCTCATTTAATCGAAGACTTAGGTAAAAATGTTGACCCAGATATCAATCACTATCATAACTCCGTAAGACTCACACCTGATGAGTATGCAAAACAAGCAAAGATTTGGTTCGATGAGGGGGCTTATGTAATTGGAGGATGCTGTATGACAGGGCCAGATCACATAAAAGCACTCGTTAAATTAACCAGTTAACCTAAAATCTCTTTTACTTTATTTACGATAGACTTTGCACTTACACCAAAATGATCTCTTAAGGCTTCTCTCGTTTCGCTCAATCCAAAGCCATCAGTACCAAGAGCAGAAAAAGTTCCAGGAAATAAATGAGCAAGACTATCGGGTAAAAGCGTTATCCAGTCACTAACAGAAATAAAATGACCCTTTTCATTTTTTAGTATCGTTTCTAGATAAGACTCCCTGCCCTCTTCAATCGATTCTCGGTAATCTTTGTGCAATAAATTGTAGCTCGTTACACTCCATATATTCGTAGGAATCCCTTCTTTTTCTAATTCTTCTTGTGCTTGAATGACTTGTTGCATGATGCTGCCGCTTCCTAATAAGTGAATTGGATCACCTTTGAAATTCTTTACCAAATCCTTAGATGCTTTCTTGAAACAATACATCCCGTTTAGGATATTTTCTTTGTTCACGTCCTTTATTGGTGGATGAGTGTAATTCTCATTGTAGACAGTTATGTAGTAAAAAACGTCTTCTTGTTCTTGGTACATCCTTCGAATTCCTTCTTGGATAATAACTGCTAATTCATAGCCAAATGCAGGGTCATAAGTCATAAGATTGGGGACTACAGAGGCTAAAACATGAGAATGCCCATCTTGATGTTGAACCCCTTCTCCGTTTAGAGTTGTTCGACCTGATGTCCCGCCTATTAAAAATCCTCTGGTCATTGCATCTCCACAAGCCCAAATCATGTCACCAACTCTTTGAAAACCGAAAATAGAATAAAATATATAAAAAGGAATCATTGGTAGCTCATAGTGTGAGTAAGCCGTTCCTGCAGCCATAAACGAAGCCATCGCACCAGCTTCACAAATTCCTTCCTGTAAAATCTGCCCGTCTTTAGCTTCTTTATAGGGTGAAATTGTGCCCGCATCAACAGGTTGGTAATTTTGCCCATCATGAGAATAAATTCCTGCTTGGGAAAACAAGCCATCCATCCCGAATGTCCTAGCCTCATCAGGGACAATAGGAACGATATACTGGCCTATCTCGTCTTCTCTTAGCATTTTTGAGATCATTCTTACAAGAACCAATGTGGTTGATATAGATCGATCTATACCGTTTGTAAAATCTTCAAACAACTCTATATCAGGAGGCTTAATTGATTTGCATGAATCGAATCTAATGGGTTGATAACCTCCAAGTTGCTTTCGTTGATCATGAAGATATTGCATTTCCTCAGATTTTGGATCGGGAACATAAAATGCTGCTGCTTTTTTCTCTTCATCAGATAAAGGAATGCCTAATCTATCGCCAATTTCTATTCTCTCTTCATCAGACATTGTCTTCTTTTGATGAGCAATATTTCGACCTTCTGAACCCTCACCTAAACCATAACCTTTCAATGTTTTAATCAAAACAACAGTTGGCTTACCCTTCGAATTAATAGCCTTTTCAAAAGCTGCATAGAGTTTCTTGCGATCAAAACCGCCTCGTTTTATATCTTTTAACTCCTCATCACTCAAATTCGACATAATAGACTCAAGTTCTTTATTGTCCTGAACCCAATGTGCCCTCTGGTCAGCGCCTGAAGAAACAGAATAATTTTGATATTCTCCATCAACTACTTCGTCCATTCGTCGCTGCATAACATCTTCTGTGTCAATTGAGAATAAAGGATCCCATTCAGAGCCCCAAATGACTTTGATGACATTCCAGCCTGATCCCCTAAACACAGCTTCAAGTTCTTGGATAATCTTTCCATTGCCTCTAACAGGCCCATCTAAACGCTGAAGATTACAATTCACCACAAAAATAACATTATCCAGTTGTTCTCTTGAGGCAATATTAATTGTGCCTATTGTCTCGGGTTCATCCATCTCACCATCGCCTAGAAAGGCCCATATTTTACCTGGTGATTTTTTCAGCAAGCCTCTGTTTTCTAGATACTTTGCAAAACGAGCATAATAAATTGAATTCACCCCATTAAGCCCCATAGAAGCAGAAGGACTAGGCCATAATTCAGGTCGACGTCTAGGATGCGGATATGAAGGAAGTCCTCCTGCATCCTGAAGCTCTCTCCTGAAGTTACCTATCTCATCTTTTGTCAGGCGTCCTTCTAAAAAAGCTCTGGAGTAAATACCAGGTGAAGCATGGGCTTGGATATTCATCATATCGCCTTGGTAGTCCTCCGTTCTGGATTTGATAAAGTGATTTAAAGCGACTTCTGTCATTGTTGCGGCAGAAGCATACGTAGCAATATGGCCCCCAAGACCTTCGCCTGTATCATAGGCCTGCAAAACCATAGCCATAGCGTTCCAACGGATAATATTTTCAATTTTATCTTCCAATTCCTGGTTACCCGGATAACTGGGCTGCTCTGAGAGTGGTATGGTGTTTCTGTAGGGTGTGTTTAGCGTTGCTTCAGTGAGTGTTATTCCTTGGCTCAAAGCAAAGTTCTGCAAAGATCTTAAGAGCTCTTTAACCTCTTTGTTCCCATAACTCTCTTTGACTGCCTCAAGGGATTCAATCCACTCGTTGATTTCAATTTTCCATTCCTCTTCGAATTTTTTATCAATCGAATCACTCATGGAAATAACCTCAGCCGTTTTTTTTGGATCACTCATTGTTTGTGATTAGCTCAATTAAATAATACCAAGTTAACTAAAATTTACTGAGACTACTGTACCATGAGAATTATAATTGTTATTCAGAAATGAGATAATATCTGCAATGGAATTAACATACTGAAAAATTACTATGCCTGACTACAGATCAAAAACATCAACACACGGCAGAAACATGGCTGGCGCTCGAGCACTCTGGCGTGCAACTGGCATGAAGGAAGATGACTTCGGCAAGCCTATCATCGCTATTGCTAATTCATTCACACAATTTGTACCCGGTCATGTTCACTTAAAAGATCTCGGACAAATGGTTGCCAGAGAGATCGAAAAATCGGGTGGGGTAGCTAAAGAGTTCAGTACTATTGCTGTAGATGACGGTATTGCAATGGGTCATTCGGGTATGCTCTATAGTCTTCCCTCCAGAGAGCTTATTGCTGATGCGGTTGAATACATGGTCAATGCTCACTGTGCAGATGCACTGGTCTGTCTATCCAATTGTGACAAGATTACTCCTGGAATGCTGATGGCATCTATGCGATTAAATGTCCCAACTATTTTTGTTTCTGGGGGGCCGATGGAGGCTGGAAAAAGCATAGTTCAAGGAAAAGAAACAACACTGGATTTAGTTGATGCTATGGTCCTTGCAGCGGATGATTCGATTTCAGATGAGGATGTTGCAAGTGTTGAGCGATCCGCTTGCCCAACCTGTGGCTCATGTTCAGGAATGTTTACAGCCAATTCTATGAATTGCTTGGTTGAAGCACTGGGTCTAGGTCTTCCAGGGAACGGGAGTGTTTTAGCCACTCATATTGATAGAAAAGGTTTGTTTTTAAAAGCTGGGAAATTAATTGTAGAAATGACAAAGTCCTATTATGAGGATGACAATGAAGATGTTCTCCCTAGAAATATTGCCAATAAGGAATCCTTTGAAAATGCGATGACACTTGATATCGCAATGGGAGGATCCACCAATACAGTACTTCATATTTTAGCTGCTGCTAAAGAAGGTGGCATCGACTTCAACATTAACGATATTGATCGATTATCTAGACGCGTTCCCAATTTATGTAAAGTAGCACCAAGCAGCCAATATCACTTGGAAGATGTTCACAGAGCTGGTGGAGTTATGGCAATTCTAGGTGAATTGGAAAAGTCAAAACTCTTAAATTCAGAGGCAAAAACAGTGCATGCACCCAGTCTAAAAGAGGCGATTGACAAATGGGACATTAACCGTAAACCAAGCAAAGAAATTGAAGAATTTTATTCGGCAGCGCCTGGGATGATTCCTACAACTGAACCGTTTTCACAAAACAAACGGTACGACGAATTGGACACTAATCGCGAAACAGGATGCGTCAGAGATTTAGATAACGCCTATAGTCTTGATGGGGGTCTTGCTGTGCTTAGGGGTAATATTGCTGAAGAAGGTTGTATTGTTAAAACCGCTGGTGTTGATCAAAATAATTTGGTGTTTAGTGGGCCTGCAAAAATATTTGAAGGGCAAGATGAAGCGGTGGATGCAATTCTCAACAATGAGGTTAAAGCTGGGGATGTTGTGCTAATTCGATACGAGGGACCCAAGGGTGGTCCTGGAATGCAGGAAATGCTCTACCCCACGAGTTACCTCAAATCTAAAGGTCTTGGTAAAAAATGTGCCTTGATCACTGATGGTCGATTTTCCGGAGGAACATCAGGATTATCGATTGGCCATATATCTCCCGAAGCTGCTTCTGGAGGCAATTTAGCGTTAGTAGAAGATGGTGACCTGATCAATATCGATATTCCTAAGAGAAGCATTGATGTTGATTTATTACCTGAAGAAATTGAACAACGAAGACTGGCAATGCAAGGTAGAGGCTCAAAAGCCTGGAAACCTAAAGTTAGACAAAGAGTTGTAAGTGAAGCGTTGCAAGCCTATGCATTAATGGCAACATCAGCCTCTGATGGAGCAGTCCGAGTGGTTCCTAAGGAACAAGATCATGAGTAGTGAAATAAAAAGTATTGCGATCTTAGGTGGAACAGGTGCATTGGGCTCGGCTTTGACGAAAAAATGGGCTAATACTGGCTACAGAATTGTCATCGGCTCGAGAGACCCAGAAAAGGCAGAAAGAATAGCCAGAGAAATTAATCAAGAATTAGATTCTGATAAGGTCACTGGCTCTGATTTAAAGACTGCGGCGAGTCAGTCTGATATCTCGGTTTTAACTGTCCCTTATTTTAGCCAAAAAGACACTCTTACACTTATCAAAGAAGATCTGGCAGGAAAAATTCTAATTGATACAACAGTTCCATTACAAAAAGAGGTAACTAAAGTAAAACTCCCAAGCATAGGCTCTGCTGCACTTGAATCTCAAGCCATTCTTGGATCTGAGACCGAGGTTGTATCTGCGCTTCAAAATATTGGCTCACATTTGGTTGGCTCAAAAGAAGAAATTAAAGCTGAGGTTTTGGTTACTGGCAATAATGAAGAATCTGTTGAGACTGTCATTTCTTTACTCGATGATTTGGGATTAAAATCTTGGTATGCAGGCTCATTGGAAAATTCAGCAGCAGCTGAGGCATTAACCTCAGTCCTGATTGTGATTAATAAAAAACACAAACTAAAATCATCAGGAATCAATATAACCTCCAACTGAATTCAAGATATAGTTTATGAACTCAAGATCGGCTAATAATAAGCTTGAAGTGTTTGCACTCAATAACGTGCCCTCAATTAAAGAGCACGATGATATAGCTAAAATCATTCTCGAGAATTCCAAAGAAGATAATCTTGCGATTCAAAAAAATGACATCGTAGTCATAGCTCAAAAAATTATTTCTAAATCTGAAGGACGATTGATTGATCTAGAGACAATCGTTGCGAGCGAACAAGCAGAGAAAATAGCTAAACAAACCTCAAAAGATGCTCGGCTGGTTGAACTGATCATTCAAGAGTCCAATGAGATTATAAGAATTCAGGATGGAATAATCATCGTGGAGCATCGACTTGGTCATGTTCTTGCAAATGCAGGAATTGACCAATCAAACATAGAAAATGGAGATGGACACGTTTTATTATTGCCTGAGAATCCAAGTAAATCAGCGGATCAAATCAGACGTGCTATAGAATCCTCCCTAGATGTTGAAGTGGGCGTGATTATTACTGACAGTATGGGTAGAGCATGGAGGCTTGGAACAACTGGTCATGCAATTGGTTCATCAGGTGTAAAAACTATTATTGACCTGAGAGGAAAAAGCAAAGATTTGTTTGGGCGAGAATTACAAACTACCGTTATTGGTTTCGCAGACCAAATAGCCTCGTCAGCAGCCTTGGTTATGGGGGAAAGCAATGAGGGAAAACCAGTTGCCATTGTCAGAGGCATTGATATGCCGTCAGATTCTGATAACGTCAATGATTTGATAAGGCCCAAGGAAGAAGACTTATTCCGGTGAGCATGAGTGAAAATAATCTTATAGCGATAAGTGGTGGCATTGGTGGCGCCAAATTATGTTATGGCTTAGACCAAATACTACAACCTGGGCAGCTTCGGGTTATTGCTAACACCGGTGATGATTTCTTGTATCTCGGCTTTTATATCTCACCAGATATCGACACCTTGATCTACACCTTAGCCGAAGTAAATAATAAAGAAACAGGCTGGGGAAGAGAGGATGAGACGTGGAAGACCCATAATGTCCTAGGTGAACTTGGCGCAGACAATTGGTTTAAATTAGGCGATAAAGATTTGGCTCTGCATCTGCATCGATCGAAAGCATTGAGGAACGGAGAAACCTTAACATCGATAACCCAAGATATTGCTGAACGATTTAAATTAAAAACTGTAATCTTGCCAATGAGTGATCATATCATCCAAACAGTTGTAGACACTGATGAGGGCTCGATGCCCTTCCAAGAATACTTTGTCAAAGAATCAACTAATCCTAAAGTTCGAGAAATCTCATTTGAAAGCAAACACCCTGAAACCACAAAAGAGGTTCTCGAGGCAATCAATGATCCTGAACTGTCTGGTTTTTTGATAGCACCTTCAAACCCTTATTTAAGTGTAGACCCGATTCTGTCAATAGATAAAATCAAACAAACTATTATGCAATCTAACAAACCTAGAGTTGCCGTCTCACCAATAATTGGTGGTGATAGCGTCAAGGGTCCAACAGCTAAAATTATGGAAGAGATGGGACTTGAAGTTAATGTTATAACTATAGCAAATCACTATCAGGATCTTATCGACGGCTTAATCATAGATAATACTGATGTGGAGTACGTCCAAGCGATAGAGTCCTCTGGTATTAAAGTTAAAGTCTCAAATATTCTCATGAATAACAACGACGATAAAACTAGATTGGCAGAAGAAGCTATCGAATTTTTAAACGAGTTAAGCTAGTTAATAAAATATGTGGGCTATCATTCCGATTAATAGTTTCAAAAAGACCATGACTAGGCTCTCTGAAGTATTAAATGCCAACCAAAGAATTAAACTAACTAAACTTCTCACTCAGCAAATAATTGATCATCTTTTGGGAATCCCAGAGATAGAAAAAATAGTTTTACTCACAAATGAAACTGAATGGGCACAATCTTTTGATGATAAAAAAATTATTTTAAAAGCAAACCAAGATAGATTGAGCCTAAAAGAGAACATCAATCAAACCGCTGATTGGTTATGGGAACAAGGTGCGAAAAAAATGCTCTATCTATCAATTGACCTCCCGCTAGCATTAAAGGACGATGTCTTGGATCTAATTAATCAGCACAGAAATGGGCTTACGCTTGTTATTGCAAATAAAGACGGGGGGACCAATGCATTGATTCTAGATATGCCGCGCTCTTTCCCCTTCCAATTTGGAGAGAACAGTCTAGAAAAACATCTAGCAGAAGCAAAAAAATTTGGAGTAGAAACCCAAGCTCTTAATATTCATGGATTAAGTTTTGACCTCGATGATATTGATGACTGGAATCATCTTATTGCCACAAATAAATCTTTATTAAATAAGCTGGATTAATTAACAGGAAATAGTCATGGTGTCACGACAATTAAAAGGGTATAAATAACTCATGAAGAATGAACTAAGTCGTTATAACGAGATTGGAATATCGACACCATTGATCGATTTAATGGAAGAAGCTAGCGGTCTTCGTGATCAAGAAAAATTCCTCATCACCTATTCAAAAAAAGTATTCATACCCTTAACCATGTTGTGCCGTGATGTTTGTCATTACTGTACTTTTGCCAAGGTTCCGAGAAAATTATCCAGTCCTTTCTTAAGACCTGACCAAGTTTTAAAGATTGCCAAAACTGGAGAAAAACACTACTGCAAAGAAGCCTTATTTACGCTGGGTGAAAAACCTGAGTTAAGATACAAAGCTGCCAGAGAAGATCTTAAATATCTAGGCTATGAGACCACACTAGATTATTTGCATGCCATGGCAAAAATGGTTCTAGATGAGACCGGTCTTTTGCCTCATCTCAACCCTGGAACAATGAGTATGGATGAGATCAAGCGTCTGAAAGAGGTCTCATTGTCTATGGGGATTATGCTTGAGTCTGCTTCAAAAAGACTGTGCCAAAAAGGAGGGCCGCATTATGGCTCACCGGACAAAGATCCCGAGTTAAGATTGCAAACAATACAAAACCTTGGTGAATTAAATGTTCCCGTCACCACCGGCATATTAATAGGTATTGGTGAAACCAGAGAAGAGCGACTGGAAAGTCTTTTGGCGATCAAACAACTGCATGAAAAATATGAGCATATTCAGGAAATTATTATCCAAAACTTTATACCTAAACCCGACACTAAAATGAAGAATGTAAAGGCACCAGAACCTGAAGAGCTCTTATGGACACTTTCTATGGCTCGCATTATCTTTGGCCCAACAATGAATATTCAATGCCCGCCAAATCTTAATAAGGGTCTTTTGTCTGAGATCATTGATTCGGGTATCAATGACTGGGGCGGAGTTTCTCCTGTTACTGATGATCATGTTAATCCAGAATCACCTTGGCCTGATTTAGAATTACTGAAGCTCTCAACGAATAATAAAGGCTTTGAGTTACAAGAGCGCCTTGCTGTTTATCCTGAATATCAAAAAGATCCTAAGTGGGTGGATAGCAACCTCAGACCGCATCTTTTGGAACTATCTGACTCTGAGGGTTATGGCCGACATAATAAATGGCGTTGTGGTGAATCTCTCAAGGTACCTAAAACCGGTAAACACCCCATTTGGACAGATCATGAACCCAGTGGCTCAGTTGAAATCTCAAATATAATCAGTAAATCCTTTACACAAAAAGACTTAAGTCACAGTGAAATAACTTCGTTGTTTAAAGCCAGAGGCAATGACTTTCATCTGATCTTAAATAAGGCCAATGAATTGAGGAAAATCATAAATGCAGAACAGGTGAGTTATGTTGTTACAAGAAATATTAACTACACGAACATCTGTAAATACACCTGTCATTTCTGTGCCTTTTCCAAGGGTAAAACAAAAGAAAACCTAAGAGGCAAACCCTACCTACTCTCTTTCGAAGAAATAGGTAATCGAGCACTAGAAGCATGGAATCGAGGAGCAACTGAAGTTTGCATGCAGGGTGGTATTCACCCTCATTTTGATGGTGAAACCTATTTAAATATATGCAACGCCATTACGACCAAAGTACCAGACATGCATATTCATGCCTTCTCCCCACTAGAAATTACTCATGGAGCTACCTCTCTGGGAATCTCAATCGAAAATTTTCTGATCATGCTTAAAGAGAGCGGTCTTAAGACAATGCCAGGAACGGCAGCAGAAATCTTGGACGATGATGTAAGAAAAAATATCTGCCCAGACAAGCTTAATTCAAATCAATGGTTAGAAGTTATAAAGACAGCACATCGTGTTGGCATTAAAACAACATCGACAATAATGTTCGGTCATCAAGAACATATAGAACATTGGTCTACACATTTGATTAAACTCAGAGAACTACAAAAAGAAACGGGTGGAATTACAGAATTTATTCCCCTCCCCTTTGTCAGCATGGAATCACCCATGTATAAAAGAGGGAATGCCCGACCAGGGCCCACATTCAGAGAGGTTCTTTTAATGCATGCCGTGGCTAGGCTTGCACTGCATCCTTATATTCAAAATATACAATCGAGCTGGGTTAAATTGGGATCCAGTGGCGCCGAGAGCTGTCTTCATGCAGGCGTCAATGATATGGGAGGCACATTAATGAATGAATCCATATCAAAAGCAGCGGGCAGTATTCATGGTCAAGAATTTGAACCTCTTAAAATGGAAACATTCATAAAAGGTTTGGGCAGGAAACCGGTTTTGAGAGACACCCTTTATAATGACATCAGTAATGAAAAAACTATAAATAAAGTGGATTCTGAAGCACTCGATCAAATGCAATTTTTCCTAGATAGCGCTCACCCGATTTACTAATCTTTCTTGTTGGGATTTTTCGGAAACCATCCCTTTTCAACTCTTTTTTCTTGCTCGATTAACTCTCCGATGCTCCAGAGTGATGAAAAACCAAAAACGCCAAGAAAGATAGAAAAGAATATTTCTTCTGTAAACAGTGACCAGATAATGAAACCCCAACCGATGACAAAGAATAAGGGCCAGATTTTTTTGCCAATATAGTATTCAGCCTTGATAACCATAGGGTGAAAAACACCAATAATGAGAAAGACGATTAATCCCATTGCTAATCCCTCAAAGTGCATCTTCTCTCCTTTTATTACCTGTTTCTTAAACCTATATTTCGTATCTTACTTGAAAGCAGATTTATTGAAATAACAATCAAATAAAAAGATTAAAAATAGATGTTTTTTTTGTTGATTTTAATATGATAATGATTATCATTATCAAAGTTTAATGATAATCATTATCATTAATTATGAATTTAAATAATAAAAAGGTATTTAAAAAATGAGTAATAAAAAGTATTTAACTTTACTTGCTATTATGACTTTAAGCATGAATCTAACTAATGTTTATGCAGACGGTCATGAGAGTGATGAAAATAAAGTTATTGATAATATAACTATTATTGGTGATAAAAATGTACCTGGTTCAGCAACTGTAGTTTCTGCTGAAGAGTTAGAAAATTTTGAAACATTAGATGTTCATAAAGCTCTAGCTACTGTCCCAGGTATCAATGTAAGGCCAGAAGAAGGCTATGGCTTAAGGCCGAATATAAGTATTAGAGGTACCTACCCAGATCGTTCTGGAAAAGTTACGCTAATGGAAGATGGTGTATTGATAGCCCCTGCTCCATACGCTTCATCATCCGCTTATTATTTCCCTACATTTTCAAGAATTAATTCTGTTGAAGTAGTAAAAGGAGCATCAGCAATTGAAACTGGTCCCTATACTATTGGTGGAGCGATCAATATGATCAGCACGCCTATCCCTGATGGAACGTCAGGCATGGTCAATCTTGAAACAGGATCTGATGGGAATATGAAAGCACACTTTCACTATGGCAGTTCATCAGAGAACTTTGGATGGATGATTGAAGGTCTTGAACACAGTACAGATGGCTTTGATGATATAGAGCACACTGGAGGTGATTCTGGTTTTGATAAAGGCGATCTATTACTGAAGATGAGATACAACAGCGATACTGATGCCGATGTCTATCACCAGTTTGATTTTAAATATCAAGACTCAGATGAAGAATCAGACCAAACTTATGTGGGTCTAGCAGAAGCTGATTATCGATCAAATCCAAGATTACGTTATGGTTTTACAGATTATGACCAAATGAATAATGAGCATGATCAGATTGTACTTAGCTACAATGTTAGAACAGGGAATTCAGAGTTTGAAGCAACCTACTATCAAAATGATTTTGCAAGAGATTGGTTTAAAACCGATAAGGTTTACTATGGAGGCGCTTCAAAAGGTATCAATAATGTTATTGATTATGCTAATGCCGGAGACGCTTTAGCAATATCAATTCTTAGAGGAACCAATACCGTTGCTGAACAAATTAAGCTAAAGCACAACAACAGAGTATATACCTCTGAAGGTCTTGTGCTCAAAGGAAGCTTTGATCTAGGTAATCATAAGGTAACTGTTGGCTATCGAGATACTGAAGATGATGAAGATAGATTTCAATGGTACGAATTTACCAACTGGCAATCTGGCACTCTTAGTGCACTTGTAAGCGACGCTATGGATCCTGGATATGGAAGCAATAATAGAGTTACAACTGCAGAGGCTAGTGCGTTCTTTATTAGTGATGAAATAGACATGGGTGACTTAGTGTTAACTCTTGGAATCCGTAATGAAGATTGGAAAATAGTTGAAGAAAGATTTGTAGATAGTGCTAGAACAGCAGTTAAAACTGATAGTGGCTACCCTAAAATAAAATCTGACGATAGCGAGACTGTTTTCGGTATAGGTTTCACCTATGATATGGGTAATGGTTACTCTATGATAGGCGGTTATCATGAAGGATTTACACCGACATCAGGAGGAGCTGATCCTGAATCTGCTGATAACCTAGAAATAGGTGCTCGTTATGCAGATGAGAATACATCTTTTGAAGTTATATACTTCAACACAGACTATGCAAATATGTTTGGTGAATGTAGAGCTTCATCTTCTGGTGTAATAGAAGGCTGTGAAATTGGTGATACCTTTAATGCTGGAGAATCAACTATATCCGGATTAGAAGCCTCTTATGCTACAGGCTGGGAATCAGCTGCAGGAAGTCT
>ENA-UPTF01000332-UPTF01000332.1-marine-metagenome-genome-assembly--contig:-NODE-332-length-34353-cov-3.674262_pt1 | contig 34353 bp, 36 predicted proteins | sample MGYA00238166_ERZ767019 | MGnify/ENA primary metagenome ERZ767019 (study PRJEB28930, sample SAMN06266391) | marine metagenome | isolation source: Sea water from 250 m depth | place: Atlantic Ocean | study... | reverse complement strand
ACCTCTCATACCCACCACCGAAGAAACATTCACGATTCGACCCCACCGGCCCTTGATCATGCCGGTGATCACTTTATGGGTGCAATAGTAGGTGCCATACATATTGACGCCCATGGTGTGTTCGAACTGATCATCTTTCATTCTCATAAGCAAGGAATCGCTGATAACACCCGCGTTGTTAATCAATATTTCTATAGGTCCATGCGCGTCGACGGCCGCATCGATCATAGCGATAGCAGTTTCTTTATCTGCGACGCTCCCTCCTACCGCAATAGCGGTGCCTCCGCTGGCGCGTATTTCGTCCACAACTGCTGTCGCTTCTTCGGGATGGCTGTTGTAATTAACTGCGACGCGATGACCGTTTGCTGCTAATCGAATGGCAGTAGCACGTCCGATTCCGCGTGACCCCCCGGTTACTAGTGCGCTTCTTGGTATATTGCCACCCAATTTTTGGTTCCTTACGCTACACGGGACGAAATACCGTGCAACTAATTATTAATTGCGATTCTGATTCTGTCGAGTTCAGACTGTTGGGCTTCGATTAACCCTGTGTCTATTACATACTTGGCAGTGCCAATAGCGTTTGCCACGGCATCTACACCTGAGGATCCGTGCCCAACAATGGCGAGACCTTTTACCCCCAGCAGCGGACCTCCACCAAAGGCTTCTAATATATTCATTTTTTCGAAAATTTCTTTCGATAGTTTTTTGCTCGCCTCCGTATCTCCAAGAGCCTTATGAATATGATCTACTATAGCGCTGCCAAGACCTTCAGTTAGCTTGAGAATTACGTTGCCGACGAATCCATCACATATAACAACCTCAGCTTTGCCGTTTGGCAGATCGTTCGGTTCAATATTTCCTATGAAGTTCAAATCGACCGCGTTAAATAATTCCGTTGTCTCTTTTACAAGTGAGTTTCCTTTTCCTTTTTCGGATCCCACACTTAAAAGAGCGATACGTGGATTGTCATTTTGGTAAATCAACTTTGACATCACATTGCCTAAAGCTGCGAAATCCACTAACAGGCCTGCCTTGGTATCTACGTTTGTTCCCAGGTCAATAATGACCGTATTTGGCGCGTAACCTACCACAGGACCACCCAGAGCGCCGCGGTCGATTCCTTTTAAAGTTCCATAAACGACTGTAGCAGCAGCGATTGAAGCTCCGGTTGAACCCATGCTAACGAATCCCTCTGCTTTACCCATTTTCACTGTGGCAGCTGAAACGAAGACAGAGGCTTTAGGCTTTGTGCGGTATGCCAGGGCTGGACTTTCATCTTCTTGAACGATGCCCTCGGAGGGAACAATATTGATTAAGTGTTCGGGTGGCTTCGGGTATTTATCAAGCTCGGTTTGAATTGCTGCTTGGTCTCCGACAAGTGAAACTGCAACCTCACCATTGCTAATAGCTTTTAAAGCAGCTGGGATCGTGACCTTAGGTCCGTGATCCCCACCCATTGCATCTAGAGCGATGGAAGTTATATTTTTGTTAGTACCTGTCATATTTTGTCTGATATTACGGATTTACTTTTTTGCTTCGAAATCACTAGTTCATTCTATTCCAACGGTACTGTAGCTTGCCCTACAACTGCATCGGTCCCGTCGGGTTTTTCGCATCCGATAGAGCAGGTAGCGATTAACCCAACATTGGTTTTAGTGATATCAGTAATTTCCCCATATATTTTTACAGTCTCTCCTGAGATTACAGGAGCACTGAATCTCACCTTTAGATTTCCTCCCGAATACCATGTGTTAGGAAAATTGATAGCTAACATTTCTGTAACTAAAGCGAGGCTGAGCATGCCATGAGCGATTCGCGTCCCGAACTGAGTCGTTGCAGCGTATGCTGCATCTAGATGAATCGGATTGTGATCTCCAGATGCCGATGCGTACGAATTCACGCGTTCTTGGGTGATTTCTCTTTTAAATCCACTAAGTTTGTCGCCGATTGAATGGGTCATCAGGCGTGTTCCGTACTGACAATTATTGTAGTAGAGGAACTTCCGACTTCAGTTCCGGTTTCGTCGTTATAAGAGACCTTTACCGTAGCGAAGCGATTATTGCCACGGATAGAGTTTCCGGCTAACTTTCCTCGAGCATCGATTTTTTCACCGATTTTGACGGGTCGGATCCAACTAACTTCCTGTCCTGCGTGAATGGTCTGTAGACCGCCTGAGAAGAGTCCTAGCTCATCGATTAACTTTGTTAGAGCTACCGCAACGAGGATTAATGGCGCCTGAGAATCGCCATAATCAGGTGATTCAATTCCACCTATGGCTTTTGTATAAATCTTGGCCGTATTGGATGAAATAGTTACATCATACGGACCAAATTCATGTCCAACAGTGGCTGTTGATATTAAAGGGTAAGTCAATAAATACGTTTGATTGTTTCAGGTAAGGATCTTAAAGAAGTGTAATTGTAGAATTACCCTGCCTCTGGAGCAAAAATGAAACGATTAGGATCTAAACTCCACTCGTTTTGCCTCCACCTCGTTGCATGGATATGGCTTCGTCTACTAACTCACTTGCTAATTCGTAAGCGGCAGGATTTCGGAAGTCGAGTTGGGACAAAGCCAGGACTCTGTAAAGTAAACCTGTCGACACCAAGCCACTGTTACTACTACCAAGTGCAGGGAGTTTTACACCCATGGCTTCGGATATTGCTACAGCAGCATTCATTCCGCTTCGATTTAAGAACACGCGTGTTATTACACGACCTTTGTGTGTGACACTTACGCCACTTTTATCTTGGTTTAATTCCACTCTTATATGAGAGCGAGGATGCTCTAACAGCTTATATCCGTGCTTGAGTGCTTGTTTTCTGGAAACTGTCAATTTCTTGTTCCGTATATATTTCAAACCTTAATATTGAATTATATTAAGGTTCGAAATCAGTTATAAACAAGTATAATCTCACCTCGAAAATTGAGTTGATTTAGCTTGATGAAAAAACTTTAGGTGTATCTAATATTGAATTTTAAAGGTCAGGTTGCCGTAGTTACCGGTGGTGCCAATGGCATTGGGCGTGCGATCGCTTTGAAATTAGCCGATCAAGGTGCTGCAGTGATGATTGCTGACACCAATGAAGATGCTGCGATGATTACTGCAGCAGAAGTAAAGGAAATATCTGGTAAATCAGCTGTGCACAAAACTGATGTAACAAATCCTGATTTATGCACGAAACTTGCTTCACTAACGATTGATTCTCTTGGTCCAGTAGACATTCTGGTTAACAATGCTGGAATTGCTGGTTCATCAGGCTGGCAAAACCGATCATTTTCCACTGAGGCAGATTGGAAATTGACATATCAGGTTAATGTCATCGGTATCTCTAATGTCACATCTGCTTTTCGTGCCCAGATGCACAAACGTAGATCTGGGCGAATTGTTAATATCGCTTCCATTGCAGGTAGGGAAGGGCGTCCTAGCCTTCCCCATTATTCCGCGTCCAAAGCCGCTGTAATTAGCCTGACCCAGTCTACAGCGTTAGAAGTCGCCCCACTTAACATAACGGTTAATGCAATTTGCCCGGGATTACTTTGGACTTCTATGTGGGAAGAAGTTGGTAGCCGATATGCGGAGAATAATCCTGCGTATAAAAATATGTCATCTCGGCAGGTTTTCGACGCTATGGTAGAAGAAAAAATTCCTTTGAAAAAAGAACAAACCCCAGAGGACGTAGCAGATGCGGTTTGTTTTCTGGTCTCCGAAGAATCCAGAAACATCACTGGTCAAACACTTAACGTTGATGGTGGATTTTTTATGCGTTAAAGCGCAAACCTATTATGGATTTCCAAGACAAAACAGCAATTGTTACAGGTGGAGCCAGGGGCATCGGTCGTGGTATCGCGCTTGCGTTGGCCCGTCGTGGAGCAAACGTGATTATTGCTGATTTGGATGAGAAATCGGCCAAGAGCGTCGTCGATGAAATTAAGTCTGGCGGATCTCGATCTTATTTTTCCGAAACCGATGTAACTCAACAATGGTCTACAGATCAAATGGTTGAAGCTACTCTTGAGGAATATGGGAATTTGGATGTGCTGGTTAATAATGCGGGGGTTGGTGGAGCATTGGGGTTTAATGATCGCAAAATTCCCAATAGCGAAGATTGGCAGCAAACGTTCGATGTCAATGTTTTTGGGATAGTGAATTGCAGCCAGTCTGTTGAGAAGCATATGGTTGATCAAGGTTACGGTAAGATCGTCAACATCTCTTCTATTGCGGGTCGTGCAGGTCGACCGGCGTTTGCCACGTATGCTGCTTCTAAAGCCGCTGCCATAAACGTTTCTCAAGCATGGGCGTTCAAGTTAGCTCCATATGGGATCAATGTTAATACGGTTTGCCCGGGCCTTATATGGACCCCACTTTGGGACAGTATTGCTAAATGGCGTAAATCAACTGAAGAGCAGAGCACTGAATTGAGTCCTCGTGAGATATTCCAACGGACAGTTGCGGAATCAGTTCCTTTGGGTCGGGAGCAGACACCTGAAGATGTTGGTAACGCAGTAGCGTTTCTCGCATCAGATCGAGCAAAATCTATCACTGGGCAGGCAATCAATGTCGATGGTGGGATCAGGATGAATTAGGACACTTCTGTTTCAGTTTGGACTGGTGATACCGAGAGCTTCATCGGTCATTTCGGTAAGGATCCTATCAAGAGTATCGGTGGTGTTTGGCCCAACTACTTTTTTAACGATTTCACCATTTGGATTGACGAAGAATTTTTCCGGGATGCCAGTGATTCCAAAATCGACCGCTATTAATCCTGAAGTGTCAATCCCATTTACGTACTCTATATTGTTCTGATCGATGAACTTTTCGACTGAATCGACGTCGTCCCATATCGCGATTCCAATGAACTCAACCCCCCGCTCCCTCCATGTTTTATGGGATTCGCTAAGAATTGGACCTTCGGCTCGACAGGGAGCGCACCATGAAGACCAGAAATCAACTACAACGATCTTACCGCGATAATCTTTAATCGAGATAAAATCGCCATCGAGCGTAGTGAGGTTGAAATCGCTAAAAGGCTGTGTGGATAGTTTCGTTTCCCCAAATTTTTCGTTAACCCCCGGTCTCCCAGCGGCTCCGTCGTTTTGAATGACACCCCATGTGAATAACCCGATTACGAGGGCTATTGGTATGCCTATGCCGATTAATACTGAAGATCTTTGTCCCATCTCTACTGTTCCGGTTTTTCCGAGGACTCGTCAGTAACTATTGGAGGTTTCAAGGCTGATGCCTCGTCAATTGCCGTGACTTTTTGTTTTAGTTCATTACGACGTTTTTTATATTCGATTTCATCGGTGTTGTGATTTTCATATTCTTCATCGAGTGAAGCGATTTCCTTGATGAGTTCCATTCGGCGGGCGATATTTAGTTTGTCTTGGCGGCTTTTTGATTGTCTATGAGAGTGGAAGCTGGCGTATCCGAGGATTGTTATTAATGTAAGTCCTAGGATTCCTCCAAGTATGTATATGTAACTCCGGCTGTTGAAAAATTCTGAAATCTTTTGTAATGGTGTCGGTTGTGGCATTCCTCTGAAGGAGATGGTAATTCTTTCATCCGTAATAAAGTCGCGACCTTCTATCGCGTTGAAAAGGCTGTCCGCTACACTAACCGGTTCTGTGGCATCCAAATTATCAGAGCTAATAGAACCTGCTTCATCCGCGAGCAGCATTCTAATTTGAGTGGCTCCGTAAGGCAGTTTCAAAATGAAATCGAACCCGTCACCTTCATATGGAACAATGTAGCTAATCAAGATTGTGGCTTCGCCCGGGGGTATAGGGTTAGTCATAGCAAATCCCGTTGCGATATCAAGGATATTGCCTGGTGGAAGCTCTGATTCAACAGAGAGATTCATGTATCCGAGCGGTAAATTGAATCGAAGTAAATCGAGTCCAGTGAGATTTGGATTTTTGAGATCAGGTATCCAAACGCGGTCACCGGTGTTGCTTAGATTAATGACCGAAAGTACGCCTGCCTGACGTTCGCGAGCATTAATGGTTGGGATCATTAGAACGTATGAATCGATTCTGATTTGTTCAAGGGATGCAGTTTCTTCATATATGGCTAGCTCAACGTCCTGCCAGTTTTCCACAAGTTGCATATCAACGCTTGGCGTATGGGTACCAGTGTTTGCAACTACACGAAAATTCACTTCAGGTTTATGTACAATATTTTTGAATTGGAAAATCCCATTTTCATCGGTTAATGTGGACGCTTCCTCTATGATTTGATTATTCACAAGATCAATTGCCAGTAGTAACACTTCCTTATTGGCAGGCACGTCTCCGTTTTCCGTGCCATTGATTAGTTTGCCAGTAATTTCTGTTTGAGATGTTTGTGCGTCAGCAATCCCAGGTGCGTATAAATCAAATGTAAAAAATATGGCAATGACAATTGCCGTTATGCCCAGTTTGGACCACCAACCTGGTAGCGAATGGTGAGATATGCGCTGCCGTATTATCAAAATACGTTACGATCTTCTGAAGCTTGCCGAGAGTTCTCCCTTTGACGGGCAATCTCTACTTCTAGTTCATCGCCACCGTCTAATCCATGTGGCTCTGATTCTTGTTTGAGCAACTTTGCTGCTGACACTCTTAATTGATCTCGCATTAGAAGGAACTCCGAATCAGTTATATCACCAGATGCAAGATCTGCTTCTAAATCATGTATTTTGCTATAAATCCTCAGTCTTTCCGCGCTGATGTCGTCGCGTGTTCTTGAGTTTCCAAAAATAGACTTGTATTTTTTTGACCCTAGAAATGGATAGGCTATGATCGCGATCGAAAGCAGTGCGAGAGTAGTCCCCAAAATGATGGACATCAGATTTCACTTTCTTTTGTCATTAGCGTTTTCATCTGGGTATGTGGCCTGTCGGCACCTTGAGGCCAGAGAGCTATCATGGTGCCAAGTATGAAAATTGGCCCTGCTGCCCACAGCCACCAAGCGAGTGGATTTATGCTTACTGCAAGTGACACTCTTCCATCTGGCAGGAAATCTCGTGGAATAACATAAAGATCTTCGACAATGGTAGATCTAATGCCGGAGCGTACTGAGGCCATGTTGAAATCTAAGTAGAACCCATGCCAGGGATTTATCTGACTAATTAGTCGATCTCCGGGTCTAAGTGTGCTGTCAGTTAATGTGAAACCAGTAGAACCTTGTGCTTTTGCTGCAGATTTTTCAGTTGCATAGCTATTTACATCTATGTTGTAGACTGAAATTTCAGCCCATTTGGCGATACGGTCGGGTCTACTGGAGTCTCCGTTATCGACATATTCAATTCGATAGTTATCAAGTACAAGACTCTGACCGATTTCGAGGGCACCATCGGTGCGTTGTTGATAAAAATTTGTGCCAATGATACCCAGTCCTAGCATTAGGATTGAAATATGAACGATGTAACCGCCGTGTCTTGGCCGGTTGCCGTTTATAAGTTTCCACCAGGCTTTGGCCCAGTTCTCTCCATTGCGGTGGCGTGCCACGGTTCCTCTTGCCCATTCCTCAAGAATGGCAAAGGCGACGAACGCAATAACTCCAAAAGAGAAAATTGCTACAGGGCGTTTTACTCCTAGGCCTAACAACACCAGTATCGTGAGTATGCCAACTGCTGTAGGCCAAATAAACCATTGTCTAAGGGAACGGGATGAAGCTTTTCGCCAGGGGAGCAACGGGCCAACCCCCATCATGACAACGATCCCAAGTAGCACTGGTCCGTTCGCACGATCGAAGTAGGGTGCTGAAACACTCACTGATACATCTCGAGCAAGGTCCGAAAACAAAGGAAAAAGGACTCCCCAAAGTGTTATGCCCATAACTGCGAGGAATAGGAAGTTGTTTACTAGGAACGAAGCCTCCCGTGATAGGAATGATTCCATGGCTCGATCGGATTTTAAATGCGGCATTCGCCATAGGAATAACGTAAATGCAAATATCAGGGCGAACATCATGAACCCAAGAAAAATCATGCCGAGTGCGGAAGATGCAAAGGAATGTACACTGACGACTGGCCCCCCGCGGTTGATGAACATCCCAAGTTGCGCAAGCACAAAAGCAATATTAAGCAGTGCGACGTTCCACATTCGAAACATTCCGCGTCGTTTTTGGACCATGATGGAATGAGCAAAGGCTGTCATCACTAGCCATGGCATGAGTGCAACGTTTTCTATTGGGTCCCACGCCCAGTAGCCACCCCAACCAAGTATGGTGTATGCCCACCAAGCACCCAATAGCATGCCAGTGCCAAGAACCCCCCAGCCAAGAATCGCTGAGACTCTCGCTACGTTAACCCAATCATCACCATAATTTCCAGCAAGTAGCGCCCCGGATGAGAAAGCAAACGGTATTGTTATTGCAATTAGCCCACCCATTAGTAATGGTGGGTGGCTAAACATTCCAGGATGAGTTAGAAGTGGGTTTATTCCACGCCCCTCTGCCGGAACTGTTTCAAGTAGCTCGAACGGGTTTGCAAAGAAAGATAATACAAAAAAGTAAAAAAATTGTACCCCGGCCAATATTGCAATGGTCCAGGGGATACTGCGGGCGAGTTGCTTTGGTGCGAACCTTACTGATATCGCTGAGATGATTGATAAGACCAAGACGATATATAAAAGCGATCCTTCGTTTCCTGAATAAAAAGCTACCCAGACATAAGCTCGATCCATGATTGTGTTTGAATGATCGGCAACATATTTAATTGCGAATTCATTTTGGACGAAGGCAGTGATTAAAGCAGTCGATGCTACGCTCGCAGAAAGAATTGACATGTATAAGGCCCGGCGTGAGCTGACTATTAATTCGGGCTGGCCGATCTTTACGCCAATAACTGATCCGAGTAACGAGTATGCAGTTACTCCAAGACCGATTAGTAGAGCCATTGTGCCAAGTTCTGCCATTAAGATTTTATCTCGTCTACAGACTGGTTATTTGGATTGTGGTTCTGAGAATTTTTTTCTTCGTGAATACCTAAATCTGAATCGACCTGTGTTAAATATTTGGAAAGATTGCGTTGGTTAGGTGTAACTATCAGTGCAGCCTCTTTATTGGAGCGTCGCATATTTTTGAGAGCCAAAAACGCGATCGCAATTCCGCCAAGAACGATGAATATTGGCATGATCCATGCCAAAAGATTAAATCCGATACCTTTCGGAGCCGCCAGGATATCTTCACCATATCGTAGGACGAAATAGTCCTTGATTTCTGAGTTGGATTTACCTTCTTGAAGCAATTCTTGAACCTTTGCACGCATATCTTGAGATATTTGTGCATTAGATCCATCTATCGTTTGAGCATCACAAACAGGACACATTAATTGATTAGTTAATTGATGCATGCGTTGTTCAAGTGTGATGTCTTCTTCTCGGATGCATCCGAATGTAATCATCATCACGACTAAAAATAGTATCGGAGATGTAATGACGATATTTTTGTTGAAGAGCGTGTGCGACCTGATCAATTTAAACGAGAGCCCATTTGTTGGGGTCTGTATATTTCCTGTGTCAACGATCACAGAACATTGCGGGTATGCTCAGCAATGCTCATTAACTGAAACTTATTTGCTGAGGCCAGTCGAATCATCGAAGATGTAATTTACGATATCTCTTATGTCTTCTTCGGCTAGAATTTTGCCAAATTCAGGCATCACTGGACCGTTCCATCCTGAGACGAACCTGAACATGATTTCACGTTCGTTTAGGCGGTTAGCTGCGGACTCTACGAGGTTTGGGGGAGACTTGTAAGGTTCCCCTTCATTGGTGGCGTAAAAACTTGAACTCGAAGTTATGTGACGTGCTGCCTTGCCATCTCCTAGGCCTGTCATCCCGTGACAGACAGAGCAATTAACTTGATATAGATTTCCAGCAATCACGGGATCGTAAGTCCGAGAACGTTTGTCAGGCACCCTTAATACTGAATCAGGATGACCTGTCGATACGAACACCACTGAATCGGCTAGAGGTGCGAGACGGGGAGGTTCTTGTGCCTTGTATGCCTGAGAGTAATGCATTTCGGAAAACAACTCTACCGGGTACGTGTTAGATTCCTGTACGGCGCATGCAGATGTATTGATAAATGCCATCAATACAATACTCAAGAGCACGTAAAAACGACGTTTTGAGGTTGCTGCAGTAATTGGCTTGAAATTTGCTAAGGACCCATTCATTACGCTGTTTTTATCTCCAGGGCACCTGCTTTATTTAGTACGTTCTGTGCTTCGGTGACTTTCGAATCATCGTCAAATGTCACTACAACGCCGATCCAGCCTTCAGTAATTCGAGTGTCGTAAACCCCGGGTTTCATGTTTGGCAGTCGAGACTCGAAAACAATTCCAATCACCGTTGCTATGACACCGGCCAGCATTGTCATTTCATACATGATTATCAACATGGCGAAAATCGAAAGTATCGGTTTTCCACCAGTCACCAAGGGATAAGCCAACTGAGTCACTGCGGTTAAGAAAATGGAAAGTGTTAGACCGATAATCGCACCGAATGCAGGGAACCTGAACAATCGGTGTTGTGGCACATATTCACCGAATGCACCTTCAGGGTAAGGCGTGCCGGTTAATACATCGAATGTGCCAAGTTCGAATCCTGCTTCCTTCAACCCGTCCATAGCATCAGCTGCGAGTTCAGGTTGTTGAAATAGTCCAAGAATACTTTGCGTGCTCATCAGAAAGTCCTCTAGTCAGCTTCCCTGACAATCGCCGGGACCTTTGCCCGACCAATTGTTACATCTTCGGTAAATACCTGGCTCTCTTTCTGTTCAAACAAAGGAACGAGTGGAAAGAACCTGGAGAACAACAGCATGAGAAATGTGACCCAACAAAACGACCAAATGAAAATTGTCCATTCAACCGCGCTTGGGCGATACGCTTCCCATGTGTATACGAACGGAGTCCTACGTGCAAGGCCAGGCACGATGATCAAAAATCTTTCAAGCCACATTCCGACGTTTACTAGGATCGAAGTCCAGAACATTAGCGCGATATTAGTTCTAACTCGCTTGAATAGCCACATCGGTACGGGAATAAAATACCCTGTCAAAAGAAAGATGATGAAAAGTAAGTTCCATGGCCACTGGAACATTTGCATTTCACGTAGCGCAAGTTCTGGAGCATCTTGTCCGTACACTGCGAATATCAGTTCCAAGAATGTGAATGCTAGCCAGCCTGTTGCAACTACGATTAGAAGTCTGGCGAGGGCATCGAAATGCTCAGGACGGATGAAGTCGTCCCACTTCCAGAGCCATCGCATCAGAGCCATCATTGTCACTACAGCAGATACACCCGAGTGGACGGCCCCAATGACGAAGTAGGGTGCGAAAATAGTCGAGTGCCAACCTTCGACTGCAGGGGCGATTGCGAAGTCCCAAGATACGATCGAATGAACAGAAACGAAAATTGGGAGCATTAGAGCTGATAGGAGAATCCCTCCGACCGTCTGCATCTTCCACTGTCTTGGATTGCCTCTCCATCCGAGTGAGAGAACCGTGTACATGGCATTTTGCCATCCAGTAGTGCGGTCTCGCAGATTACCAAGATCGGGTAATAAAGCTATGTAAAGAAATAGGGTAGATCCTGTTAAGTAGGTACTTATAGCAACGGGATCCATAATCAGTGGAGATCGGATATTCGGATAAATACCACGGCTAATGTCGTAAGGCGTTATCCAGTATGCAATACGCCATGGCCGGCCTGCGTGAATTAATGGAAATACCAAGGCTGTTAACAACGAGAACACTGTTAGCAATTCAGCTGCTCTCGTGACTGGTCTGCGCCATTCTGCTTGAGTAAGACGCAAAATGGCGGAGATCATAATCCCTGCGTGAGATATTCCAACCCAGAAAACGAATGTTGTAATGAATAGACCCCAGAAAACAGGTCTTCCGAGACCGGTCACGCCTAGACCTTTGTTAATCATCGTCATGATAACAAGGAGTCCGATTACAACCAATATCCCCAATCCTGCGACAGTAGGAGCCCACCATTTGGGCGTGTCTAATTGACCGTTGAGTAACTTACGGTTGGTGTAGCTTTGATCTAATTCTCGTCGCTGTTGCATCTGTTAGCTAGTTACCTGTAATGGTTTTGGTAAATTCATTGTCGAAATCAATCTGGCTTTGCAACCAAAGTAGCGTGGCCTCGCACATATCTTATTGGTTTTGCAAGAAGGTTGAATTCCTGTACCTGCCATACGGATAAAACGGGTACTACCCGCGTCATCAGCATAATAATCACTGCTGCTAAGGATATTCCTCCGATTATGATCAAAATATCTAATAAACTTGGATAAACCGTTTCAGGAATTACCGTCAACCACTTCTCGTGTATTCGTTCGGGAGGAACGGACCAGGCAGGAACGAACGTTCGAATCCGGTCAAGTAGTAGACCTATTAGAATGATCACAGCGCCTATCGTCATACCATTGATACCACGTCGGACCTTGTTCCAAATGAGTATCCACCACGGCACGAACCAGATTAGTACCATGCCAGCGATAAATGCGTAGATCATCGGACCTTTTACCAAAAGATTCAACGTGGCAATATCGTTGGCTGAACGGCCGTACCAGAACACTATGAAAGATGAGTAAAAGAAGTAGATCCACAATAAAGTTAATGCAAACAAAAGCCTGCCTAATGACCAGAAGGCATCCATGTGTACATATTTCTGTAGATTCATTTGTCTGCGTGCTGCCCAAAGGGCGATGACTATACCTGCTACCCCAGCTTGAAACGACGAAACTGTGTGATACATCGGATAAATAGCGTCACGCCATCCAGGGACCATACTCTGACCAAAATCGCTAGTGATCAAGAAGTTGACGAACACGAGTACTAGGAAGTAAAAGGTTCCGAACATACCAATACGCATCCGTAGAGTGCGCCATTGACTATCAGTTCCTACCCAACCTCTCGCAAGCCTTTTACCCAGTTTTTGGCGCCATCCTGTCGAGTGATTTCGCATGGCTGCGAAATCTGGTATGGCGGCTGAGTAAAACAACATGATTCCAGTAATGAACAAAAGAACTAGTCCTAGTGTGGACCATATATGAGGCGAATAGTCGGGAGCTTCCATCCAAATCGTTCGACGCCTTGCGCCTTCTGTTACGAGTGGTGGCAACATGGCGACAAGTGGGATTAACAATCCGATAGTTACCACGCCAGCAAACGAAAAAATCGAAGCGATACGGGTAACGGGTCTAACCCAGTTAGCCTTCGCCATAACTGGAGCCATAGCAACCATAGGAGCTCCGCCGGTAATCGATAGAAGGAATGAAACCAACGCAGCAACGTAACCCCACCTAGTACTATCGTTACCTTGATCTAGAAACTTTAGAACGAGTGCGACAATACCGACGATTCCGAGTATGCCAAGAACCCAGGCGATTGTTTTGAATCTTCTACTCGCATTAGTTGTGGTCGCGATAAGTTCACGCGCAACGATATCGGCATCGACTTGGGCTGGCGGCGCATGATGTTCGGCCTCGTGACCGTGTGCTGTAGCTTCGCTAGTCATGCTTTGCAGCAACCTTCTTATCGGGGTCGATTTTTGCAAGATAGATCACATTGGGATCCGTAGCGAATTGATCGAGAAGTGTGTAATGGCGTTTGTCTTCTTTCATTTTGGAAACTTTACTGTTTGGGTCGTTAAAGTTTCCAAAGTTGAGAGCGCTTGTTGGGCATGCGGATGAGCATGCGGTTTGAATAGTCCCGTCAAGTACTCCGTGCCCTTCGCTTCGGGCTTTACGTGTTTCACGTCTTATACGGTGTACACAGAAACTGCATTTCTCCATGATGCCGCGACTTCTGATGGTTACATCCGGGTTGAGGTGATTTCGGAGAGATTCTGGCCATACTGGTTCCCAGTAGTTGAAAAACCTAACGATATATGGACAACCATTCGCACAGTACCTGGTACCTACACAGCGGTTGTACACCTGAATATTCATGCCTTCAGCGTTGTGGTAAGTCGCATAAACTGGGCATACGGGCTCACACGGGGCATTTTCACAGTGCTGGCACATGATCGGAATAAATCGAGCCTTTGCATCGGGGAAATCACCTTCCCAGTAGCGCTCGACGCGAATCCATGAAATAGACCGAGCCCTCTCTACGCGATCTTGAGTGTTTAAAGGGATGTTGTTCTCTGCCTGACAGGCAAGGACACATGCGTTGCAGCCGATGCACTTATCTACATCGACGACCATTCCCCAGTTATGATCTCCAAAATTTTCTGTGGTCATCTGGCTACTACCATTGGGTACTGCTGTTGAAGTCTATTCATGGTCTTTATCCTGTTCATCTTTACCGATGAACTGTTTTTGGTAAATATGATGATTTGTTTCTTGGGCATGTTCAGCAGTTTCATCAATTCCTACAACAAGAACTGGGACACCGGGCTCGATTGGACGGGCTTCAACATTACCTTCAAATTTTGGAACCTTTGTGCGACGACCCGCACGTTGAACGCGGACTTGAGTAGCAGCCCATGCTAAGGCACCCGTCTGGGAATCTTTCTCTCCCGTGAGTATAGAAAGCACATTAGATCCGCGATCTTCGGCCCATCGACCACTTCTGTGATGCCCTTGTCCGATAGGTACTCCTATAACTCCAGGGCGTACACCTGGATGTGGGTAGGCAAGAGCTTCGATTTCACCGGAAGTGGAACGAATCAACAGTACGTCACCCTCTCTTATACCAAGACTTTGAGCTTCTTTACTATTGATTTCAGCCCAAGTCGACCAAGAAGCTGAAGATATAGGATCGGGAGTTGACTGTGCCCATGGTGCGGCTGCCAGTCGACCATCAAGCAAGGAATTTGAGTGGAATGGAACCAGGTGGAAATCGTTACCGGTTCCAAGGACCTCGGTGTCTGAGTAGTAAGCATTCTTTTCGGTTGAGTTCATTTTCCCAAGATTAGCGCTCCCTCGGGTCCCGGTATCCCACCAGCCACCACGTTGAAGAGCACCATTTGCGAAGAGTGATGATGATGATGCCGAAATTGAACCTCGTCCAGTAGCGTGCAGATCAGCTAGACCATTTTTGACTAACTGTTCCATAGATGACCCATAAGATCCATCTGACATCTGTAGTAGAGAATCTCCAAACCCGCGGGCATTACTGGTTAGTCCGGACTCATCACGTGAAACGGTTGGGCCTACGACTGGCTGTTGAGTCCCAACTACCTGATACCCTGGCCCCGGCTCGGGTATCTCTGTTCCCCAAGATTCTAGAACGGTTTTCTCTGGCAGTATTAGGTCCGCAAAGTCCATTGTGTCGTCATGAACTGTCCCGAAAACAATAACGTTAGGCACATTTTGGAGAGCTTCGCGTATTCCCACAGAATTGGGCATCCCATGGACAATATCTACCCCCCGGATGATTACGGTTTCAACGTTGCCGGCTCTCCACTGAGCGAGTTCAGCTTCCCAAGATTGGAAGGGTGCGCCAGCAGATGAAATTGGGAGACCATCAATCGCTGATTTAGGGTTGGGCGTGATGCCACCACTGGCATCGACGGCATCAACGAGTATGTTTAGTGCGTATATCGCTTCTAGATTGAAACTTCCGTTTGTATGTGCCCCAGCAGAGCCTCCACCAAACGCAACGGCTGGCGTGTGATTGGCGAAATGGCGTGCTGCTTTTTCAATACGATCACCGGATATCCCTGTTCGATTTGAAACTTGCGCAACTGAATATCCATCTAATCCATCTGGGAGGATAGTATTGAAATTAGAAATACTTTCTTGGGTTGCTAGACCTTCATTGATGATTATGCTTGCTATTCCCAGGGCGAGGTCGCCTTCAGTACCTGGTTTTGGTGCCAGCCAGAGATCGGCTGCAGCTGCCGTCAAAGACATGCGTGGTTCAGCGTGAATTAGATACCCTCTGTCACTTTGAGACCTGAATTCACCGTATTTCACCCCAAATTGCGCCGGAGATCCCCATGTACCCAGCCAATCGGCACCGAAAGATAAGACAGTATGTGCATGGGATATGTCAAATGTAGGGAGTTGATCTTGACCTAGAACCGATTTGACTGCTCCGTGTAAAACTCCCTGTTCTGTCGGATCGAAAGTCATGTATTTGCCATTGTATTGAGCCGCAAATTTTTCAGCTACGCTTCCCAAATGGCCTCGGATGGGGTTGGTAACAATCGTCATAGCACCGTCCGCATTCGTCAGTGCATTGCGAAAACGATTATCGGCTTCATCCCAGGTGGTGTTGACTAGATTCCCGTTTTTAGAGTAGCGGAGCATCGGTTCTTGTAATCGATCTGGGTGGTAAAGCAGTTGAAGTACCGGATCATAGCGGGCAGTTGATTTGCCACGATTCACAGGGTGGTCTGGGTTGCCTTCAATTTTCTTGGCCCGTCCTTCCATCACGCGAATTAGGACACCATCACCGTTGGTGAAATCTCCCATAGAAGTGGCGTACCATGCGTCTTCCCCACGAACTAAATCTTCCGGCATCTCTACTGGACTCTGGACGATTAGCTCGCGCTCGGGCAGACCACAGGCTGCAAATATCACAGCTCCAGCAGCCGTTTTGCCGGTAAGTGCTAGGAATTCTCGTCGATTTAGCTTCATCTATTAATCGTTATTTCCGCTTTAGCAGTTTTGGTATGTGGGGTCGATAAAAACATGAAAATAAGAAGTGTGTATTTTAGTGGTGGCAGGCTGCACAATCAGTAGGCGCACCGTTGTCTCGGTGACAATCCACGCACTGGCCCATTTTGAGTGCTTCGACTTGTTCGACTTGCTCCATCGCAGCCACGTTACCGTGACACGTTGAGCAAACAGCAGAAGGTCCTTGGCTGACACCATCTGTATCGCCTTTCACTTCAGATGGGTTTTGGGTTAAATATCTAATATGTGGTTCGTGAACGAAACGAACATGGTCAGGGAGGCGATGGACGCGTCGCCAGTTAATAGGTTCTTTGCCGTCATCACCGATAATGCCTGCAGCATCCCTGAGGATGTTGATTTCGCTGTTATCCGCACTGCCTATCACTTCGTGACAAGTAGCACAGAAACTAACAGGTGGAATTCCCGCGTTAGCCTGAGTTGTGACCGTCCGATGGCAGAATGTGCAGTCTAGCCCGAGGCCTTCCATTGTTTGACCGTCAGCGGCAACATGCTCCAATTGCTTCATAGACGCGTGAATCGTGTGGGGGAAATCAATGGGTTGGTCAAAGGTCTGCTGAAAACCGAGCACCGGTACCGGCTGTCCGAGCCATCCTGTTATTACGAATGCTCCTACAGCACCGGCAACGGCCATCATACCAAGGGCACCCATAGTTAATATGAAAATAAGCAGCTTTGGTAAAGGTGCCGATTTTGTTTTTGGATTTTCGTTTTCCGACACTAAGTGTTCTTTTCCGGTTTTGACAAGCTTTAGCTCACTATCTTAAAAGTCCAAACAAAATATTACTGTTAGGTGTTACTGCCACCATCGTGAGTACATGTCGTGTAAGAAATTAGTATTTTGAGATGCCATGAATAATGCGAAGAATATTCCTATGATTGAAGCAACTCCGACTGCATACAAGGGTGCTCGAAACTTTGCCCATGTAGCAGGAACGGTTTTTGTGTCAATAACCGAAGGAATGATTGCGTGAGCGGTGAGTAGTGATGGCCCCGCGACCAAGGCAAACCCTAGGGCAAGCCATAGAAATTTAAGTGCGTTTCCCACTTCAGCCCACTCGGCAGTGGATAGCGGTTTAGGATCCATACGTTATTGACGAAGCTCCCGATTCAAATAGAGACATGGAATGAATGCACATCCAAACCACCCGTTTCGGAAAATGGGTGCAATTGCAAGCTATCATGAGTGATTTTTCAGTGTCAACAGTCGTCCGGGCCAATTCATAGGCGTCGTGTTATGTACGAGTCATTTTTCGTGGAAAATTAGGTCAACGGATATAGGTAGCAGTATGTAAGGCTCCCCAAATTGGTCCGTTGCATCAAGGCTCCAGATTGAGTCTGATGAAGATGGGCGTAATCGGATACCATGATCACCTCCATAAATCATCCTCACTTGGCCTAATCCCGAATCTCCGACTGCTACTGCAGTTACATCACATGCGGAGCCGCCATCATCAGAACACCATCCTACGACATCGTGCGGCGCATCGCTCTCCGGGATATTTGGCACTGTGATGATCTCCACAGAACGTGATTTGCCCTGTGTCTCAAATATTTGTATTGGGAAATAACCACTGTTTTCATTTTCCTCAAGATCGATCATCAGTTGATCCACGAAAGTCTCATTACCAGTAGAGTTATCAGCTTGCAATATTCTCTGTCCTATCGTTTTCTTGCATGGGGTACACATGCTGTATTCGAACAATGCAGGCCTTTGAGGTTGCTTGAAGTGACATCCTGATAAATAACTAGAGGTAATCCATCTGCACCAACTGTTATTGCTGTGTGAGTGCCAACAACAGCAGAGGAGTCAACAACGTTTGAGGTTGCCTCGGTACAGGAAATGTTCATGCAGTGTGCCACGTTGAGTGATCCGTTAAACTCGTCGTAATAACTAATTACTCCTCGACCATCTGAACCAATAGTTATAGAGCTCCAGTCTCCGACTCCACCGGTGGTTACGATTCCTGTAGTACTTGCTGTGGTACATAAAAGATCCTCACAATGTGCGACTTTCAGGTCCTTATTGGTAGCGTCGTAGTAGCTAATTAGTCCTCGGCCGTCCACCCCTATGACTATAGATGTCTGCCGTCCTACATCACCGATCTGGTCGATGGTTGCCACGGAATCTGTCGCCGAGCATATGATGTTGGAGCAATGTGCAACCTTAAGGTCATTGTTTGTGGAATCGTAGTAGCTTATAAGCGGCAAACCGTCGTTACCGATCGTAATTGCGCTGTATTGGCCCAGGTCGAACGTTGTGTCAATGCTATTTACTTCGGCAGAAGAACACGCTGTGTTATTGCAATGTGCGACTTCTAGGTCAGCAGCCACGGCATTGTAGTAGCTAAGAATGCCAAGTCCATCGGTGCCAATTGCGATCGAGGTATGCAGACCTACATTTCCTGAGTTTGCCAGCATGGCTGTTGAACTAGTGGCGCAGTCCATGGTTTGGCAATGCGCTATTTTCAGCGAGGCATCTAACGAATTTCGATACCCGATTAGTGGGAGCCCATCAGTTCCGATGGTTATGGATGCGTGAAGATCTCCCACTCCAGTTGCCTCAACAAATGATGTGGTGGCAGAACTGCAAAGGATGTTATTACACTGGGCTACATAGAGAGCGTCAGTTTGCTCATAAGCAATTATTGGAAGACCATCGTCGCCGATTGTGACCGTGTTCCATAATCCTACATTTCCTGAACTCTGAATCGTGACTATGAAATGCTTCCCGCGTTGATATGTAATAGATTCTGAGGAACTTGGTGCAGTACATATCAGGGTTCCGGTTACATCGACGCCCGTCGCATAAAAATCTGGCTGACAATCTTGTCCTGAGCTTAGGTATTCACCTTCAGCCGGACCAGAATCGACGCACAGCCACGTCAATCCATTGAAGGATGCGATCTCGTCCAATCCACAAGTCAACCCACCAAGGGTCGTATTAAGTTCTTGGGGTCTGTTCTGAACGTCGTTCCAGTCAATGACGCTGACAGCATCATCCCCATCGTCGAGTCCTGATGGACGGTTCTGTATGTTTGCCCAATCAATCGACGCAGCTATGCCCCCAGAATTTAGATCATTCGGGATGTCAGTGAGTGAGGACCAGGCGACTCTAGCCGTTCCGTTTTGTAATTCGAGGGCTGTGTAATAGTCTGAGTCATGGTGATGGTCACTTCTTGCAGTGGTGTTAGCTTTCCCAGATCCTTTGAAATCTATGGCGGCGCTATCGCCCATGGTTGATTTTTCAGTGGTTAGTCCGTTGCCAATGGCCAAAATGCCTGATTTTCCATCTCTTCCATCAGCACCACCTGGCCCGACTGGGCCGCGTGGCCCGGCGGGTCCCTCTGATCCTGCTCCACCGGGAAATCCCTGAAGACCAGCCGCGCCTGTTGGTCCTCGCTCTCCGGGCTCGCCTTGTGCTCCCGGAGGGCCTTGTGGCCCGACTTCACCTTGATCGCCACATGCACTCAATGCAAAAGCTGTAAGAGCAATGACCGTAACCCAAATGATGGGATTTAAAGTTGGAAGAACTTGATAATTCATGTATCTATGCATCGTTACTTTAATTCGAGAACTCAAAATTTTGATTTAAATACCTGCCAGAACTGATCCGATTGTACTGTCGCCCAGAATGTCCATTCACTTTGGATTGAATGCAAGTAACAGGCATATTCAAGCATTGAATGTTGGGAAATATTTGATATTTCCCTCGAGTCTCGTTTGATTCGTTGGTATATACCAGTTCGCGATACTCTTTGATGGCAATACCGCATTTTGTAAAAACAGTTTTGGGCACCAACGACTATTGTAGATTTCATTACGTGTGAATTGCACGTTTAAAAAAAGCGAGGAAAAATTATCGCATGGCGACGATCACCGGGAATCGAATTTCGCTTAGTCCACGAGAAATGCCGTCTCGTTGGTATAACGTTGAGGCGGATTTACCATTTAAAGTCCCGCCCATGATGTCACCTTCGGGTTATCCGGTGACTCGCAGGGATCTCGAGCCGCTATTTCCTCGACAGGTAATTGAACACGAGCTCAATTCCGAGAGTCGCACATTTAACATTCCTAAGGAAGTTAGGCAGGCATATTTACATTGGCGTCCAACGCCAATGTTTCGAGCGAATGCATTGGAAAAGGAACTAGGAACTCCTGCTAAATTATTCTATAAAGTCGAAGGTGGAAGTCCGAGTGGTTCTTACGAGTCAAACACTGCTATACCTCAAGCTTTTTATACGAAAAAAGTTGGTGCTAAGGGTATTGTCTCTGGAGGAGCGGGGGGCGTTTGGATCAGCGCAATGGGACATGCTGCCTCGTTGTTTGGCTTGACGAGTCGTATTTACAGCGTGCGCAAGGTAAATTCTGAAGATGCTTGGGGAGATGCCTACGGTCGGGTGTGGGGAGTGGATGTTCAGCCAAGTCCATCTGAAAACACACGATTTGGCAGGCTCGAGTTTAAGAAAAAAGGATCTGATTCAGGTTCGATAGCTACAGCACTTGCTGAAGCTTATGAAGAAGCCACTCTTAACCCGGACGTAAAATTCGCGATTCCTACTCTTATGGGCAGCACACTGATTCACCAGACCGTGGTTGGTCTCGAGGCTCAACGTCAGCTTGCCGCAATAGATAAAACTCCCGATTATGTAATTGGCTCTATCGGCGCAGGTTCTCATTTTGGAGGTCTTATCGCTCCATTCGTCCCTACCAGGTTGCAAGGCAGAGATACGCGATTTGTTGCAGTCGAAGAAGCGTCGACGCCAAGCCTTACGCGTGGTGTTTACGCTGAAGAATCGGCAGACGCCGCTGGTCTCATGCCCCAAGTGCCCATGTATACATTGGGCCGCGAGTATTCCCCACCCGGAGTGCTGGCCGGCGCCATGCGGTATCACGGAGTGGCGCCGATTGTTTCGGCACTATACAAAGAACAGCACATAAATGCTGTAGCTCACGGGCAAATAGAATCATATAGCGCGGGACTAATGTTCACGCGTTCAGAGGGAATTGTCCTGTCACCTCATGCGATGTACACAGTTAAGGAAGTAATAGAGCAAGCTCTTCGTTCGAAACTTTCTGGCCGTGAAGAAACGATCTTATTCACCGTGACGCCATCGGTAACTTCCGAGTCGACTCCATATGATTTATTACTCGACGGTGTGCTTAATGACGAACGACCGGAAGAGGCTTCGTTGAAGAAATCGCTGGCAAGATTCATCGGCCGAAACTAATTCACTGAGGATTTTGCGTTTCGAATTTTGATCTTCGATGCTAAAGTTCGACATGTATTCATGTTATTTGTCGGTTTTGCGTGGTAGTTTTTCAGTTGAAGCGAATCTGCAATGACACTGTGGATAATATGCGCAAGTTTGTAATTACAGAACCCGGAGGCAATTACGGATGGAAATCTCTAAAGAGAAACTGGAGTGGATGTATACCACCATGTACAGAATCCGTCGCTTCGAGGAGACGATGCTGGAGCAAACTTTCAAGGGGAACTCTATGGGTGTGACTCACCCTTCAGACGGCCAGGAAGCACCACCAACCGGAGTTTGCGCTCATCTCACGGATAAAGACTGGATTGGCTCGACTCATCGAGGTCATGGTCACTGTATAGCCAAGGGCTTAGACACTCACGCTATGATGGCAGAGATTATGGGTAGGGCTACAGGGCAATGTGGAGGTAAGGGCGGTTCCATGCACATTGCAGATTTTTCAAAGGGCATGCTCGGTGCTAACGCGATAGTGGGAGCTTCTATTCCCCTTGCCGTTGGAGCTGCGCTGACTGCGAAGTACAAAGGTATAGAAAATGAGTCGGTTGGTGTCTCGTTCTTCGGTGATGGTGCTTCTTCACAGGGAGTTCTGCACGAATCGATGAATCTTGCATCGGTATGGAAATTGCCAGTTATATTTGCATGTGAAAACAATGGATATGCAGAAGCGACTCCCGCTTGGTACTCAGTATCTGCGGAGGATATAGCATCGCGAGCGGATGGTTACGGGATGCCTGGAGTTGTCGTAGACGGGATGGACGTTTTCGAAGTTTATGAAGCTGCGGGTGAAGCGATTGCGCGTGCCAGAGCCGGGGAAGGTCCCACGTTCCTGGAATTAAAGACATATCGCTATCATGGACACTTTCATGCCGATGATCCTAAGAAATATCGTAAGCCGGATGAAGAAGAGCATTATCACGAACGTGATGCCCTAAAAAACTTTGAAAAAAGAGTTACTGGTCAAAAATTGATGTCAGCAAAGGAATTAAAATCTATTCGTGATTCCATTGAGCAGGAGATGCTTGATGCCGTCGAGTTTGCCTTGGAGAGTCCTATGCCTGACGTGGAGGCGCTTTACAGTGATGTTTATGTAAATTACTCCAACCCTATTTTTGGTCTTCGATAACCACTATTTTGGTAATCAATACAATCAATTTATTCGTAATGCAAGAGAACAATGACCACACACAATAAAATCGATCCTCTAGGCCCTGGTTATGAAGGAGTAGCTGGTAAAGAGCTGCGGTTTAGAGATGTATTCAGAGATACTTTGCGTGCCGAGATGAATCGCGATCAGGACGTCTTTTTGATGGGAGAAGATATATCAGGAGGATTTGATCGTGATACGAAAGAACCATTGGACGCCTGGGGAGGTCCTTTTGCTGCGACGAAAGGATTGGTACAGGAATTTGGACCAGATCGCATCAGAGATGCTCCGATTTCTGAGGCAGGGTTTGTTGGTGCAGCAGTAGGCGCTGCTTTGACAGGGTTACGACCGGTTGTTGACCTTATGTATTTTGATTTCGTGACCGTTGCTTATGACCAGTTACTGTCGAATGCAGCCAAGAGTCGTTACATGTTTGGTGGCCAAACACGGGTGCCGATGACGCTATTTGCAAGATCAGGCGCTGGAACCGGTCACGCTGCTCAGCACTCGGAAAGTTTTTACTCGATGCTTGCACACATACCTGGGCTGAAAGTCGTCGTTCCATCAGATCCCTACTCAGTGAAAGGGCTTTTGGCTGCAGCCATTCGTGATGATGATCCTGTATTTCTTGTAAACGATAAGAAACTTATTAATCTCACGGGATTTGTACCAGATGAAGATTATGTTATAGAGCTAGGGAAAGGACGTTACATGCAGCGTGGTGATGACGTTACCTTGGTAGGGATGTCATATACGTCTGTAGTTTGTGAACAAGCTGCTGTGCAGTTGGCTGATGCGGGAATTAATGCTGAGGTGATTGACATGATGTCGCTTTCTCCATTTGACGAAGATATCCTGCTCGAGTCGGTTCAAAAAACAAATAACGTGGTGATTGTCGATGAAGATACCCCGCGAGCTTCCATGGCCTCAGAATTCGCAGCTGTCATTGCTGACAAAGCATTCGATCATCTGGATGCGCCGGTTAAACGTGTGACTGGACCACACTCTCCAGTTCCTTACAACAAGGGACTGGAAAACGCCTTTATGCCGCAGCCTGAAGACGTAGTAGGTACCGTTCGAAATATGTTGGGACGCGACTAACCAACTGGCATTTTCCGTTGAGTGATTTTGCGTCCAATTCTTGCCATTTCTTCCCCGCCTGCAAAAATGTGTGTCCCTAAATCCATCAGTTTTCGTACTTTCTGCTCTTCAGTCATGCTTGGGTCATTCCAGGAACAAAGAAACTTCAGGTTGTTAGCATCACAGGCAGCCTTGATACGTTCCCTAACTAGATTCATTTCTTCGATGTACGGCGGGCCATTTGCGTTGGTGAATCCAAATGACATGCCCATGTCACTCGGTCCCCATTCTGCGAAAGCAAGACCGGGCACACGGCATATATCATCTGCATTTGCAGCGGATTCTTGATTTTCCAGTTTTACACCCAGAAATAATTCTCCATTGGGATTTAGAGGCCAAGGATCTGCGATGTTGACATATTCTTGAGCGTCAATACCCCAGATTTCGGCAGGTTTTACTTGTCCTCCGGCTCCTCTCTGTCCTTCTCCAAGGCCCTCTCGACCTGACTTATGAAATGGGTACCTGCACTCTTCGATAAAAGCGCGAACCGCGTCAGCCTGCCGTGCATGTGTGAGCAATATTCCGTGAACTCCAGCTGATAGTAGCTGTCTTATTTGCCAAGCGTTGGCTCTGACCTCTGAAGCTGTTCGTCCATTTGCGGGCAGTGTAGCGATGATCGCAGGTGTTCGATGCCCTGCTTTGGTCGGCCCGTTATCAACTAAACCTTTCATAAAAGAGATCAATCCAGCAACGTTGAAAGCACCGTGCTCAAATTCTGGAATCAAGAAGTCTGCCCACGTGCTGGCTTGCTTTAATCCGTTTTCGTAAGTCAAATCACCGGCGCTGGTGTAATAAATTGGCTCTTTGGATTCAATGAGTTCGATTACCCTGTTTATTCTTTTAGGCATCTTTTGATTTAGTCCTCAGTTTTAGCTTTAGCGAATGTTTGGGTTTAGTTTTTTGCTCGAGTAGAAATTGTTCTACTTGTGTATGTGCGATCTTAGACCTAAAACGGGGAGTTGATAGTCCTTGAAATATCTGAATTTTCGTATATTGATTACCAACAGAAATGAGTGTGAATCAGCGTTGCGCAGTTAGTTGAGGTTGAATGTTGAATAAATCATCTTTAGAAGCCGTGGCATCATTTGAACGATGGGCTGCAGCCTTCAACGCACGCGATGCTGACGCTATGATCGAGGAAATGCATTTTCCGCATATACGCCTGGCTGGCAACGAGTTCCAGACATGGGTGACGGCCGAAGACTTTCGTGATCCGCAAGACCAGATGACAAATATGCTACTGGATGAAGGTTGGTGCGTTACTGTTACGAAGTCTATAGCGGCTGTTCAGTCGAGCGATCAAAAAGTGCATCTAGTAATTCGCCAATCTAGGCAACGCAAAGATGGAACTGAGTACAACGGTTTCGACACGTTATGGGTTTTCACGAAAATCAACGGTAAATGGGGAGTCCAGTTTCGTTCATCTTTTTTAGCGAACGCTGTTCATGGAGTCGGCGCAAGCCGGCCCAATTTTGAGCCAGTTACGAGAATTTAGAACTGTACAAACCACGTATGTAGGCTATATGTCCCGTGTGTTGTCCGTTTTCCACTGGGAGGCGACCTAACACCCAGAGTAAAGTGGGAGCTCGGTCGGGCGCATGCGACCATATTTCAGGGTGTTTGATAGTCAGCATTCGAGTAGATATCTGTTTGATGGAGGGAATTAAAAGATTCCTGGCTACTTGCCAATATTCGGTGACTTGCCCTACTTCAACATGAGGAAAATTTCTGACTTGATCGATCGAATCTCCTGCGCCAGTTCGTTTAGCGTCGATTCCTAGTCGGTTGGCCCAACCACCTTCGATCCACGCACTTTCTCCACCTCCTCTTAGATACCAGCCCCACATGTCTTCCATTCTTCCGATGTGCCAAAGTATCCATAATATGTGGTTTGACTCGGGCGTAGGCATCCAACGTGCCTCTTCCATACTAAGTCCTTCAATGGCTTTCAATAATTGATGGCCGTAGTCGTTTATTGATTGGAGGGTTACATCTCGATGATCCGGGTGGCTCAAGACGTGCCCTGGCATATCACGGCATTATCGTTTTCTGAAAGTTGCAAAAGCTTTTCGAAAGGGTATATGCCGGAATCGTGTCCGTCGGTCCATAAGAACTGTAATGCATATTTCCCCACTTTGAGATATTCGACAGCGATTATGTCTTCAGGAACTGATGCAACGTTGAGTATTGGTCGTCCGGTCATTTCTTCGACGCACGCGGCACAAGCACACTGCAAGCGTAGATATCTATACGGGTATGTGCATGTCTGGTTGTTGTCCCAGGCTATCTGCACTCCGACACCAGTCATTTCGATTTGTGCTGGGACAGTCATTATTAGTTTTCTGTTCCTCGGGACCCTACGCTTTTGTAAGATCACTGAAATAATGTTTTTTGTTGATAGCAGCTTAATCTGGGTAGATGAACTTCTTTGAAGTAAACTTCAGGATTATTGATCTTTTTTCGATGATTTATCTAGATTCATGGTTAGTGTAGAAATTAATGTAGGGGATTAACGCCAAATGGCAAACGAAACGATAAAAGTAGGTTTTGTAGGGGCTGGTGCCAATACGGCCCTACGTCACATTCCAGGGCTCAGGGCGCAACAAGGTGTTGAATTATCCGGTGTTGCCAATCGAACTATTGAGTCTAGTCAGACAGCGGTTGATAAATTTGAACTGGGAGAGGCGTACCCGACTTGGCTGCACTTGATCGAAGACCCAGAAATCGATGCGATATGTATCGGTACTTGGCCATACATGCACTCAACAATCACGTTAGCAGCGCTTGATAACGGGAAGCATGTGTTGTGCGAAGCGCGAATGGCGATGAACAGTTTGGAAGCTCGGGATATGTACGCAGCATCGGTTGCTAATCCTGACCTGATTACTCAGATCGTACCACCTCCACATCTGATGGCTTGTGAAAAGCATTTGATGGATTTAATCGCAGACGGATTCATAGGTGAAGTGGTGAATGTGAGTATTCGGGTTACAGACGGTAGTTCGTACCCGGATTCTGATACAGAAGTACACTGGAGACAAATGCGAGAGTTATCGGGTAATAACGTTATGACTACTGGCATATGGTACGAGAATTTGATGCGGTTAGTCGGTACCGCTAGTTCAGTTTCTGCGAACGCCCAAATCGTTGTTCCTCATCGTCGGGGTTGGGACGGTAATCGTTATCCCATGACCATTCCGGATCAGCTTGATGTGATCTACTCACTTGCTGGAGGTGGTTCAGTCAACATGACTGTCACAACGGTTTCCGGATCATTTGCACCACCGACAGAGATATGGATATTTGGTACAGAAGGTACCTTAAGGATTGAAGTTGGTGGCCTGGATGTAGATCCTAAAGTTACCGGGGCACGCAAGGGTGACCAGGTTATGTCCGAAATTGTCGTGCCGAATGAAAAGCGTGGTAGCTGGCGGGTTGAGGAAGAATTTATTAACGCTATCCGGGGAATCGAACCAGTAACTCGGTCGAATTTCACGGATGCGGTCAAGTACATGGAATTCACCGACGCTGTTCAACAGTCATGGCAGACTGGAAAACGGGTGTACTTACCCGGCCTGTGATTACTGAAATTTCGACTGTCTTTAGTGAGGCCACTTTAATGTCGCAATTAGGGGGTCTCATCTCTGACTACATTGTCTAGGACTTTCACATAGATAATATTGAGTAAGTGTTAAAAAATAATGGGATAGGAGTTCGCTGTTGATACAAGGAGTTGCGAGAATTGACTTCAATGCAGATATTGGCGAGTCATTCGCAGGGTATGAGCTTGGTCTTGACGAAGAAATTGTCAAGTACATTACCTCTGCGAACATAGCTACTGGATTTCATGCAGGAGATCCTGATTGGATGGCTCGGACTGTTGCGCTTGCTGTCGATCATCAAGTTGGAATCGGTGCTCACCCGGCTTATCCAGATCTTGCAGGGTTCGGCCGAAGAAATATGGACCTGACTCCAGTTGAAGTTCGTAATGCAGTGACTTACCAAGTTGGTGCTCTGTCTGCATTCGCTCCAGGGCGAAAAATGCAACATGTGAAACCGCATGGAGCCCTGTATAACACGGCAGTTAAAGACCCTGAAGTTGCGTCTTCAGTAGTGTCTGCGATCAAGGAGTTCGATCCTGAATTAATTCATGTGGTTCTTGCTGGATCTCGGTGGGAATCCATTGCTCGAGACGAGGGAGTCCGAGTCGCCAGGGAATGCTACGCTGACCGGGCTGTGACGGCACAAGGGACCCTTGTGCCTCGGTCCGAGCCCGGGGCCGTCGTCCACGAAACGGACCAGATTGTAGAGCGTTCGATAAAGCTCGCAACCCAAGGGAAGGTTATAGCTGTTGACGGCACTGAGATCGATTTTTCTGCTGATTCAATATGTTTGCATGGGGACACTCCTGGTGCCGTAGAAACAGCTGCTGCGGTTCGCGGAGCACTTGAAGATGCGGGGGTTAAAATCACTCCTATGGCCAAGCTGGTTTCCGGTGTCTAGGAAACTCAAGAGTGAACCTGAAGGTCAACGATTTCCTCGCGTGGTACCTGCTGGGGATTCCGCGATACTGATCGAACTGGGATCAGAAATTGCCCCTGAAATTAGTTCCATGGTTTTTGCACTGACAGATCTTATTAAGGACGCTGGTTTGAATTCCGGTTTGGAGGTACTTCCTACTTATCGGTCCGTGCTTGTTTATTATGACCCGCTTGTTTGTAGCTACTCGGAAATGTTCGATGCTGTGAATGGCGCGGTTGAACGCTTGGTAGAACCTGTTAACGTGAACAGTTCGTTGAAAATTATTGAGATACCGGTTGTATATGGAGGCGATGATGGTCCGGATCTTGATTTCGTAGCGGATCACGCCGAGATCACTGAGGATGCCGTTATCGAGCTTCATTCCGGGACTGACTATCGGGTCTATATGCTTGGATTCTCTCCAGGGTTTCCATATCTTGGAGGCCTGGATGAGCGAATTGCTGCACCGAGGCTCAAGACCCCTCGTGTTTTAGTTCCTGCTGGATCTGTAGGGATTGCAGAGTCACAAACAGGTGTGTACCCGAACGCGGGACCAGGTGGTTGGAGAATAATAGGCAGAACTTCGGTTCCTCTTTTCGATGTAAATAGTTCCACTCCGTCTTTAATAACTCCTGCTACGAAGGTTCGATTTATACCGGTGGATCAGCATGACTAAAACCTCTGATCCCAGTATCCAAGTGGTGCGATGTGGGTTCATGGCCTTGGTGCAAGATCAAGGCAGGTTCGGATTTCAGGAACTCGGAGTTTCAGTGAGTGGGGCAGCTGACAAGGAAGCTCTGGATGTTGGAAATATTCTTGTAGGTAACTCTCCAGAATCAGCGGCTATAGAGGTCATGCTCGGAGATTTCGAAATTGAGTTCATGGAAAGTATGATGTTTGCTTTGACCGGGGCAGAAACTGAAGCAAGCCTTGATGATGTTCCGGTGGGTCGTAACCTTTCGTATAAAGCACATGCGGGATCTCGTCTTTCACTATCAAATGTTCGGCAAGGATTACGGGCTTATATTTCGGTGCAGGGTGGAATCGACACGCCGATAATTCTTGGTTCTCGTTCAACTCATATAACTTCTGGTATTGGCGGTTTCGAGGGTAGGGCATTGCAGCCTGGTGATGTGTTAAAGGTTGGGGGATCAGAACTTGGCGATGAATATTCAAGTAGATGTTGGGATGGGTACGAATCACCTACGGATGAACTTAGTATTCGGGTTGTACTAGGCCCACAAGATGATGAATTTTCCGAGTCTGGAATCGAAACATTTCTTAGTTCCACCTACGTGGTCAGTGATCAATCGAATCGGCAGGGGTTACGGTTAGAAGGGTCCGCAATTGAATCACGAAATGGTAGATTCGATATCGTATCTGATGCAGTGGTTAACGGGTCGATACAAGTTCCAGGAGATGGTAAGCCGATCATACTGCTATCTGACCGCCAAACGACAGGCGGTTATCTTAAAATAGCTACTGTTGCTTCGGTTGATATTCCTCGCCTAGGGCAGGTTTCTCCCGGTAATCGGATTACCTTTTCAGTAGTTTCAGTTGAGGAATCTCAACAGCTTTTTATCGAGAGCCAAGATAGACTTTCAAGTTCGATAAACGATTTAGTTGGGGATCAGTTTTTTCTGCGAGTTAGTGATACTGATATTTCAGTCGGCACGGCTGTGAGTGGATCCGCCGAGATAGTCATTTTAGATGGCATTGCATATCCGATTATTGTTGATGAATTTATCCCCGATGAATAACTTCACTTTGTTAGAATCGCTGATGGATTTTTTCGCCGATCATTGTGATCGTGCCGACAAATTAGAAATCGATCGCCTGATCGAGGGAGTAGTGACACGTTCGATCAGAGTCTCATAAACGACGGACTTACGGTCAGTCTCGTTGGTATGGGTGCAGTTTTCGTGGTTTTGATATTGTTGGCTTTGTCGATCAAGGCAATAACATTGCTTGATCGTGAGAATATTGCTCCAGTGGAATCAAATGCCATTCCAGATTCTGTTGATCTTGATTCGGATTCACGGAACTCAGATTCTATTACTGGCCAACAGGTTGCTGCTATGGCTGTCGCTATTGCATTATCAGATTCTGGCTCCGTGCCCACGCGATCCTTGATCCCTGTCAGTAGAGCTTTATCTCCTGACGCCTGGTTGCAGAGCGGCCGGACTCGTGCCATGAGTTCTTCAGGATTGCTTGCACGGGATAGGCGCATTTAGTGGCTAGCAAAAACTACAAGATCAATATAGCTGGTAAAACTTACGATGTTGAAGTAGGTGATATTTCCAAATCTCCAGTACAGGTTTCTGTCGATGGCACGCTTTACCAGGTTGAAATTCCTCAATCTGCTGGCGATCGTGCTGCTGGGGTTCAAGATAATGTTGCACCCAAGCCAGTAGCCCCTGCTGTTCCTTCTCCTGCGGTTAGCCGTCCTTCAATTCCGGATTCGCTTGATGATGGAGTAGTTCGGTCTCCGATGCCAGGTCGTATTCTCAGCGTGAATGTATCGGTTGGTGACACGGTCAAGAAGGGTCAGCCAATATTTATACTCGAGTCAATGAAGATGGAAAACACCATAGCTTCTTCCATCGATGGGACAGTTACATCGGTGCATGTCGCGGTTAGCGATTCGGTTCAACATGGCCAAACTTTGGCCGAGATTACAAAGGGTTAGTTCTAAATGGGTAACGAGCTAAGCGCTTTGTGGGCGGGTATAACAGCTTTAGTCGACGAGCCGCGACTGGTCTTGATGTGGTTAATTGCCGGGGCTTTACTATACGTCGGGGTGGCCAGGAAAAAAGAACCACTTTTACTTGTTCCGATCTCCATGGGAATTCTCTTCGCTAATCTTCCGCTGGGGGAATTGATTCGTGAAGGTGGTGGTGGTGAACCAGCCGGGATATTGAAAACGTTCCAGACCGTTGGGATGGGAACTGACATATTTCCATTGTTGATCTTTTTAGGGGTTGGAGCAGCAACTGACTTCAATCCGATGCTGTCCAACCCCAAGACCTTGTTGCTAGGTGCGGGGGCCCAAGCGGGCGTATTTGTTGCACTTTTTGGTGCTTTGCTCTTGGGTATGACTGATTATTTCGAGTTTGGACTTCTAGAGGCTTCTTCGATTGGGATCATCGGTGGGGCAGATGGTCCAACAACTATTTTTATTGCCACTCGGATGTTGGAGCTCGGGGAATCACTAGCTCACGTGGAAGTCCGGGACATAGTCGGTGCGACCGCGGTTGCGGCATACTCTTACATGGCTCTCGTTCCGATAATTCAACCACCTATAATCAAGCTGTTCACCACTAAAAAAGAACGTTTGATTCGAATGGAATACCCATCCAAACCTGTGTCGAAGCGTACGCAAGTGTTGTTCCCGGTATTGACCATTATCATCATCGGTGTACTAGTGCCTTCCTCTTCTCCACTGATAGGCATGCTGATGTTGGGCAATTTAATTAAAGTTTCAGGCGTAGTGCCAAGATTGGCTGATGTCTCAGAAAACGCTTTGATGAACGTAGTGATCATAATGTTGGGTTTGGCTGTTGGCGCCACCATGCCAGCTCACATTTTCTTGCAACCTGAAACAATTGGGATATTTTTCCTAGGCTTGTTCGCATTTATGACTGCGACGGTTGCGGGCATTCTGCTGGCAAAACTCATGAATATATTCTCCAAGAGGAAGATAAATCCCATGATTGGAGCGGCAGGAGTTTCTGCGGTGCCAATGGCGGCGCGGGTTGTGCAAGACATGGGTCAAAAAGAAGACCCAGACAACTTTTTGCTGATGCATGCCATGGGACCTAACGTGGCAGGTGTCATCGGTACAGCGACAGTCGCGGGTGTACTGCTAACCGTTGTCAAAACTTTACTTTGATCTTGACCTAATACCTATCAACACCAAAAAAGCCTTGGTAACAGGAGGAACTTAGACATGCCTGACCGTTCGATGAAGGGTGTATATCCAATCCTTTCGGCGCCTATCAATAAAAAAGGTGACTTGGTATTGGAAGATCTTGAGCGACAAGTTGAATGGATGATTGGAAAAGGAGTGGATGGTCTCGGAATTGCTGTTGCAACAGAGATTTACAAATTTAACGAAAAAGAACGTGACGAAATACTCAGTACGGTCGTAAAGATTAATAACGGGCGCGTGAAAATCGTGATGAATACAGGCGGGGAAAGTACCGACGTCGCAATTTTCTTGTCTAAGAGAGCTGAAGAGCTCGGCGCAGATGCATTGATGATTCGACCTACATCTTTTATTCCTGTGCCGGCTTCCGAAAACATCGAGTATTTCGGTCGAATTGCTGAATCTGTATCTCTTCCGATTTTTCTGCAAGACCAGGGTACAGCGCAGGTTCCGCCAGCGATGGCGGTGCAGTGTGCGAAGAGGCACGAGAATCTTTGCTATATCAAAGTTGAGACCCCACCTACTCTGCCGAGAATGGGTGAAACTTACGAGCTGGCTAAAGGTACCGGGCTTATCTTGTTTGGTGGAGCCGGTGGTGCATTTGCCGTGGAAGAGTTTAAACGCGGTTCGGTCGGCACAATGCCTGGATCAACATTGCCAGATATGTTCGTAAGGGTTTGGAATCATTTCCAGGCGGGTGATGAAGATGCAGCTAATTTAGAAATGCGCCGTCATGCTCCGTTAATCCAGATGTTGGCCCAAGGGCAGGGATTTGCTGGCTGGATATACAAGCACATCATGGTTAGGCGGGGTATTTTCTCCCCGGGGTCGGATTTTGCAAGGCATCCAGCACTCAAACCGGATCCAGACCATTTCAAAGAAATTGATGGTTTATTGGAGAGCTTGGATTTGGTGGGCAAATAGTCAAACATGGCAAAAGTGATGCGAGTTAGCTGTAAAGAGAGTAACCCCAAGCTTAAAAATGTTGGGCGAGAATAGAATTTGTCCTTGTGTGAATTTCTCAACAAGGAAAGAACTTTGCTTGGAATAACTTTTCCAATTTGCGTTTGTACAGCAATTTGTTTGAAATTGAATAAATTAATGCCGTATCGAGACAATACCTGCGCAGCATTGGTACGGTGAGGTAGATGGAACCTGTATCTGAATTAGCGTTATTTGGTTCTGATCTAACAACGGTTCAACTTGTCGGTCTTGCTGTCATGTCCCTCGTGGTTGGAATCGTAGGCGGGATCGTCGGGATAGCTCTTGGTGTGGTACGCCTACCCGTGATGACCGCGGTTGGCTTGGATCCGCTTATGGCTGCAAGTACTAATCTTTTTGTCAGCGTACTTGGCTCCGTGGCCGGTTCTTGGCCCGCCATTCTCCAGAACCGTATCGTTTTTAGGGTTGTGATCGTGATTGGTATTCCAGCTATAGCTGGATCTTTTATGGGTGGTATTTACGCGGACTTGGTTTCGAGAATGATTCTGTTGTTGATTGTTGCCCTGTTACTAGTCTGGTCTTCGTTGATGATGATCGTGCGAGCTGTTGCCGAACTACGTAACCGCTCTTTGTCTGATGAAGATGGTGATGCTCGCTCTGGGCGTGGAGATCTTAATTCCAAGACTGTGGTCCGAGAAAGTTTTCTTGGTTTCGGTATTGGCTTGATGGGTGGTGCAGTTGGTTTG
>ENA-UPTF01000331-UPTF01000331.1-marine-metagenome-genome-assembly--contig:-NODE-331-length-34400-cov-2.781925_pt1 | contig 34400 bp, 28 predicted proteins | sample MGYA00238166_ERZ767019 | MGnify/ENA primary metagenome ERZ767019 (study PRJEB28930, sample SAMN06266391) | marine metagenome | isolation source: Sea water from 250 m depth | place: Atlantic Ocean | study... | reverse complement strand
CTGTGTACGATGATCGTAGCGGTCGGGGCATCCAACTACTATCACAGCTCCATGCGCCAGAACGGGACGCTTGAGCAGCGGTTTCTCATCTATGCGTTTCGCATGGCGTCTACGAGCCGCGAGGCCAACGCGGACCCCGCGCTCAAGGCTGCCATCACCCGCGCTTTTACCGAGGACATTCCCGGTTTGGTAAACCAGTTCCCGCTGCGAGAGGGTGCGACCGTATTGAGCAGGCTCCCTTCCTACGAGCGGTGGGCGATCGACGTACTCACGTATGGTGAGTACTCTGACTATTGGAAACAGCGTGGATACGCGATCGATGAGTACTACGAAGAGCACGCGGATGTACCAACCCTCTATTGGGGCGGTTGGTACGACTCCTACACCCGCGGCACATTCGACAACTTCATCGGTCTCAGCACCCGGCAGAAGAGCCCGGTGCGGGTGCTGATGGGACCCTGGGTCCATGGTTATGCGACCCTGGAGTCGGACGTGGCTGGGGACGTGGAGTTCGGCCGCGATGCCGCCCTGGACAGCGTGCGCGACGTGCACGAGGAGTGGTTCGACTGGACCCTGCGCGACGCTCGCTTGGACCTGACCGGTCGGGCGCCGCTGCGGCTCTTCGTGATGGGCGGCGGCGGCGGTCACCGCACCAACAACGGCCGCCTCTTCCACGGCGGCCGCTGGCGCGAGGAGCAGGAATGGCCCCTCGCCCGAACGCAATACAAGTCTTACTACATTCACGGCGATGGCACTCTCTCGACCGACGCTCCGACCGAAGTCTCACACACGACCTATCGCTTCGACTCGTCCGACCCCGTCCCCTCGATCGGCGGGAACGTTTCATCCTTAAGCGCCTTGAATCCCCTTCCGCCCGGCATCGCGGATCCGGCTCACGCGCCTCGAGCAATGCGCGTGCACAACATTCATTCACCCGGTGGCTTTAACCAGGTCGAAAGTCCCGACTTTTACGGATGCTCGCCCCCCTACCTTCCTCTCGGAACGAGACGCGACGTCCTAGTGTTTGAAACAGACCCGCTAGAGACAGACGTCGAAATCACGGGCCCCATCAACGTCAAACTCTGGGTCTCGTCATCTGCTCCAGACACCGACTTCACGGCCAAGCTGGTGTTGCAGGATCAGAGCGACGCGTTTGTGAACCGCGACTTTTTCGAGAGCCAGTTTCGTCGTAACCCGCAGCCGGCGTCGCACGTTGAGTTGGCGAAACATTGGCGTAACTTCAGCGTCAGCCTGCTGACCCAGCCGCAGGTCGATGACTTTTACCAGACCGTCGAGCGGCTGCCGGAGATTCGCGTGGCTGGCCTTCGCCAGCGGCTCGGAGAGACGCCGGTTTTTTACGAGAGCGAAAGCTCAATCGGACACTTCAGGTTTCTCCCGGCCGACACCGATCGGGGCCTGATCGGCTACGAGGCGTTCCGCGCCGACACGCACCAGCAGCTGCTTGTGCCGCGCACCTACTTCGGCTGGCTGAATGTCACACCGCACGCTGGTGTTCGTCTGACGCATTACGGCGCGACATCCGGCGACAATCCTGCACCTGACCGCTCAAGCGGGATGGATCGCTCCGTGTTGAACACCGGCATCGAGTTCTCGTTCAAGGCGTCGAGCACGTGGGCCAACGCGAAAAGCGGCTTGCTCGGCGTCGATGGCCTGCGGCACATCGTGCAGCCACTGGTTAATTACATTTATGTGCCGGAACCGGACAAGCGCCCGTGGGAACTGCCCCAGTTCGATCGAGAGTTGCAGTCGCTTCGCCTTCGACCGATCGACTTCCCTGACTACAACTCGATCGACAGTATCGATTCGCGCAACGTTCTGCGCCTCGGCGTACGGAACCGGCTGCAAACCAAGCGCAACGGTCAGGTCGATGACCTGCTGAAGTGGGAACTGTTCACCGACTGGCGCCTGGAAACGGACGAAAATCAGGTGCGCTTCAGCGATGTTTACTCCGACTTGGAACTAAAGCCGCGCTCGTGGCTGCTGCTCGGTTCCGAGTTGCGGGTCGATCCGAATGACAACCTGCTCAACGAGGCCAACCACACGGTCTCGCTGTTGCCCAACGATCGCTGGAGCTGGACGCTCGGTCACCGGTACCTCCGTGATTTGTCGCCGGACGAGCTGCGCGATCGCTATCCGTATGATCCGTTTTTCCAGCAGCAGATCGATGACGACTGGCGCTGGGGCAACGACCTGTTGTTCAGCCGCGTGTACTATCGCCTGAACGAGGAGTGGGGCTTCCGTATGATTCACCAGTTCGAGGCCAGCGACGCTACGATGGAGGAACAGAGCTACAGCGTGTACCACGACTTCTCCAGCGCGACGGCTGCACTGCGCTTCCGTCTGAGGGATCACCGTGCCGGCAAGGATGACTTCAGCGTGAGCCTGGTTTTCTCGCTCAAGGCGATGCCCAGCCTAGGCTTGGGCGAAGACAGCAACCGCCTCGAGACTCGCCTCTTCCGCTGATCGAACCCGCGCTCGACGCCGCTTGGCCAAGCGGTTAATTTCTCCGGCGTGAAAGCCAATCTTCGTTTCCTTTTTGTGTTCTCGTTGTTGCTCACCGCGCTCGTTGGCAGGGCCGAGCGCCTGGTTTTGGTCAGCGCATCGTACGGCAAAAATGTCGTAGCCATTACCGATCGCGACGGCGAAGTGCTCTGGTCCCACAAGACTGCCGGACCGGCCAGGGGCCACGCCGGCCACCACGATGTGCATCTTCTTGCTAACGGCAACATCCTCTATCACGACTCGTGGACCAAGCTCACCGAGATGACGTTGGCCAAGGAAGTCGTCTGGACCTACGACTCCGCCACGATGAACGGCAACAAGGGCAAGCGGGTGGACGTGCACGCCTTCGCTCGCCTTAAAAACGGCAACACCTCGATCGTGGAGAGTGGGGTGGGGCGCATCATCGAGGTGGATAAAAAAGGCAACATCGTCCACGAGATCCCGATGAAGAGGGACGGCCGCCAAAACACCCGCTGGGTGCGCTTCACGCCGGAGGGCAACTACCTCGTCACCTCCGAGAATCCCGGCATCGTCACCGAGTACAACCGCAAGGGCGAGATCGTTTGGGAATACCTCATCAGTACCCGTTGTTACGGTGCGATTCGCCTGAAGAACGGCAACACACTGATCGCCTCTGGCAGCGGGCATAGTGTGGTGGAGGTTTCCCCCGACAAAAAAGTCGTTTGGGAGATCAAGGACAAAGTTCCCGGCACGGACATTAGCCTGGGCTGGATGACGGCGTTGCAGGAGCTCAAAAACGGCAACTTTGTCGTCGGTAACTGCCACGCCGGCGAGACCAACCCGCAAATCTTTGAGATAAGGCGCGACAAAAAAGTCGTCTGGGAATTTGACGAGTGGGAACTGGTCGGTAACGGCCTGGCCTGCTGGCAAATCCTCAACGATAAACAGTCCAAGCGCCTTCGCAAACAACTTGCCAAGCTAAAAAAATAATTCCCCCGCTTGGTCAAGCGCAGGGTCAGCTTCGTGTTCTCTTGCCAATCACACTGAGCAACGTGAACACGGTCACGTTCACCACCACGCCGCAAAAGCCGATGTCGGCGATTTGTTTAAGGCGAGTGAACAGGCCCACCGCCGCCGAATCGCTTCCCGTGATGATCGCTAGTAGCGGGCTGAACATCAGCACCACCAGCATCCCGGCGACGATCCCGGCGATCGCCCCCTGCCTCGAGCCGCGCTTGAGGAACAGCACATCGAAGGTCACCGGCAGCAGTTGACTTGAGAAGGCGATCGCTAGCAGGCTCATCGGCATGATCATCCCGATAGGATCGAAGCTTTCGCTGCTGCGGCTGACGAACACCATGCCCAGCGCCAGCAGCGTCGCTGTTGCGATCACGCCGCGCCCAACCCACAGCCGGCTTTTCTCCGAGGCGTCCGGCCGCAGGATGCCGCTGTAAATGTCGCGGGTCAGCACGGCACTCATCGCGTGCAAATTGCTGTCCGCGGTGCTCATCGCCGCCGCCATGATCGCGACGATCACTAGCGTGGCCATCAACAGTCCCGCCGGGCCAAGTAGCTCCGGCAGGTGACGTTTCAGCACGACGACCATGATTTGATCAAAGTCCCGCGGCCCTTGGCCGACGTCAGGGTGGGGCAGTAGTTGGCCGTCCTTGGCCAGGCGCTTGGTTAAATCGGCTTCGCTGACCGAAACAGTGTTGGTTGCGACAAGTACCTGATATTCGAAGGCACCGTCCGCGCCTGGCTTTGCCACGGGATAGAGCACCTGACCGCCTAGTCCGACCAACACCACGCCAAACAAAAAACAGGCCGTCAGTCCAAGCGCGAATATAACCGCGCTGCGCCGAAGCGCGGTTGCTGACTTGGCCGCGTAAAAGCGCATCCACTGTGCCGGCTGGATCATCGAGCCTAGCGCGCCGAAGATGCAGAGCGTAAACAGTTTCTCCGGTGTAAAAGAGGCGGTGGTGCCGGGGACGGAGAGGGACGTGTACGGTAGTTCGCTAACCTTTGCAAAAAAAGTGGACGGCCCGCCGAGGCCCGCTACGACAGCAGCTCCGGCTAGCAGCATGCCGCTCATCAGCAGCGCGCCCTGCAGCGCATCGGTCCACGCGACGCTGCGCATGCCGCCGATCATGATGTACAGCATCGTCACCAGCGACAACAGACAGGCGCCGATCTCGAACGCGTGTTCGCCGCCGAAGAGCCGGCTCGAAATGATTCCGCCAGCCTGAATCTGGATGACGACGTAAGGCACGGCATAGAGAAAACCGATCAACGCCACGAGGCATCGCATCGCCACCGGGCTGCCGTAATGACTGCAGATCAGGTCGGCTGGAGTGACGTGGCCGTGCGTGCGGCCAAGTTTCCGGATGCGATTGCCGAGCACATAAATCACTGCGCCGCTAAGTGGGACGTTCAATGCGAACAACGCGAATACGACCCCCTCCTTGTACACCATCCCCGGCGCGCCGAGCATTGCCGCCGAGCTGAAAAACGTGGCCATGATTGTCAGTGATGAAAGCATCCAACCTTGGCCGCGCCCGGCGAGATAGTAGTCCTCCTCGCCGGCCTTGCGTTTACTGAATCCCCAGAGGCCGATCCCGAGCAAAAAGAGCAGATACCCCGCGAGGCAGAAGTGAGGGAGCCAGCCAAGCTCAGTTGTCGCGGCGGTGTCCATCAGTCCTCGCTTGGCTTCCAAATAGTGAGGCAGGCGCTCACCACCACTGCAGCCTGCACGCCATACCAAAACAGACCCCAGGCGTAGACCACCGGTACCCCGAGAATGAGTAGGCTCTCGCGGGCGGCGGTGGGTTCAGGGTTTATCAGGCGCAACCCCGGCCCCGGCCCCATCACCATTGCCAGCGCGAACACTGCGAACAAAACCAGGCCAAACCGGCGCTGGCGTGTCGTTTTGTTGGGGGCAGTTGGATGCACAGAGGTCGATGATTCGCGCTTGGTCAAGCACTGTTAATCCAGTCCCAGCACGTAGGTCTCTGAATAACGCATGGCGCCGGTGTAGGCGTCGTGGAACTGGAAGATCACCTGCGGGTGGGGGAAGGCGAACCACCGCTCGCCGCCGCGCTCGACTGGGTTATTGAAGACGTTGTTGACCTGTACCACGCAGTAGTGCGGGAAGGTGCGGTTGGCGCGTGGGATATCCTCCATCGCGTAGCTGCTCCAGCGGATGTCGCACGCGCGCGGGCCGTACTTGAAGCGGCCGTTGGCGGGGCGGCCGCCTTCGTCCTTCATCGGCGCGTGGTTGATGGAGTTGTGCGGGCCGCTGGCGAACTCCCAGACGTTGTCGGTGATCTTGATCGCGAAGCTGTTGTGCAAATCGCCGGTAAGCACAAACACGCCCTTGTCGAGGCCATCCCAAAATTCAATCAGCTCCTCGCGCTCCTTGAGGAACACCGTCCACGCGTCGTCCTTCTTGATGGTCAATTGCCGGTCATCGCCGCCCCCGCTGCCGACGTGTGGCACCATGAAGTTCACCGAGGACACGACAAAGATAAAGTCCGCCTGGCTTTTGCGGATGCCGTTCTTCAGCCATTTTAGTTGCTGCTTGCCTAGCATGGTGGCCTTGGGGTTGTTGGGGTTGTTGACGTTGTGCAGACTACGGTGCGAACGGGTGTCGAGCAGGAAAAAGTCGCAGTTGGACACGCTGAACTTGCCGTAACAGCGGCGGCCGATGGAGTAGGCCTGCGATCCGTTGGACTTGGCCGGTGGATTGATGCGGAGCTTCTTCGGGCCAAGCACCTTGACGATCTCGTAAACGGCGGAGTTGGGATCGCCAGGTTGCGAGTCGAGCGCGGCATCCTTCACGCCGGCGGTTGGCGTTCCCCAATGCACATGTAAATTGGCCAAGTCGGTGAGGTTGAGCTTGGTGAAGTCGGCGTTCGAATCCTCCAGCACATCGCTTCCGGACTTGAAGGTGCCGATGCCAAACCAGGCGGGAGCGTCGTGTTCTATGGGGTTCGCCCAGGCGAGGTAGTCAAACCAGGCACGCGTGGCGATGTCGCGGAACACCGCGCGGCGGTTCACATAGCCGACCTCACCGGTTCCGTAAATGTCATTGAGAAACTCGTGATCGTCCGCCGTGTAAAAGGACGGCACGTGTCGGTGCCACTTGCTCAAGTTGCGTCCTCGCTCAAGGTAGGTTTTGTAGTTCTCCCAAACACCGACAATGGTCGGGGCCTTGCGGACGATGTCGGGTGCCTGGCCAATCGAGCCGAGTCCCACCTGGTGCAGCCACTCGCTGGCCGGATAGTCGCGGCGGTTCTCGTAAAGCCAATCGCCGTTGAGGATTGCGAAGTTTACATTGTCCCGAACCTGGGTGTTTAGCGTGTCAAAGACAGGCAGGGTGGGGCCGGCGCTGTCGCCGCCGCCTCGTTGGTTGTTGCCGCAGGCAAACTCGAACCGGAAATTGAACAACCCCTCCGGGTTGCCCTCGGCGTTTTTAAAATCCGCAGCCCGCGGCAATGTAAGAAACGAGCCACTCAACTGATGGTCTGCGATGCGATAGTAATAACGCGTGTTCGGTAGCAGCCCGCTAAGGGTGAGAATGCCGGTGTTGTCTCGATCGATTGAGGTCGATTCAAGCGTCGCTGTCTTGGACAGGTCATTTTTGTCGGTGCCGTAAAAAACGACCATCCTGCCCGGCCGCGCGGTGCGCAGCCAAAGGCTCATTGAGTCGGCCGAGGGTCGGCCGAGTATTGGGCCGTGGGTGACACGCGTGTTGTTCGGTTCCCCGTCTTGGCCAAGCGCCGGCGTGAAGAAAGCCAAGTGCAGTCCAAAAAACAGAGTAACAGAGGTGCGAAATAATCTGGTCATTACGGCTCGGCCATTGTTCGCGCTTGGCCAAGCGCCGTCAACTGCTTCGACAGCAGGTGCGTAAAAGGGATCGGGTGGGCCAAAGGTCACAGGGGAGGGACTGTTGTTCCCTGTGGTACGAGACTTGGTTTGATTATTTGCGAAAAGCTGCAGCCGTTCGCACCCGCGCTGGCGCTACTCGCCAGCAGCTTTCAATTCTTCACCCCTCTTGCCACCGTGTTTGCGGAGGAGTGCGGCGATTTCGGGTTTATTTTTGGCCCAGTCAAGCGGAGTGTCGCCATCGACATCTTTTGCGTTTACTTCCGCTTTCTTGGCGATTAGTGCGGCAACAATTTCGTGGTGTCCCCTGTAGGCGGCGCCGTGCAGCGGCGTCCATCCATTTTCATCCCGGACACTCAACTCCGCGCCCCTGGAGATGAGTAGCTCGGCGATTCCCATGTGGCCGTTATACGCTGCCCGGTACAACGGAGTTCTCCCCAAGTCATCCTTTCCGTCGACATCCGTGCCGGCGGTCAAGTGTTGCTTGACGGCCTCTATGTTTCCATTTGCGGCATCATCGGAGAGTGCACCAAGTTTGACGGCTGATTTTCCTCCGTGTTTGCGGAGGAGTTCGGCTGCATTCTCGTCCGCCAATTCCAGCGGGGTTAACCCGGCACTGTTCTTCACGTTCACCTCCGCGCCATTGCCGATGAGCAGCGCGGCGGTGTCCCTGTGCCCGCTGCGGGCGGCGCGATGCAGGGGAGTCAGGCCTTCCGCGTCTTTTTCGTTCACCTTCGCGCCCTTGGCGATGAGCAGTGCGACGATCGCGCTATGACCGCCCGATGCCGAGTAATGCAGCGGCGTGATGCTCTCGTTGTTCTTCGCATGGACATTTGCCTCCTTGGTGACGAGTAATTTGGCGGCCGCTGCCTGGCCTGCGCGGGCGGCATAGTGTAGCGGAGTCGCGTTCCATTTGTTCAGTGAGTTTACATCCGTGCCGGCAGCCCAGTGTAGTTCTACGGCTTCAACGTCGCCTTTCCACGCAGCCTGGTGAATCGAAACACTCGGTGGCTCGATCTTTGCCGTTGATGCTTGTTGGTAGGAAGAAGTGGCGCAGCCGATCAGCAGCGCGGCTGCAGTTGATGTTACAATGGCTTGGTTCATGGAACTAATAACGGCGAAACGATAGAGCAATCGACCCGGGATGGTCCAACACCAATGTGTTGCCTCGGTCAAGTGCGGTCAATTGCCTTGAGTCGTGTTTCGCCATGGGCTAGGTTGCGTGCGTCAGGGCCCACGGAGTGCGTACTTACGAACCCCGCCAGGGCCGGAAGGCAGCAACGGTAGTTTGCTTCGTATTTGCCGTGGTCACCCTGGCGTTTCCCATCCCCACAAACTTGCCTCCGGCCATGAGCTGTGGCTACGCTGCGTCCGTGAACCTGTTCAAACTCTTTCGCACGATGGTTGTTGCCTTGGTGGTTCTCTACATGGCCGAGCCGGCGGTAATCTCCGCCGCTGACAAGCCGAATATCCTAGTCATCCTCGTGGATGACCTCGGGTACGGCGATCTCTCCTGTTACGGCGCGAAGGATCTGAAGTCGCCGAATATCGACACGCTCATGGCGGATGGTATGCGCTTCGATTCGTTTTACGCGAACTGCCCAGTCTGCAGCCCAACTCGGGCGGCGTTGATGAGTGGCACTTATCCGGACTTCGTTGGAGTACCAGGTGTCATCCGCACTCACGCACAAAACAATTGGGGCTGGCTTTCTCAGGATGTAACGCTGTTGCCGAAGACACTAAAAAGCGCAGGCTACCATACGTCGCTCATCGGCAAATGGCATCTCGGCCTTGAGGAACCCAATACGCCGAATGGCCGCGGTTTCGACTATTTCAAAGGCTTCCTGTGTGACATGATCGACGACTACTACAAGCACCGCCGCCACGGCATCAATTACTTCCGCGAAAACCGTAAAGTGATCGATCCTCCGGGCCACGCGACCGATTTGATTACCAAATGGGGTGTGGACTATGTCAACGACCGAAAGGGCAAAGACAACCCATTCTTCATGTACCTCGCCTATAACGCGCCTCACACGCCGATCCAGCCGCCGCAGGATTGGTTTGAAAAAGTGAAAACGCGCGAACCTGGCATCAGTGACAAACGCGCCAAGTTGGTGGCGCTGATCGAGCACATGGACCATGGTATCGGCCAAGTCATAGAGACACTTAAAAGGAATAGCCAATACGAAAATACGCTAACCATTTTCACCAGTGACAACGGGGGACAAGTGAGTGTTGCCGGCACCAATGGCAATCATCGTGGGGGCAAACAGGACATGTATGAGGGTGGCCTGAAAGTGCCAACCTGCGCCGTTTGGCCTGGTAAAATCAAGGCAGGCACCAGTAGCAATCTTGTGGGAATTACCATGGATCTCTACCCCACCGCCTGCGCAGCCGCCGGAGCTAGGGTGCCCGACTATGTCGAAGGAAAAAGTATTTTGCCGACCATGCTCGGCGAGACTCAAAACTTCGACCGCGACTTGGTGTTCGTCCGGCGCGAAGGCGGCCTGCGCTACAACGGGCAGGATTACCATGCCTTTCGCCGGGGCAACTGGAAACTCGTTCACAACTCCCCCTTCGAGCCGTACGAATTGTATGACCTGAAAACCGATCCGATGGAAAAAAACAACTTGGCCGAAACAAAACGAAAAACATTCGCCGAACTGGCTGCCGCCCTCCGTCGTCACTACCAACGCGCAGGAAGCACCCCTTGGCAAAAGCCAGCTAAGTGATAATTCGTGCCCGGTCAAGCGGTATTTAAAATGGCATGAATCCCCCCTTGTCCTCCAATTCAACGTCGCCGGTAATGTCATCGCAATCCAAGCGGTCGGATTGCAAACACTTTGCCGGATTCGTTCATGAGTACATGTATATCAGTGGTTTTGCTAGATCTACCGTTTTAAAACCAAAACACGAGGTACACATTATCAAGGCGGCTCATAAAGCTGCCCATCACGACTGACACAATATGATTTATCTATGAAGAACCTTGTCCTACTTTTTATCCCTCTACTATTTACGATCAATAGTCTATCTGCAGCCAAGCCGAATGTGGTTTTGGTAATGGCGGATGATCAGGGTTGGGGGCAGATGGGCTATATGAATCATCCGGTGCTGAAGACACCCCACTTGGATGAGATGTCTGAGAACGGGCTGCGTTTTGCCCGATTTTATGCCGGCGGGCCTGTTTGTTCTCCGACTCGCGCAACGGTTTTGACCGGGCGCACGCATGATCGCACTGGAGTTTTTGATCACGGCTACGCCCTTCGAAGTCAGGAGAAGACGCTTGGCCAAGCGATGAAAAGGGCAGGGTACGCGACCGGCCACTTTGGAAAGTGGCACCTCAATGGGCTGCGTGGGCCGGGTGCTCCGATTTTCAGGGATGACTCTCATCATCCGGGGATGTTTGGTTTCGACGAATGGTTGTCGGTTACAAACTTTTTCGATCGCAACCCGATTATGAGTCGCAAAGGTAAGATTAAGGAATACTCAGGCGACTCGTCGGAAATCATTGTTAATGAAGCATTGAAATTCATCAAAACCAATGCGAGAGCAAATAAGCCGTTCTTCACGGTGATTTGGTACGGCACCCCTCACGATCCTTGGACTGCAGCCAAAGTAGACAAAAAGTCGTTCACGAAATTGAGCCCAAAAGCACAGGAACATTACGGTGAGTTGGTGGCAATGGACCGCAGCATCGGCATGTTGCGCAAAGGCTTGCGCGAAATGGGTGTGGCTCAAAACACGTTGGTTTGGTTTATGAGCGACAATGGGGGACTGCCAAGGCTCGACCCGCCTACGACTGGTGGTCTTAGGAGTTTCAAAGGCAGTATGTATGAGGGTGGTCTTCGCGTGCCAGCAATCATTGAATGGCCGAAAGGTATCAGCAAAGTTCGTGTCACCAAACATCCGGCGGGTGCAGTTGATATTTTTCCGACCATCGCCGAGGTTGCCGGCTTGGAAAAATCAGACCTGCTTAAACCTCAGGACGGGATGAGCTTGGCCAAGTTGTTTTTAAAAGAACTGGGTCCTCGCCAAAAGCCGTTGCCCTTTCGAAGCCGTGGACGTGTTGTGGTTGTCGATAACGACTACAAAATGATTTCGTTTCCGGATAATGGAAAAACTCGTTACGAACTATACAACTTGGCCAACGACATGGGCGAACAAGACAACCTAGTTAAGAAAGAACCCAGGATCTCCAATCGTCTTCGCAAAAGGCTCAAAGCAATCGACGACTCGGTGACTGCCAGTGTGAACGGGCAGGATTATCCCGAGAAAAAAGTCGCTCCACAGCCGCCGCGGATTTTTTGGTGGGAGAGAGAATCGTATCGCCCGTATTTTTCCGAATGGATTAAGCGCCCCGAATACGGCCCGCGCCTGAAGCGCCATATTGAGTCTCAAAAGTAAAATGAAACGGATTGCCGTGCTGATCCTTTGCCTGCTGGCCACATTGGCCGAGGTCGAGGCAGCCAAGCCGAATGTATTGTTCATCGTTATTGACGACATGAACGACTGGATCTCGCTGCTCGATTCGCGGTCGCCAATCAAAACCCCAAACCTTGAGCGCTTGGCCAAGCGCGGCACGCTATTCACCAACGCCTACTGCATTTCCGCTGCATGCAATCCATCCCGAGTGGCCACACTGACAGGACTCCGCCCTAGCACCAGCGGTGTTTACGGCAACAATAGCGATTGGCGCAGGGCTTTGCCTAAGCGACGAACCCTGATGCAGCAATTCCAGTTGGCAGGCTATTCGGTTCGCGGAGCGGGGAAGATTTTCCACCACCATTTCAACGGAGCATTTCATGACGACGCTTCGTTTGATGATTTTCTTTCGATGGCTCCACAAAACATGCCGCCCAAGAAATTAAACCGAGCACCCAAGTACGGTTCCCGCAACACCGACTGGGGTGCTTGGCCAAGTGACGAAAAAAAAACCATCGACTTTCGTACTACGGAGTACTGCATCCGCTCATTGACTTCCTCCCCGATCGACAAACCGCTCTTTTTGGCCTGCGGAATCTTCAAACCTCACTCGCCCTTTTTCGCCCCACCAAAATATCATGCCAAACTTTCGGAGATCCCAACCCCCATCCGACTCGAAAGTGATTGGAATGACCTTCCCGCTGGCGCGCTCAAGCTGATGCAAAACAAAAAATGGTTTTGGAACGGCATGTCCGCACTCGACAAACGCATTCCGGGTTCCTACGACGATTTTATCCGGGCCTACGCCGCCTGCTGTCTATTTGCTGACGCTCAAGTCGGGCGTCTTCTCGATGCGCTCGATCAGAGCCCCATTGCAAAAAACACCATTATCGTTCTCTGGTCCGATCACGGGTTTCATTTAGGGGAAAAAGATCACATCGAGAAATTCGTCCTTTGGGAAAAAGCGAACCACGTGCCGTTTATCATCTCGGCACCGGGTATTGGTACACCTGGCTCCCGCTGCGAAACACCGGTCGACCTCACGGTGCTTTACCCCACACTCCTTGACCTTTGCGGTATTAAAAACCGCTCGTACTACGATGGGAAAAGCGCTCTGCCGTTGCTCAAAAACCCCAAGGCAAAATGGGATCATCCAGCAATCAGCACCTACGGCAGAAACAACCACACCCTCCGAACCGAGCGCTGGCGCTATATCCGATATGCGGACGGCACCGAGGAATTATACGACCATCAAAACGACCCCAACGAATGGACCAACTTGGCCATGCGAGAATCCGCGCAAGCTCATCTAGCGAAGCTCCGCGACCGGCTAAAGTTTAGCCAAGATGCCGAACCCGTGTCTGATCTGCGCAAACCGAAGGCCAGGCGCTGAGCTATTTTTTAAGTGGCAGCGTAGCAGGCTTTAGGTAGGTTCCACGCATGCGCGCTACCAAACTTCTACTGGCAACTGCTTTTCTTTCCTTCGTGGCAATTGGTCAAGCGGAGGAGGCATCGAAGAAAAAACTCCCGCTCATATTTAAGGAGGACTTCGAGAAGGGGCACAAACGATGGGAGGTCACGGACAAAAAAAGCTGGACCCATCGCAAGGTCGACGGCAACCACGTCTTTGGGATCAATCGACGCAACAGTGACTACAAGCCAAAAGTCCGCAGTCCCTATCACATAGCTCTCATCAAAGATGTGAACATCGCCGACTTCGTGCTGACATTCGATGTGAAAAGCACTAAGGACACCGGGGGACATCGCGACTGTTGCGTGTTTTTCAACTGGCAGGACGCCGAGCATTTTTACTACTGTCACTTTGGGGCAAACCCCGACCCGCACAGCGGGCAAATCATGATCGTGAAGGATGCTCCACGCAAAGCCATGACCGAAAACAAAAACAAAACACCGTGGAAAAATGAGACGTGGCACAAGATCAAAGTCGTCCGCGACACGAAGAAAGGTACCATCGAAGTTTATTTTGACGACATGAGCAAACCGCACATGAGCGTGGTCGACAAAACATTTGGCAAAGGTCGCATCGGTATCGGATCGTTCGACGACATGAACGACTTCGACAACATCAAGTTGTACGGGCGTTGAACCGGAAGAATGCGCCAGCACGTTTTCCGGAATTAAAAGTTGGGTAGCAATGATAAGTGCCACTGTTCTTGTGGAAATCTCCGTTGATTAGATATTATCCAACTCTGATTGCTTTGTTGCTACCACTGGTGGTTTTGGCCGAGGCGAAGCAGCCTCCCAATATTGTTTTCGTTCTCTTCGATGATATCGGCTACGGCCAGCCGAAGTCCTACCGGGCTGATTCGGCCTTCAAGACGCCCAATCTCGACCACTTGGCTAAGGAGGGCATGCGCTTCACCGACGCACACTCGGCGGCAGCCAACTGCACGCCAACCCGCTACGGTGTGCTGACCGGCCGCTACCCATCGCGCATTGGCCAGTTTGGCGTGCTGAAGACCTACTCTGCCCCGATCATTCCCAAGAGCCGTCTCACGGTGGCCTCCTTCCTCAAGGGGCGGGGCTACCATACTGCCTGCATCGGCAAGTGGCATCTCGGTATGAAGTGGGTTGATGGAATGCCGGGCACGGAAAAGCAGCTTCCCATTGGCGCCCAGCTCACCGATGGCCCGAACGCGCTCGGCTTTGATTATTTCTACGGCTTCACCCATGCCCGTAATATTGGCTCGATCATTGAACAGGACAGGGTGGTGGCCAACGTGAAAGCGATCGAGAACCAGCCACTGATGATCGCCAAGGCCGTCAAGTACATCGAGGAGCGTTCCAGGGAGAAGAAGCCGTTTTTCCTCTATTTCCCCATGTGTCCGCCCCACAGTCCGATTGTTCCGGCGGCCGAGTTTGTCGGCAAGAGTGGGATGGCCGGCAAGGGGGGCAAATACGCCGACTGGGTTCATCAGGGGGATCACATGCTGGGCCAGATCATGGATGCGCTGAAACGAACCGGTCAGGAAAAGAATACCCTTCTCATTGCCACCGGCGACAACGGCGCGGCCAGACGGCCCTATCCTCCATTGAGGGAGGCCAAAAGCAGCATTTACGAAGGCGGCCACCGGGAACCTTTCGTGGCCCGTTGGCCGGGTAAAATTAACGCTGGCTCCGTGAACCACGATGTCATTTGCTTGAACGATCTTTTTGCGACTTGCGCGGACATCATTGGTGATGATTTACCCCCCGACGCTGCCGAGGACAGCGTGAGTATCTTGCCCGGGTTGCTTGGGAAAACGACCGGGCCAATTCGTGAGGCGACCATACATCAGGCACCTGCTGGCCTAGCGATTCGACAGGGGCCTTGGAAACTCGTCATGTATCGTAACGGCAAGCATGAGCTCTATAATTTGAAGTATGACATCAGTGAAACCAGGGACCGTTTCAAGGCCAATACGGAAGTAGCGGAACGATTGCATAAGTTGATGCAAAGCTACATCGACCGCGGCCGCAGCACACCGGGCCCGGTGCAGAAAAATGAATTTGAACTTCCGTTCGGTAAATCAGCAACGAAGAAACGAAATAAGAGGAATAAAGAAGACAAAGGATTTGCACCTAAAAAGAAATAAACCATGAAGACGATCACAACAGTGATGCTCACTTTGCTGTTTTCCGTAGGCACGATTGAAACCAGTAAGGCAGCCGGGAAGCGGCCTAACATTTTATTCATCATTGCTGATGACCAGTCGCCATTCGACCTGAAGGTCTACAATCCGAGATCACAGCTTCAGACGCCGAATATCGATCGGCTGGCAGCAAAAGGGATGGTGTTTGACGGAGCGCATCACATGGGCTCGTGGGTTGGGGGCGTGTGCACGGCCTCGCGCCACATGATCATGAGCGGTCGCACTCTATGGCATGTTCCCGACAAGTCCGGTCGGATCATGAACCCGCACGTGAACAATCCGAAAATGGTCCCGCCTGATTTGGTCAAATACACACTACCTGCGGTCTTTAATCGGGCCGGTTACGATACAATGCGTACCTGCAAGAATGGCAACAGTTACGAGGCAGCCAATAAGCTTTTTCGGGTGCGACGAGATGGAACCCGGCGCGGAGCTAGCGATGAAAGGGGAAGCGCCTGGCACGCCGAACAGGTTCTGGCTTATCTGAATGAACGCGAATCAGCCAAGGATACCGATCCCTTCTTGATCTATTTCGGTTTTTCCCATCCGCACGATACGCGTGATGGCAAACCAGAGCTATTGTCCAAGTATGGGGCCATCAATCATGCTGACAAGGATGCCATTCCGCCCGCCAACGTCAAACAGCCGGCACTTCCCGTCAATTATCTCCCCGAACATCCCTTCGACCACGGTCATACCACCGTCCGGGATGAGGTGGGGGTCAAGGGCGTTTGGCAGCGGCGTGATGAGCGCACAATCCGAAATGAGATCGGCCGGCAGTTTGCCTGTAGTGAAAATATCGACATTCAGATCGGTCGGGTGCTGAAGAAGCTCGAGATAATGGGTGAACTAGATAACACATACATCTTTTACACCGCCGACCATGGCATGGCTATTGGTCGGCATGGTCTGCAGGGTAAGCAGAATATGTATGATCATACCTGGCGCATTCCATTTATTGTGAAGGGGCCTGGCATTAAGGCTGGGTCGCGGGCGAAGGGAAACATTTATCTGCTCGATGTCCTGGGCACGTTTTGTGACCTGGCCGGCATCCCTGCTCCGGCCACCTCGGAAGGCATCAGCTTCAAACCCGTGCTTGAGGGGAAAAAGGAAATGGTTCGTGACGTCCTTTACGGTGTGTACTGTGGCGGCGGCCGGCCGGGGACACGCTGTGTCAAGCAGGGCGACTGGAAATTGACGAAGTATCAAGTGGACAAGACAGGCGTCCGGCACACCCAGCTATTCAACCTAAGAGAAAACCCTCACGAGTTCATCAAGGAACATAACAATCCCAGGGTGATTGCGTTGACTGGCATCAGGCCGAAAAACAATCAGGTGAACCTGTCCGGCAATCCGAAGTACACTGCGAAGCTCAAGGAAATGGAAGCCCTGCTGTTGGCCGAGATGCGTCGCCTCAATGATCCCTACCGATTGTGGAACCAGCCCGACGACGGGCTTGAGCCGCCCAAGATCAAGCAAAGAGCAGGCAAGGAGAAGCGGCTAAAAAACAGTCGATGAAACCGACTCAAAATACATGGCCAAAAGCAGGAAGATGAAGGCATTACAGCTTTTAGTAGTGGATCGCCTAAACGATTCTTACCGCCTGAGTCATCAGCTTCTGAAATAATGCAGGGTCAAGTGGGTATTATTGGAATTGGTCTTCTTGGCAAAGCGTTGAGTGACTGCTTGGCATGCGCTGGGTTTGAAATATATGGATACGACATTGCACAAACTCAATCCGGAGCAGTCCATCTGTTTCCCAGCGCTTCGGCTGTTTTTGAACAGTGCGATACGGTTCTTCTGAGTTTGCCTAACAGTAACGTAGTGGCGTCTGTGATCGATGACGTGATTGATGTAATCGCGGCGCGGCATTGTATCCTAGACACTACCACGGGTGATCCGGAACAAATCGAAGCTTTGGGCGTACGATTGGTTAAAAAAGGTGCAAGTTATCTCGAAGCAAACGTAGCTGGCTCCAGCGTGCAGATTCGCGAGAGGAAAGCGGTTTTGCTACTGGGTGGTGAGGCGGATGTGGTGGCGGCACAGGAACCTATTTTTTCGACCTTAGCTAAAAAACGCTTTCATGTGGGTGGCGTTGGAGCGGGTTCGCGGTTTAAATTGGTGCACAATTTAATTCTCGGATCGAATCGAGCGGCGTTGGCGGAAGGATTGAACTTGGCGGAGGCATTGGGGTTTGAGGCGAAGCGGGCACTGGAAATATTAAAGCAGACGCCAGCGACCTCGGGCGTGATGGAGACAAAGGGGTCAAAGATGACGGCGCGCAATTACGAACCACCCCAGGCGCGATTGGCGCAACATCATAAGGATGTACGTTTGATTCTACAACTGGCGGCGAAATTGGAGGCCAAAACACCGCTCAGCGCGGCGCACCGCGAGTTGCTGGCGCGTGCTGAGGAATTGGGGTTTGCTTCAGCCGACAATGCCGCCATCATTGAGGCGTATCGCGCGAAGGGATGATGCGTTTATTGCCGTTAATTTTTCTCCTGAGCACGCTGGCTGCAGCGCCGGCGGATTTTCCGATAGTGTCGGATGATCTTGAGGTCAAGCTTTTCGCCAGAGAACCGCTGGTGCGGAATCCGTGTGCGATTACGTTTGATGCGAAGGGGCGGCTCTGCGTGGGGATGGGGCCGCAGTATCGTACGCCCAAGCAGGAGACGGCGGGGGATTCAGTCTGGATTTTACTGGATGAAAATCACGACGGGGTGGCTGATGGTCGCAAGCGCTTTGCCACGGGCTTCAATAGCATCCAAGGACTCGCGTGGAGGAATGGTCGTCTGTGGGTGGCCAATGCGCCGGACCTCACGGTCGTGCGCGACATCGACGGTGACGAGGTGGCCGATGAATATGTACGGCTCTACACGGATCTTGGCAATCTCGAGCACGGCTTGCACGGCTTGAACTGGGCGCCTGACGGTCGGCTGTACATGTCCAAAGGCAATTCGAAGGGGCTAACACAATTGCCCGACCGCGTGGCACCGAGGGCGTTTCGAGAGCTGTGGGGCGTGCAGGCGCCGGACGCGTCGGATTTTCCAGCGCCCAAGATTTTCAACGCAGCGAATTACCAGAAAAATTATCACGATCCTGCCGATGACTGGGGGCGCGAGGGTGGCATTTTGCGTTGTGATGAGGATGGCAAAAATCTGGAAATTTTTTCGCGCGGTTTTCGCAATCCATGGGACATCTGTTTTGACGACGGCTTCACGTGGCTCGGCACAGACAACGACCAGACGCATGGCGACAAAATCTTCTCCCCCTTTTATGGCGCGCATTTTGGCTGGGGTCATCCGTGGAGTTACGATTGGAGGGGCGACCGCCATTTGCCCACTGTGCCGGCTGCCGGGCCACTGTTTGAAGGCTCGGGTACGGGCGTGATATTTTGTGGCGTGCCTTCGTGGCCGGAAAAATATCGCGGTGTGTTCCTCATCAACGATTGGCTACGCCGGCAGGTTTATATTTACCGCCCCAAGTGGGACGGCGCATGGTTGAAACCGGAGAAGGAAAAATTCGACTTGTTCGCCCACGCCGGTGGCGGGCGCACGATGGGCAAGAGTGAGGGGCGATCGTTCAGCCCGGTGGACATTGAGGTCGGCCCGGACGGCTCGGTGTGGATTTCCAGCTGGGGGCGTGAGTACGGTGCAAAGATGTCCAATGGCAACCAGCAAAATGAAGGCCGCATTTACCGACTGTGGCCTAAGGGAGTAAAAGCTGTTTTTAAACCTGAATCCAAAAGGGCGAAGCCATTAAAGGAGTGGAGCGTGCGTGAATTGCTGGCCGACCTTGGTAGTCATTTGCCCGTATGGCGCGCGAATGCCTCGGAGGAATTAGTGCGGCGCAAGGAAGGGATGATTGGCCCGTTGATGGATGCGCTGCGCGATGATGCCAAAAATGAAACGAGTCTCGAGACGTGGGCGGCTTGGACACTTGGCCGAATTGAGCCGCACAACGCGCGACTGCATGCGATGTTTGGCTCGGTGGTGCGGGATTCTGAGTCGCTGAATCTGCGGCTGCAGTCGTTGCGCATTCTTGCATGGTGTGCGCGGCATCCGAGGGGACTGCCTCTGCCGGACACGGTGCGCGCGGCATTGACCGATACCGAGCCGCGCATACGGCGCGAGGCTTTGCTGGCTATTCGTGAGGCGGGACATGATAGCTGGCACGCGGACGTGCTCAATCTGTTGGCCCGGGAAACTGACCGCATGGTGTTTTACACCGCGTGGGGCGCATTGCGCAAAACCGCTCCGGCGGAAGCCCGCAAGGCGATGTTGGACGACCAACGCGCGGGCGTGCGCCTCGGGGTGTTGTTGAGTTTGCTGGAGGAGGATGCTCTGGCTCCGGAGGCGTTGCGGCTTTTGGCCAAGGCCACGGACACCTCAACTGCAGCATTGGCCAAGCGCCGGCTGGGCGGCAAGGCGGCTGCCATCATCAAGGGACCATCTCTTAAAGTAACGCCGGCGGACGTGGCGGTGTCAGTCCAGCCGTTGCTTTCAGTGGTGTCAAAAATTGAGGCGCACCAGTCGTCTGGTTATCGCGAGGCACGGCTGCAGGTGGGTGCTTTGGCGTATGTTGACCGCCGATATCGCATTCTCGAACTTCCTTCTGGGTTTGCTGGCGAAACTTTCATACAAGGCCGCAATCACGACGCCGAGGCCAGGAGTGACCGAGTGCTGACGTTGACACTTCGCCATCCGTCCACGGTTTTTCTGGCTGATGACGTCCGTGGCGGCGGGTTGCCCACTTGGGCGCATGCTCGTTTTAAACCCACGCAACTTCAACTGCGTACCGACGATGCGCGGCATCGAATCTACATGGCGGATTTCCCTTCAGGCAAATTCACACTCGGTGGCAACTCCGAGGGCGTGAAGGCACGCAAGTCAAATTACCTCGTCATCATCCGACCAAAGCTCTTGGCTCCACCCATCGTGCCCACCACAGCCGCGGCGGTTCTCCCACTTTTAAAAAATGCCAGTGCCGAGCGCGGCCAGGCGCTTTTTCATGCGAGCGCGGGTGCCAACTGTGCCCTTTGCCATCAACTGGAAGACAACGGTAATATTTTCGCACCCGATCTCGCGGACATCGGCTCCCGTGCGGATGCGGATGGGCTTATCCGATCCATCCTCGAGCCGAGCGCGGAAATCACCGAGGGCTTTGCGTTGCGAGTGTTCACCAAAAAGTCAGGTGATACGGTGGCCGGCATTGTGCTCGCAGAAACCGGTCAATCCGTGAAGCTAGCCTTGGCCAATGGCACCGTGGCTAGGATTGCTCAGCGCGATATTCAATCCCGCCAAACCCTCAAAACTTCCGCCATGCCACCGACCTTTGGAGCGATTCTCCAACCACAACAAGTCGCCGACCTCATCGCCTATCTGCAAAATCAAAAAACCAAGCCCCAAACCGTTACTCCGACTAGCACCGGCTTTGCATTCACTCAACAAAAGGACCGTGTCACTCTTCGGCTCGATGGCCGCAAAATCACCGAATACCTACTCGACCATCCGCAGCTCACCCGCCGTGCATTCATCAACGTCCACACGCACACTGGCATCCAAGTCACACGCAACTATCCACCAATGCCCAGCGACGGCGGCGACCATCCTGTGATGCATCCGGGTATCTGGATGGGTTTTGGGCATCTAGACGGGCAGGATTATTGGCGGCTTAAAGCCAAGGTATTGCATGACGGATTCGTGGATAAACCGAAAGCTGGGAAAGGCCGTGCCAGTTTCGCTGTCCGTAATCGTTACATGACGTCTGATGGAAAGAGTGAGATATGTCGTGAGATAAACCGAATCGAATTCCGCCGACATGAGATTGGGATTTTACTGTTGTGGGATTCGACATTTCAAAACGATAAACGCGATTTTTATTTTGGGGATCAGGAAGAAAGTGGCCTGGCAATCCGGGTCGCCACTCCTTTAAACGTGCAAGGCGGCACTGGAACCATCATCAACGACCGCGGCGAGAAAAACGGTACCGGAACTTGGGGCAGGCCGATGAGATGGATCGATTACTCCGGCAAGATCAACAAACGACAAATCGGCCTAATGATTGTGCCAGCGACTGATAACCCGCGCCCATGCTGGTCACATAGCCGGGACTACGGCGTGTTGGTGGCCAACCCATTTCCCAAACAACCCAAGGAACGCCGCGAACCCTACGTGAAAACCTGGGTCAAAAAAGGTCAACCGTTCCGTCTGTGCTATGCGGTGCTTATCCACGACTCCATCAAGGAGATTGATCATGCTAAAGAGTTCAGAGACCTGCAGAAAATTCTCGCAGAGGTGTGGCGACGTTGACAGGCATACAATCCAGTCCTGGAACTTCAATTAGTTTAATTTTCTCAATCAAACTTCCGCTTTTGGTGGTCTCCGATGTTTGGGGCGTCTTTATTTACCTCCGGACCGAAGTAGCGTAGCAGTACCAGTGGTTCGGTGTCGCTGGTGTTCTCGAAGGTGACGCCAGCTTTGGCGCCGGCTTCGGTGCAAAAGTATTCGTCTTCGGTCAACTCGTGAAAACGGATGAGTTTTGGGCTGTTAAGCGCCTGGCCGTTGATGGTGCCCTTGCCCTGAACACAGATACCGCTCCAGGCACCCTTGTCTTTGATGGTGCATTTTATGCCGGGATCGACCGTGAGTTCCTTGGCAGTGAAGAGTTGTTGCTTCTTGATACGGCCGTAGACAATCCAGCGATCGACGTAGCCCTGCTTACGGGTGTCTGCCACAGGAACCGGCTCGAGGTAGTGATTGTCCTTGAAACTGGGATCGAGATTGCCCTGCCAATCGAGTTGGTTGACGATGAAGTTTAGATCCTTGTGCTTGCTCTTGGGCATGTCTTTTACCAGCAACTCCCACGGTACCTCGCGACCCTCGACGAGGTTTTGGTACATGCCGAACACGTCGCTACCCCATTGTGGCTCGTAGGTGCAGAGGCTGCCGGGGGCATGCAGAATGCAGGGCGGAATAAGCCAGCCGGTTCCAGGTTTGAGACGGTAGGCGCGGCTGAGGTCGAGGATGCCGTTGTCGCCCTTGTTCCAATCCTCGAGGCACTTGCGCACTTGCTTCTTGGTCGTGCCGGGCTCAAGGCCCATGAAGGTGTAAGGGAAATTGTTGCCGACGTTGTTGTGTTGCGGCGGAAAATAATAACTCTCCGGCTTGCCTTCCTGCCCGACCAGCTTCGCCTGCTGGGCGTTCTGGTGCATGTGGTGCGGGATGGGCCCCATGTTGTCGAAGAATTTTGAATACACCGGCCACTTACCATATTTTTTCCATATGCGTTTACCGATGATATCCGCACCGCACTCTGCCACCGCCTCGCGTAGCGTGAAGCGATTGCGCCCGTGTACCACGTAGCTGAGGCCCTCATCCGGCACACGACCCTCGTTTGCCGCCTCTGTGGTGGAGCCAAACCAGCGCTCGTCAATGCCGCCGCGATTTAGCCCATAAGCGTACGTGTCATCCGGATGCAGCTTCAGGCGTAGGCCTGGCTGCAGGAAAGACCGCGGCACCCACGTGGGTGACAATCGGAGTAGCCCGCCGGTTAGTTCGAGTGCAGCGTCCACGTGCTTGCGGACATTTTTTTTGATGGTCTTGAGTTGTTTAACAGATGTCAGTGACATGATGATTTAATTCAGAAAAATTGGCTTACAAACAGAAAAATCGGGCAGCAATTTGCCCAAATTGCCCGGTCAAGTCGAGTTCAGAACTTGGCCATCCAATTGGCTTGGAAAAGCACCTAGCCAGGGGTTAACTTGCGGCAGCCATGAGCAACGAGTCCAGACCAAGGGTTTTGATTATTTTTGGGGATGCCGCTGAGACGGTGGATACGATGTATCCCTACTTTCGCCTGATTGAGGGCGGTTACGAGCCGGTACTGGCAGCGCCGGAGAAGCGCGAGTACCAGTTGGTGATGCATCAAAATAAACCGGGCTGGACGATCACCAAGGAATGGGAGGGCTACACGATGCCGGCAGCGATCGCGTTCAAGGATGTAAGGCCAGAGGAGTATCTCGGTATTTTTTTTAGCGGCGGCCGCGCGCCGGAATACATTCGAGAGGACGAGGATCTGTTGCGCATTACACGTTACTTCTTCGAGAAGAACGCGCCAATCGCTAGCGTGTGCCATGGCGTGGAAATCCCCGCCCGCGCCGACTGTGTTAGAGGACGACGCATGGCAACAGTACCCAAGGCCAAGTTCGACCTTGAGGTGTGCGGCGGCACGTTTGTCGATGAGCCGTGCGTGATCGATGGTAACCTTGTCAGCGGTCGGACGTTCTGGGATCACGGATACTACATTGGCGCTTGGATGAAACTCCTCGACGAAGCCCGTGACGCCAACTGAGCAGCTTGGCCTGCAAAAAAAGGATGACACCAGGCGGATGGCTTCCGTACCTTTCCCCGGCTTTATGAGTTGCAACCATCCGTCCGAGCTACGCCTGGCCATGTGGTGCGGGCCGCGAAACATCTCCACCGCGCTCATGCGCGCGTGGGGAAACCGGCCGGACACTTTCGTCGTCGACGAACCGCTCTACGCGCATTACCTCCGCGAAACCAGGCTACCGCACGCCATGGCAGGCGAGATCATTGAGCGTTACGAGGCCGACTGGGAAAAAGTCGCCGCCTGGCTGACCGGCCCGATCCCGGGGGGCAGGACGATTTTTTATCAAAAACAGATGTGCCACCACATGCTAGCGGGCATAGGCCGCGACTGGCTTGGGCAGGTGACGAACTGTTTTCTCATCCGCGAGCCGCGTGAAATGCTCACATCGCTGATGAAGAAACTCCCAAACCCGACGCTGACCGACACTGCACTGCCGCAGCAACTCGAACTGTTCAACCACGTCCGTGAGTCGACCGGTGATGTGCCGCCAGTGATCGACTCGACTGAAGTGCTGCGCGATCCTCGTGGCATGTTAAGTGCGTTATGCGATCGTTTGGGGGTTGCATTCATCGAAGCGATGCTCGAGTGGCCGCCGGGTATCCGCGAGTCGGATGGTATCTGGGCGGAGCACTGGTATCCGGAAGTCGAAACCACAACCGGCTGGCGACCGTACAAGCCGAAGGACGATCCCGTGCCCGACTCGCTGAGCGGCGTGCTTGAGCAGTGCAATGGGATTTACGAGCAGCTTTACCCACACCGGCTAATCGCCTAACCGAAAATCATGCTCCAGAAGTTTAACGAGAAAAACCGCGACCTGCTGATCAACATCAACGGCAAGCTGCTGCACCGCGACGAGGCCGGTATCAGCCCGTTCGACTCCGCCGTGCAGGGCGGCGATGCGGTCTGGGAGGGCTTGCGCGTTTACGATGGCAAAATTTTCCGCCTGGCCAGGCACCTCGAGCGGCTCCGCAGCTCGGCACTCGCGCTGGCCTTCGCGGAGATACCCTCAGTCGACTCCATCACGATCGAAATCAAGCGCACGCTTGAGGCGAACAACATGACCGATAACGCTCACATCCGGCTCACGCTGACGCGCGGCGTCAAGGTCACCTCCGGTATGGATCCGCGGCTCAACACTGCCGGCCCGACGCTGATTGTCCTGGCCGAGCACAAGGAGCCGGTGTACGACAAGAGCGGCCTGAGCCTGATTACCTCGAGCGTCCGCCGCCCGTCGCCGGACGTGCTCGACCCGAAGATTCACCACTGCAACCTGATCCAGTCGATCCTCGCCAAGATAGAGGCCACCCACGCCGAGGCCGACGATGCGGTGCTGCTCGACTCAAACGGTTTCGTCGCCGAGACGAACGCCACTCACCTGTTCATCGTCGAGGGTGGCACGGTGATCACCAGTCGGCTGGTCGCCTGTCCCGAGGGCATCACGCGTGAGGTTGTGCTGGGCCTGTGCCGCGACAACGATATCCCGCACGAGGTGCGCGACTTTTCACTCACCGAGGTATATCGTGCCGAGGAAATGTTTTGTACCGGTACTATGGGCGAACTGGCGCCGATTATGCAGGTCGATGGCCGCACCATCGGCAGTGGCGGGATCGGTCTGATGACCAGGCGCTTGGCCAAGCTCTTCAACGCCTGCGTCGTTGCCGAGGCCGAACCGGTGCTGGATTGATTTTTTGGTAACAATTTTGATCAAACCGTGTAGTTTCCCCCCGCGATGACTATTGCTGACGTTTTGGGGGTAGTTTTATTGATTCTCGGCGCGATGCTTGTTTTTCAAGCCTATTGGCTGGCTGGCGCCGGGCTTTTTCCACGGTTGGTTGGCCAGGCGAGAGACCGCTACAAAAAGCCAATCAGCACCACGCTGATCGGTCTGGCCGTCGTCGTGCCAACATTCCTCCTCGGCTTCGTCGTGCTGGTGGGCAATGAGGAAAATCATCCCATCGTCAAGGTCATCGGCGTTGTGATCGGTACCGTACCGTTGTTGTTCGGTGCCATCGGCTCGGCCGGCCTGTGCCAATTGATCGGCCTCGGTCTCCCCGCGCCGGGCGATCAAAGCCAAAACTGGCGTCGCGTTTGGCGCGGCGGCTGGGTGCTCAACTTCTGCTACCTGCTGCCGTTCATCGGTTGGCTTGTTATTTTGCCGTGGGGTATCATCAGCGGCTGCGGCGCGTTCGTCACGTCGCTTTCCGGCAACACCGCCCTGCGTAACAGGGCGAGAAACGCCGGACGTGAACCGAGACGCACTTCCGCCCCCAAGCCAGTGGCCAGGCTGGATGATGATTCCCCGCGTAGTTCACGGCTGCAGCGCAGCCAGATCCCCAGTGGCGACGAAGGGAACAAACCTCAGCCAAGACCCCGCCGCCCCCGTCGCCCGTCTCGTCCCAAGCAGGAGGAATGATGGGACTCATCCGACGGCCTAAGGTTTTCCCTGTCACGAGGCTGAGATTGCCTGATTGCCCTTGAATCCCGGCGGACGGTAATGGAGGGTTTCGACGAACTCAGACACGATTTAGGATTATGCCATCGCAAAACCATTCAACCCCGAGACTAACTGCTCCTTGGGGCACACCCGCCTCGGCCGGCAACGAATTGTCCCGGCGTTCTGCCTTTAAGTTGGCGATGGGTGCCGCCGGCCTGGCCGCTGCCGGTACGTCTGCAACCGCCGCGCAATCTACAAAGGATTCGCGCAAGGCTTCGCCCAAGCGATACGGCATGAAAAAATCCATCAACCAATGGGCGTTCCCTTATCCGGAACGGATGAACCTGCGCGAGTGCCTGCAACTGGCCAAGGACGCTGGGTTCGACGGAATCGAGCTGAACTACGACCTCGAAAACGACCTGTCCCCCAAACACGGCCCAAAGGAGTATCAAAAAATCCGGAAGATGGCAGACGACATCGGCATCGCCATCAGTGGGGTGTGCTCGTTTCTGTTTTGGCCGTATCCACTGACGAGCAACGATCCAGCCGAGCGCGCACGCGGCATGGAACTGGCCGGGTTAATGACTGAGGCAGCGCACCACTTGGGGACAGAAAACCTGCTCGTGGTGCCTGGCGCGGTGCACATGCCTTGGCGCGAGGACCATGACCCCACACCTAACGATGTCTGCGATCAGCGCGCCAGGGCCGCGATCGGCAAACTCCTGCCAAAGGCAGAGAAACTAAAGGTGCACCTGAACATGGAGAACATTTTCTTCAACGGCTACCTGCTCTCGCCGGCGGAGATGATCCAGTTCGTGGACGGATTCAGCAGCGAGTACGTGCAGGTACATTTTGACACCGGCAACATCATGTTATTCCAGTTTCCGGAACACTGGATTCGTATCCTTGGGCGGCGCATTCGCAATGTGCATCTGAAGGAATTCACGAAAAAAGGAACAGATCACTCGCTCGAGACGTTCCGGCCGTTGCTAGACGGGACGACCAACTGGCCGGCCGTCATCGAGGCGTTCGACGAGACCGGGTATGATGGCTACCTGACATTTGAGTATTTCCATCCCTATCCCCATTACCCCGAGGCGCTGGTTTACCAGACCTCCGACTCGCTCAACCGGATGCTAGGACGCTCGGTCTAAGTTGCGCCACAAAAAACTTCCCTTCGGGTGGCGTGCCTCTACACTCCGCGCCCGCATGGGCAGGGAGCCAATCACCAGCAAATATATCGAGGTTCGAGAGTCGGAGATTCACGGCACCGGCGTGTTCGCCAAGACCAAGGTGCCCAAGGGCAAAAAGGTCATCGAGTACATTGGCGAAAAGATCACCAAGAAGGAATCGGCACGCCGCAGCATCGCGCTGATCGAGAAAAACAGGGGAAGCGAGACCGACGGTGCGGTCTACATCTTCGAGGTCAACAAACGCCACGACATTGACGGCAACATCCCGGAGAACACCGCCCGGTTCATCAACCACTCCTGTGATCCCAACTGTGAGCCCGATGTCATCAAGAACCGCGTCTGGCTCATCTCCACCCGCAAGATCAAAAAGGGCGAGGAGTTGAGCTACAACTACGGCTTTGACCTCGATGACTACGAGGAGCACCAGTGCAGGTGCGGCGCCAAGGAATGCGTCGGCTATATCACCGCCGAGGACAACTGGCCTAAGCTCAAGAAACGCCTCGCCAAGAAAAAAAAGAAGGCCAAAAAGTCAAAGAAAAAAGCGGCCAAGAAACCTGCCAAGGCAAAAAAGGAACCAACAAAGAAGGGCAAGAAATAGCCGTGATTGGCCAAGTGCTTGGGCGCTAAAATCCGCCACGCAGTTCCTTTTGCAATTCCTGGCCGAACTTGGCCATGTCGGCCTCCGGCGGACGATATCCATCGCTCGGCGGGACCAGAGACGGGCGGCCGTACTGATCCACATGCCATTCGCATTTAATCCCGTCGGTGAATGTCACCGAGCCGCTAGCCATCATCCCCGGCTGGGTCACGGGCGACACCGTCACGGAAACTTCCCCGCCATTGCCAGCATCATCTGCCAACGGGTCTTCCGCCGTTGGTGAAGCTTCGCCCATGGGGTTTTCCGGTGCTGGAAAAGGGTTCTCGGGTGTCGGGCCATCCGCCGGTGTTGGAACCGCCTCTTCCTCGGATTCGGTTTCCTCCGGTTCCGGCTCCTCATCCTTGGGTGTCAACTCAAGGTCGCCCACGAGGAACCGCACATCCATGTAGGTCATCCGGACATCCATCTCGGATTCGAGGCGCGATTGAATGGCCGACAAGTCGAGCCCTTCCTCGACCCAGCCGGCGACTGTCTTTTTTTGATTCTCGTCGAGTTGCATGATTACCCCTTTGGCAAACCAAGCGCTTGGTTTGCAGGCGCGCCCTTGACTACCCGTACCCTTGCCAACAAACAAGCCCGAAAGGACTGGAAGCAGGGAGACTGTCATTCCCGGCCAATCAATCGGCACCAAGGATGCTGACTTTCTCGCTCTTGGGAAATCGTTGTGCTAGGTTGGCGTGGATGATTTCCGGCATCGTGAAGAAGGAGACTCCCGCGGAAGCCAAGATCCGCGTCGGAGACGAGCGCCTGCTCAAGGTGAGCGAGGAGGCCGGTAACAAGGTGCGCTCGCTACTCGCACGGCAGGGGCGTCCCGGGGGAGTGCTGCGCGTGGCGGTGGTCGGCGGCGGTTGCTCTGGTTTGCAGTACAAACTGGATCTACAGGACGCGCCGGTGCACCGGGACATTCTCGTCGAGGGTTGCGGCATCCGCGTGGTGGTCGATCCGAAAACGGCCCTCTATGTCACCGGCAGCCAGTTGGACTATGCCGACAAGCTGGAGGACGGCGGGTTCAAGGTGAACAATCCCAATGCCGCTAGTACCTGTTCCTGTGGCGAAAGTTTCAGCGCCTGATCAGGGCGGCCAAGTGTTCCGCCGATGATCGATTGCTTCGCACTGCTAAATTTCCCCCGACGCCCTTGGCTCGATCCCGACGCGTTGAAGCAGCGTTTTCACGAGTTGTCCGCCGAGATTCATCCTGATCAGGCGCACGATGCAACTGATGAGGCAAAGGCGGAGTTGCAGCAGCGCTTTACAGAGGTAAACGCCGCGCATCAATGCCTGGGCGATGCGAAGTCGCGCGTACGGCATCTACTTGAACTTGAACTTGGTCAAGCACCGGGTAACGTGAAGTCCATCCCTGGAGAAATGACCGATTGGTTCACCGAGATAGGTGCGGTGTGTCGGGAGGTGGATGCGTTTTTGGTGAAAAAGGAGGCGCAGGATTCGCCATTGCTGCAGGCGGTGTTGATGGGTGAGGGCATCAAGTTGAACGACAAAGTTACTGAGATCCACGGCCGGTTGCAGTCGGAATTGGCCATTCTCGATGCCGAGTTGCAGACGCTTGGCCAAGCGTGGGAGGCGCTCGATAGTCAGGCGGAGGGGCGGGTGAACGATTTACCCTTGGCCAAATTGGAGGCGATAGGCCAACGACTTGGCTTCTGGGTGAAGTGGAGTGGCCAGCTTGCGGAGCGATCGAGCCGGCTGATGTTTTGAACTGTCGACGGAGCGCTTTGCTTGACCAGTCGACGCTGCTTGGTCAGGCTGGTGCCGGCTGATCACTTTTTGACATGAAACAACTTTCACATTTGTTGGTGGCGATTGCCTTGGCCGGCGTGATGACAACTCCTGTTTTGGCTGAAAAGGAAAGAGCCAAGCTGGAGAATGGTTTTGTGGCGTTGTTCGACGGCAAGTCGACCAATCAATGGATGAATGCCAGAAGCGGTAAGTTTCCTGAAAAGGGCTGGACGATCGAGGCCGGTTGCCTGAAGCACATGGCCAAGGGTGGTGGCGGTGACATCATTACTAGGAGCACTTACGAGCAGTTCGATTTTCGATTCGAATGGAAAGTGGCCAAGGGCGCGAACAGTGGTGTAAAATATTTCATCATCCGTGAACGCGGATCGCTTGGGCACGAATATCAAGTGCTGGATGATGAGAACCATCCCGACGGAGCGAAAGGAGCCAACCGTCAAACAGCGGCATTTTACGACGTCCTCGATCCAGCAAATAACAAGTCGATAAAGCCGGTGGGAGAATTCAATTCATCGCGCATTCTCGTGAAGGGAAACACCGTGAAGCACTTTTTGAATGGCAAAGTTGTGCTGACTTACAAACTCGGCAGTGACGAACTGAAGGCAGCCATAGCCAAGAGCAAATTCAAAAACTTGAAAGTGTTCGGCCAACGCCTGTCGGGGCATATTTTGCTTCAAGATCACGGCGATGCCGTCTGGTACCGCAATATTCGCATCCGCGATTTGAGTAAGAAATAAACGCTAGTTTTTTCTGATCAAAAAAATCCGTTTGCTGCTTCTGTTACTCATTGAGCTTGGCAGTTATTTTTATCCAGCGGTTTTAACTTCACCAGCGGGGCGAGCGTCGGCCTTGAGGGCCTTGTCGAAAGCCAAGGCGCGTTTGTAGAGCCGTTGAACGATCTTTTGGTTTGCCGCTGCGACATCTGTCGTTTCGCCGATGTCTTTGGCCAAGTTATAAAGTGTTAGCGTCGGTTTGGTTCCTTCTTTTTGCTGTTTCTTGTTTCCACCTCCAATATGGAGTTTCCAATCGCCACTGCGGACCGCACGCAGGCCGGCGCCGCGATAGTAGTAAAACTGTTTGTGCGGGCTCTTGGCTCCTTCCCTGCCGGACATTAACCGCCAGATATTTTTGCCATCTATCTTGCGCTTGGGAAGTTCGGCTTTGGCAAGCCTGGCAAAGGTCGGGAGAATGTCGCATGCGGCGGCAACTTCGCCGCAATCGGAGCCTGCCGGGATTTTGCCGGGCCAGCGCATGATGGTCGGCACGCGCATGCCTCCCTCCCATGTGCTGAATTTTGCACCACGTAACGGCAACGCCGAGCCGCCGTGATGGCGTAGTTTGAGATGCCACGGGCCATTGTCGCTCGTGAAGATGACGAGTGTATTGTCATCGACGCCGGTCTCTCTCAGCGTTTTTAAAATCTGGCCGATCGAATAATCAATCTCTTCGATCGTGCGGATGTAGGCTTTCTTTGGATCCTTCGTGTAAAACTTGTCCGACACAAAAAGCGGGATGTGCGGCATGGTGTGCGGCATGTAGAGAAAGAACGGTTTGTCTTTGTTGCTACGGATGAATTGCTGGGCCTCTTGGGTGTAGCGTTCGATGATCGTGTTTTGATTCACAGGGCGTTCGATGACTTTGGTGTTACGAAGCAGTGGGACGTTCCATGGGGAGATATCTCGCTCGATCCAGGCACGGTCCAGGTTGCGGTCCTTGCTCTTCACGCCGTCCATATCGTTGGAGTAAGGGATGCCGAAGTAGCTGTCGAAACCGTGGTTGGTCGGCAGGAATTCTGGAAGGTGGCCAATGTGCCATTTGCCCACGGCGGCGGTGGCATAGCCCTTGGTTTTGAGAATCTCAGCAATGGTGGTTTCCTCGGGGTTCAGGCCGATTTTGTGGCGTGGAAACAAAACACCGGTGATACCCACTCGCGGTGGGTAGCAGCCGGTCATCAACCCGGCGCGGGACGGCGAGCAAACAGGGGCAAGCGAGTAAAAGTCGGTGAACTTCATTCCTTCGTTGGCCATGTTGTCCAGATTCGGGGTCTTGATGGTCTTTGAACCGAAAACACCGACATCCTGATAGCCCTGGTCGTCCATGAAAATGAGGACGAAGTTTGGAGTGCGCCCGGCCTCGGTGGCTGAGGTTATAGCGAAGCTGGCAGTGAGGCAGAGTAAGCCTTTGGCCAATCGGTTGAGTGTGCAAAACTGAGACATGGTTTGGATGTGGTAACAGTAAACAAGGCCAGGCGTGGAGACAAGCAATGCTTGGTTTTGCTCGTCGTAGCTTTTGGTTTGGGATACACCACCCGCACCGATGAGCAAATCGAGCGCACCAAAAATCGAGAAATGGCCCTTCATCGCCGGGGACGTAGCTCTCCTGATGATGGCTTGGTTGGTTTACTACCACTCCGAGGCAGGATTTGACGGGCTGGAGGCGTTTTGGTGTTTTGCCTGTGTTGCGGCAGGAGCGTGGATCATGGTGCTGCCGTTCCTCAGGGAATTCCAGGCTCAGGCTGACCTGACCGAGGCAAAGGAACTTGCTGCCTCGGTTGAGAAAATCTCCTCTGTCGATGCCGTTGCCAAGCAGATCGAGAGTGCCACCGAGCAGTGGCTTCATGTCGAGGACCGGGCCAATGAGATTAACGCCGCCTCGCGGGAGATCGCCGGCAAGATCAATGCCGAGGCGCGTGAATTCACCGAGTTTCTGCAGAAGGCCAACGACACGGAGAAGAATCATCTGCGGCTTGAGGTGGACAAGCTCAACCGGGCGCAGGGCGAATGGGTGAAGGTGGTCACTGGGATGCTGGATCACGTGTTTGCGCTCAACCAAGCAGGTCGACAGTCCGGGCAGGACAAATTGGTGCGGCAGTTGAATAACTTTCAGGCCGCCTGCCGGGATGTGGCCCGCAGGGTGGGGGTGATCACTCATGAACCGAAGCCGGAGGAGGACTTCGACGCCGGAAAACATCAACTACGCGATCCGGAGGCGGAACCGGAGGACGGGGTGAAGATCATTGGCATCGCCGCGCAAGGATTGTCCCACCAGGGGCAGTTGCTGCGCAAGACGGTCGTGGTGATTGAGGGGGAGGAGGAGCTTGGTCAATCGCCATCTGATGCCGGCAAAACCGAGCCCAAGTCGAAAGCCAAATCCAAGGCGAAGAAGAAACAGTGATTGCTGTCAGTTGCGTCTCGCGGCGCCCTGCATGTTAAGCATCATCTGCGCTTTTTTATCACCGTTCTCAGCGGCTTCAATCATGGCTTTTTGGACATTAACACTAGCCTCGCTGACGACCATGAACTGGTCCACGCTCAAATTGGCGCCGTTTGCCTTCAGTTGGTTGATGCTTTGAATCGCCAATGGATAGTTCCCTTGATCGAGTGCATCGCTGGCGGTCTTAGCCAGCTTCTTTAGATCGAGATCAGCATTCTCGAAATAAGAGATCAGGTCGCTAGCCGATTCTTCAGCGGTATCCGCCTGCAAGGCCTCTTCCGTGCTCCCTCCGCAGCCAATCAGTAGAAGACCAAGAGAAATGGTTACAGTTGAAATCTTTAGCTTTTGCATCATCCGGCCTTATCAAACTGCGTTAACGCTAGCGACGATCATTTGGACTGCACCACCACCGATTCCCACCTCTTGGTTTCGACTTGGTTTCCTGCGCCCAAATTTTGTGTTTGACGAACTCAACGTGGCTATCGAGGAACGCGGCGACAAATCCAAATTTATGCCGCTTAGCCACCGGTTCATTCGCACGGCTGGTTGCGTTGTCGTACGCGCCCGCATCGTTGCTGCTTGCTTCCCAGTAAACCACGTCCCCAGGTTGAAACTGATTTACCTGGTAAGTTGCCCCCTGTCTTCGAGGATTGAGCCCGCAGGTGTACTCGCAGTAGGCGCCATTCATTATGTAACTGGACACCTGGTTTTCACGGCTCTTGAACATAGAGTGCGTTCGGTTCTTGACGATATAATCCAAAGAGCATTTCAGGACGTTGCTGTTGTTATGGTAGTTCCACAACTGACTCTCATGAACCAAATCGCGCGCCGGACGACCATTGGCGCGGCGGGTGTAGGCCCAGTTGGGCAACCCAATCGTACCGGAACACCATCCCGGGTAGGGCATGTATTCATCGTTGTCATTCAGATACATGGCGGAGGCAATACTGATCTGCTTGAAGTTGTTTATGCAATTGGTTCGCTGGGCCTGTTCCTTGGCTTTCGCCAGTGCCGGGAGTAGCAGGGAGGCCAGGATGGCGATGATGGCAATGACGACCAGCAGCTCAATGAGCGTGAATCCCAGTCCGCGTTTGTGTAGAGTTTTCATGGTTTGTTCCGGTGGTTGGCTGAACTTTCACTGATTGGCCCATTTTTGCAATCCCATTTTGCAGTTCTTGACAGTTGCCCAAAACTGACTGACGGTGGACACCGAGTTGGTTGTGGGAATTGCGCCGGCAAAACTTTATGTGGCGGATTTGGGGAAGCGTGCCGTGGTACGTATTTCGGGCCGGGCAAACTGCCTTTCC
>ENA-UPTF01000330-UPTF01000330.1-marine-metagenome-genome-assembly--contig:-NODE-330-length-34432-cov-4.748712_pt1 | contig 34432 bp, 30 predicted proteins | sample MGYA00238166_ERZ767019 | MGnify/ENA primary metagenome ERZ767019 (study PRJEB28930, sample SAMN06266391) | marine metagenome | isolation source: Sea water from 250 m depth | place: Atlantic Ocean | study... | reverse complement strand
TGCGAGAGTCTTGGGATTGGAGATAACACTGAAGTTGTTACCTATGACGGGTCGCAAAGTCTCTATGCCGCGAGATTGTGGTGGTCGTTGACTTACTACGGTCATCAGAGAGTAAAAGTATTGGACGGAGGGTGGCGACGATGGGTATCTGAAGGGAGAGCGATTAGCTTTGACCGGGCTGACAAAAGGAGTAGCGTTACATTCACTCCGAAAATCGACGATACAGTTATCGCTCGGGTGGATGAGCTCAAAACGGTGTGTGATAACCAAGATTCTATTATTTGGGATGTTCGAAGTAGCGGTGAATACGATGGTTCTGATATTGGGGGTAACGAGAGAGCAGGTCATCTTCCCGGTGCAGTTAATCTAGAATGGTTTAATGTCGTTGATAGGAATTCACACCAATTTAAGGACCCGAAAGAAATCAGTAAAATCTTAGAGGATCGTGGTATTACTCCGGATAAGCCAATTTATTCCTATTGACAAGGGGGCATCCGTGCGGCGCACGGTATGTTTGTCTTGAGCCTTCTGGGGTACCAGAGGGTGAAAAATTATGACGGCTCGATGGCTGAATGGGCTAACCGGGATGATACACCCTTGGAATTATAGAAAGGAATTATCTCTTATTCTGAGAAATATCTTAGTTCGACAATCTTAATAACGTTCCCTCTCTTACTCCCTTAGTAGTTGTCGAGCGATTGTTTGACGTTGTATTTCCGAAGTTCCTTCGTAAATGGTTAGAGCCCGGATTTCCCTATAAAGCCGTTCTATGCGGTTTCCCTTTTGGAGTCCCATCCCTCCATGGATTTGCAAGGATTCGTTAACTATTCTAGATGCGGCTTCTGTGGCAAATAGCTTGGCGAACGAGGCCTCTTTAATGATGGTTTCTTGCCCGGAATCTTTTAACCAGGCTGCACGGTAGTTGAGTAGACGAGCGGCATCGAGAGATACGGCCATATCCGCTAGCTTGAACTGATTTACCTGAAAATCGCTGATTGATTGCCCGAAAGCTTTCCGATCACGACTGTAACTTAAAGCAGCTTCATAAGCGGCTTGTCCCATACCCACAGCGGCAGCTCCGACGGTTGTTCTAAAGGTGTCAAGGGTTCCCAAAGCTAACCTGATTCCCTGCCCGGGTTCCCCTATTATGTTGGTATATGGGATACGGCAATTAGTGAATATGGGTTCTCCAATTGGATGAGCGGCCATCAGTTCCATCTGGATCGAATCATCGAACCCGGGAGTACCTTTCTCCACTATAAAAGCTGATATCCCTCTGCTCCCCGCGGCCGGATCAGTTTTAGCAAATACAGTATATGTATTTGCGTCACCTGCCTGACTGATGAATTTTTTCGATCCATTTAAGACCCACTCGTCATCTTCTCTAGCAGCTTCGGTTAACATACTGATGACATCCGAACCGGCGTGTGGCTCAGTAAGGGCGAATGCTGCAATAGCTCTTCCTTCAGCGATATCGGGAAGGTACTGGTTTTTTTGGTCCAGTGTTCCTCCTAGGGATATGGGGTAGCTACCCAAACCTTGCATAATAAAATTCGTATCAGCTTGAGCCGATACACGGGCCAATTCCTCGCGGATTATACAAAGGTTAGTTACTTTTATACCGTTTCCACCATGTTCTTTGGGTACTGTGTATCTAAGCAAACCTGATTTGGCTAAGATATCCATGAGGCCCCTGTGAACCCTGTTGGATTCATCGGCTTCGTGGGCTATGGGTTCAATACTGGTTTCAGCTAGATGTTTTACTTCTTCCTGAAGGGATTGTTCTTCTGGAGTAAAGCTAAAGTCCATCGTGTCTCCTAAAGGTGTAACCTTCTTACCAGTTCCTCGTCTGTGACTGTGGCTCCGCTCATGCTTTGACCTGTCTGGTTGGCTAAAAAGACCGCTGCTTTCACCATATACTCTGGGCTGACCCAATTAGAGAAGTCAGCATCAGGGCGTTGAGTTACGAAACCTTCAGTAAGAACTGGTCGTAAGGGTTTTAGAATATTAACGGCTATGTTGTGGTGTCCTAATTCAGTAGCGAGACCCCAACTGAATCTTTCTAATCCAGCTTTTGCTGATCCATATGCTTGCCCGAGTAATGCTATATCGGCTTGGTCATCGGATTCGGTAGTTGACGAAAAAATATGGGTCGCCGCATGAGATGAAATATTTATGATGCTTCCGCTTTGTTGATCCATCATAGAAGGGATCACGGCCTTACAACAGATAAAGGGTGCTCTCAGATTGATGTCCATTACCAAATCCCATTCTTTAATCGAGGATTCGTTGATGGTTCGATAGCTCCCGACTCCGGCGTTGTTCACTAGAATATCGATCTTTCCAAAGGTGTCTAGAGTCTTTTGCACCATCGAATATATGCTAGCTTCATCCCGTACGTTGCAGCCGATTGCTAATGCTTGACCACCATCAATTTGAATCTCAGCTACTGTACTGTGGATGTTGCCGGGCACGCTGTCACGCTCTGTTTCCGACCTGGCGGCGACAACTACAGATGCACCCTCTTTGGCGAATCCCAATGCAATCGCTTTACCAATTCCACGGCTTGCCCCTGTCACGATTGCTACCTTGCTTTGAATAGACAATCTTTGCCTCCGAACATTTAAGTAACTTGAATAGGTTTCAGATTTCCATTCAATCGGTTGGAGAAAGTCTTGAAATAGATGCCTTCGAAAATGTACGTGTTACCACGAGTTTGGTCAAGAGTGTTTCCCTGGGCAGTAGGCCGTCAGTCGATGTCCTACTTGATTTGCTTGCCAAGAAAAATCCGCTGTACTACTATGAGCGAGGCGATACTGATTAGCTTGTATGGTTAGACTGGAGATGATAGGTATGAACGAGATCATTCATCTAAAAGTTAATGGCACCGAACATGAATTAGAAGTGCCAGCTCGGAGATTGTTAGTCGATTGCCTACGTTACGACATAGGGCTTACTGGTACAAAGGAAGGATGTAGTGTCGGGGTGTGTGGAGCCTGTACGGTATTGATTGACGGGGAAATGGCGGCCTCTTGTATTACCTTGGCTGTAGCTGCCGATGGATTGGATATTACAACTATAGAAGGATTGGCTAACGGGAAGGAACTACATCCTATCCAACAATCATTTATTGATCATGGTGGTTTCCAATGCGGTATCTGTACCCCTGGGCAAATAATGGCTGCTAAGGCTTTGTTGGATGTGAATCCAGATCCCACTGAGGACGAGGTCAAAGAGTGGATGATGGGAAACTTGTGTAGGTGTACTGGATATTACAAGATATTGGAGTCCGTGATGGAAGCCGTTAAGCCTACTCAGGATGTAAACAAATGATCGATTTTCAATATCATACGCCGAATACTCTGGAAGAAGTTTTTGATTTATTGAACACATACGGTGAAGATGCTCGGGTTATGGCTGGCGGAACGGCTTTAGTTATCCAAATGAAGCAAAGACTGCTACAGCCTGAGCATGTCATAAATCTACGAAAAATTGCGGGACTCTCAGGTATAAACAAATCGGAGGATGGAATTCAGATAGGCTCTCTTTGCACACAGAGAGCTGTAGAAACGGATCCTCTGGTTTCTGAGATTGTTCCTTTGGTCGCAAATGCCTACGGTCGTATAGCGACCCCGCGAATTCGTCATATGGCCACGGTTGGCGGTGGATTAGTACATGGTGATCCGAGTCAGGATCCTCCTCCTAGCCTTATTGCATTAGGAGCACGCGTAATTTTGACCTCCGATAGTGGGGAACGTGAATTGATGCTTGAAGATTTCTATCTTGATTACTATGAGACCGATGTCAGGGAAGGCGAGGTATTAACGGCTTTGATTGTGCCTGCTGCGCCGATCGGATCTGGAACAGCTTATCTAAAATTCTTGCCTAGGACAGCAGATGATTACGCTACGGTATCAGCGGCCGCAGTGGTTTGCAGAGCAAGTGATAATATGTGTGAAGATTTGAAACTGGTATTGGGATCTGTTGGGGTTACTCCTATCAGGGCGGTTGAAGCGGAACAACGTTTGATAGGAAAATCATTGACGGACGAAAATATCCGAGCAGCAGTGGCAACAGTTAAAGCCGTTGTGGATCCGTTAGAGGATTATCGGGGCTCAGCGGATTACAAACGGGATATGGCGGAAGTATTCGCAAGAAGAGCCATTGAGAGAGCGGTCGAGAACATTGTAGATATCTAAACTAGTGTCGTTTGAGGAATAGCTAATGAAGTTGGAAAACCGGTGTTTGGTGCCAGCTAACATCCAGAACACGTGGGATTTGATCATGGATATCCCTCGTGTAGCGACATGTGTTCCGGGGATGCAGGAGATTATTGTAGATGAAGATGGCAACTATCAGGCGAGTCTCAAAGTCAAAGTCGGTCCGATGGGTCTAACTTTATCGGGATCATTGCATATCGTTGAGCAGGATTCATCGGGTAAAGAGGCCCGGTTTTTGATCGAGGCATCAGATCGCCGCGTTGGTGGTGCTCTGAGAGCTGACCTAGTGATGCAATTAGTGCAACAAGAAGAAGACCAAACCGAAGTGGTTCTAAATACTGACACTACGTTCATCGGCAAATTAGGTGAGTTGGGCCAACCTATTATCAGAAGGAAGGCTAATAATACCATGCAAGAATTTGCCGATAATCTATCGAAGAAAGTAAATCAATCCTAGGCTAACTAAATTTAAATTCAAGCTTTATACTATCAGGAGCGGGCGAGAATGGTCCGCTCCTGATTTTTGTTGGTGCTTAGGGGCAAGAATGCCCCAAATACATATTCATCCATTGAAGTTAATCCTTAGACATCAGGAGTCAGTCGATTCTGAGCATGCTCACAATTTTTATATTGTTTATATTGAGCCACCACGGGGAGGCGGATCCAGAACTATTAATATGGATTAAAGACTTACTTGACCAGATGCTTGGAATGTCACCATGGATGATTGTCATAGTGATAGGGTTGGTTCTGATCGCTATCCCAATTGGGGTTACGGCGTTATTTATTTTTCAGCGCAGATGATATCGTGGTGTTATGGGAGTAACTGCTTTGATTGGTATTTACCAAACACGGCACCTATACTCAATGATTCAATTCCTTTCATGTTGAGGGCATGCCATCCTATATGATAATTACTTGTGGTTACTGTTTACTGTGTCTTATCAAATAATAGTGGAGGTCTGTAATGGCTCGAATGACTGGTGCTAAGTATATGGTTGAAACCATGAAAGAATATGGTGTGACACATGTTTTTTACATGCCAATGATCGTAACCAAGGCGCTCGTTGAGATGGAGAAAGTAGGTATTGGCAGGATAATGGCACATAGCGAAAAAGCAGCAGCGTATATGGCAGATGGTTACGCTAGGGCAGCCCATGGGCCCGGAATATGTATGGCTCAGAATGTTGGGGCGGCCAATTTAGCTGCAGGATTGCAGGACCCCTACTTGGCTTGCTCCCCTGTGATAGCTCTTACTGGTCGAGCGGCTTCTATGAACCAGTATAGAAATCATTATCAAGAAGTAGATCATATTCAACCTTTTAATGCGGTAACAAAATATAACGCTATGGTAGATAGTACCGAGCAACTTCCTCTGTTACTCAGGCAAGCTTTCCGTACTGCAACCTCCGGGTCCCCGGGCCCCGTTCATCTGGATCTGCAGAGCAGTAACGGTAGCGCTATCATGGATGTAGAAGCGGACCTCGATGTCATCGTTGAGCCACAGTTTGCCAGAGTCCCTCCGTTTAGAGGAGAGCCTGAAATTGCAATGGTAAGAGATGCCGCGCGGGTTTTAACTTCTGCCAGGCGCCCGATCATAGTAGCTGGAGGAGGGGTAGCCTCATCCGGCGCCCAACAGGAGGTTGTTGAACTGGCCGAGATGCTTTCAATCCCGGTAGCTACTTCCTTAAATGCAAAAGGGACCATTCCAGATGATCATCCGTTATCGGTAGGAGTTTGCGGTACCTATTCGCGCCGCTGTGCAAACCAGGCAGTTTCTGAAGCTGACTTGGTGTTCTTCATTGGCAGTCATACCGGCAGTCAAGTCACTACCGAGTGGAAGATTCCAGCCCAGGGTACTCGTGTTATCCAGCTGGATATTGATCCATATGAATTAGGCCGAAGTTATCCTATCGAGGTTGGTCTTCAAGGTGACGCTAAAGCATCACTACGTAAATTGATAGAAGTTTTGGAGCCGATGGGTGGCAGAGAGGATTGGGTTACACATTGCCAAGAATTTGTAAGGTCTTGGAGGAATTCTGTAGCTGATAAGGTTAATTCCGATGAGTTGCCAATGAGACCCGAACGGTTGTGTAAGGAAATTACCGATTGGTTACCCTCTGATGGAGTTCTGGTAACCGATACAGGGCATTCGGGTATTTGGACGGGGACAATGGTGGATTCCAAAACGCCGGAGCAAATGTTTTTGCGATGTGCCGGTTCGTTAGGATGGGCTTTTCCTGCGGCATTGGGAGCTAAATGCGCTCTCCCAGATCGTCCAGTGATGTGTTTTACGGGGGACGGCGGATTTTGGTACCATATTTCCGAATTGGAAACAGCTGCTAGATATGGAATTAATACTATTACTGTAGTTAATAATAACCATTCTCTGAATCAAGAAAAACAGGGAAATGAACGATACTATCAAGGTGAGTCAGGTAATATAGAAGAACTGTGGGTATTTCCTGAGACTAATTTTGCCAAGATTGCCGAGGACATGGGGTGCGTTGGTATTAGAGTTGAGGATCCTAATCAGGTTCAGTCGGCGATCCAGGAAGCACTTGAGTCTAATAAGCCGGCAGTAATAGACGTCATTTCAGATATAGACGGTATTGCGGAGCGAGCTTGGACTCCTTAATCTAATTTAGATCCAATATATGGCATGTCTAGGTAAACCGATCATATGAAATTCGCCGGAGCTTTGGCTTCATCTGCGTAGTCTATGTATACGGTTATTACTTCGCTGAAGAAATTGAATGCTTCGACTCCTTGTTCCCGTTGACCTACTCCAGATGCTTTTAATCCTCCAAAGGGGAGGTGTACTTCCCCGCCGAGTGTTGGGGCGTTAATGTGTACCATGCCGGCTTCGACTGTATTGACATATTTAAAAGCTTGGGGTAGGTCCCTAGTATAAACTGAGGAGGATAGGCCAAATTGTACATCGTTTGATATTCTAACGGCGTCTTCAAGATCGGTTGCTTTAAAAACAGTCAAAACAGGTCCGAAAATCTCTTCTTTTGCTATACGCATGTCGGGTGTAACATCGGTAAAAACCGTGGGTTCAATGTAATAGCCCTTGGAATAGTCTCCATCGCTCAAAACGTGGCCACCGTATGCTAGGTTAGCTCCCTCTTCAGTTCCAATTCCTATGTATTCCATGACCTTATCAAGTTGATATTGGCTGGATAGTGGGCTTACGTCTACGTCCGGATCCAATCCATCTCCTATTTTCAGTTGGGCTGTTCTGTCGATTAGTTGATCAAGGAATTCGGAATAAATGCCTTCTTCTACTATGGCCCTGCTAGTGGCAGTGCATCGCTGTCCGGTCGAGCCAAATGCTCCCTGTACAATGCCACTCAGTGCCTTGTCTAGGTCAGCGTCGGACAACAAAATTACGGCATTTTTCCCCCCCATCTCACATTGAACCTTTTTTAATAGTTTGGCTCCAGCACTATAAATGCCAGTTCCAATTTCTGTGGATCCTGTGAATGATATGCCGCTAACCTTTGGGTTCTCTACTAAAGAATTCCCGACCGATGAACCTGGGCCGGTAATCAAATTTAAAACACCGGGAGGAAGGCCAGCTTCTTCGAATATTTCCACTAACTTGACTGCACTTAGTGGAGTCGCGGAAGCTGGCTTAAAGACTACGGTGTTGCCGCAAATCAAGGCTGGAGCCAACTTCCATGCGGGTATTGCAATAGGAAAGTTCCATGGTGTAATAAGTGCTACTACTCCTAATGGGCGTCTGACGGTGTAAGCCATCGTATTTGGTAGTTCTGACGGCGTTGTATATCCGAACATACGCCGGCCTTCGCCAGCTGAATATTCGATAATGTTCATTGCTCGTCTCACTTCACCTCGGGCATCTGATATAGGCTTTCCTTCCTCTATCGTGATAGTTTCGGCGAGTTCTTCCGATCTGCGCCCCATTATTTCGAGGGCCTTATAAAGGATATGGGCACGGGCAGGTGCTGGCGTATCGGCCCAACTGGCTAGCGCCGAATGTGCTGCGTCCACGGCTTGGGAGACATCGTCGACACCTGAAATTTGGAATGACCCTAGAACTGCGTCTTTATTTGCTGGGCTGGTAATTTCATAAGTGTTCTCCGAATTGGAGTTCAACCATTGGCCTCCGACATAATTTTTAAAAATTTCTGCATGTTCGTCTGCCATGGTAATCTCCTTTAACAAAAATCATTTACTGTAAACTAGGGATTACTTATCTCTTATACCTCAACGTTAATGTTGAAGTCTGTGATTTTACTTAATTATTCATTTCTCGCAAGAATTCATCTCCACTCTGCTTAATCAATTCTTGCGCCCCGACTGAGAGTAGTTGGACACCTTGTTGAGCGAAATGCTTAAACCGAGGAATATTACTTACTGTCATTCCGGCGCCTGCTACTCCAACTATTTTCCCTTCGGCCTTAGCCCCTTTTATGACCTCCGCGATTGCCTCGTCGACTTTATCGGCTGTAGGCATCCCCATGGCCTGCGTTAAATCGCTGGACCCAACCAGTACAGCATCTACCCCAGGGACTGCTGCAATTGCTCGAACGTTTTCTACGGCTTCTGGAGTTTCTATCATCGTAATGACTAATGTTTCTTTATTGGCGGCTTCATAGTATTCCGAGGGTGTTAGGCCAGCGCCTAATCGGTTAGTTCTTCCCCCCGTAGCACTGCTTCGGTCACCTAGTGGATAATAGTGAGAAGCTTGAGCGACGGCTTCGGCCTCTGATTTATTGGAGATATGGGGCACTATTAGACCCTGCGCTCCTCTGTCCAAAAATCTGAGTAATGTAGAAGGAAAAGCGTTTGGAACCCGGACTATAGGTGTCAAGTCGTATAATTCTGCTGCCCGGATCATGTTTTCGGCTTCGGAATCATTGGATGATCCGTGTTCGCAGTCTATCCAGACCCAGTCAAAGCCCATAACTCCATAGAGTTCGGCAATTACTGGAGCATAAAAATTCAGATTTGCTCCTAAAGCTACTTTCCCTTCTAATAATTTAGCTTTGGTCTTATTGATTCTCACCAATTTACCCTCCCTATATTGAGCATGAATCGGAAGCTGTGGTAATTCACTCCGCAAATTTAGGCAGATCGCTTAATCACAGCCGTCGTATTTTATTATAAATCGGAACGGATGTGTTATCTCGAGGGGATGTATATTGTGGATAAATCCGTGCGAATTAATTCTGATGTGCCACCACATGATTGTAGTCTTTCAATGGTCTACGGCCGATTACCGGTCACTCCCAGGGTCTTTACGTGATTTATAGTGTGCCAAATTTCATCATCCGTTAATTCGTCTTCTAACGGCAACATGGCGGTTCCGGGTATTCCGTGTTTTACGAAATCGAACAGAGCAGCTTCCGGATGTAGCGGAACGTGAACTGAAAGATCGGCGGGTCGGGGATTCAAATTGTATGATGCTGGTCCATCTCCGAGTCCTTCAATCCCATGGCAGGATTGGCATTTAAGTTTATATATTTGTCTTCCAATAATTAACGATTCATTTGTTGGAGGAAATGGGTTTATGAGTACGGTGGATGGTTCGGAACTAAAAAAATCAGTACTAACTGCTAGGAAAATTCCCAGAATAAATGCCGTCAGACCGGATCCCATTATCAAAGCTCCCTGTGGCTTCCACCATCCACCTATCGGTATGCCGGTTAAAATGAATAGGAATCCGATGAGTATTAGTTCAATTCCCCATAATAATCTCCCGAGTTCTCTTGAAGGAGTAAAATCCTCAAAATTTCCTAAAGGAGCATTTACTTGGAATCGGAAAGCGGTTCTAGCGTCGAAATTATCAGATTGTCTTACAACAGTTTCTATTTGCCATGTTCCTATCAAACTAATCAGTTGATTTTTAAGAATATATTGCCCTGTATCTACTTTCTGCACTGTTTCCGTGATTGATCCTATATCTTTATCCACATATGAAAGGGTTAACTCTAGATCCGTAATGTTCTTAGGGAGATTATTACGTTGATCGGTTAATGAGATGTATATATTGTTTACCCCGACCCGTCCGGGTTCGATACGGAGGGCTATATCGAGGCCTTCAGATGCGTCCTGAAGAGTAATTTGTTTTTGCGCCTCTTGAGCTTGCTGAGATGCTACTTGGCGACCAGGTTGGAGACTTGTTAAGATCCCAACAAGGCATAGAATTACTAAGGCCAGACCGACTTCTATGAGGATTAATCGTCTAAGCCAATTTCCGGATGAATCATTACTTTGTAAACGGGGCTTTATGGTAAAAAGATTTATTGCTCCTATTATCGCTATAGTTAATACCACACCTATCTTCGCTATAAGGGTCCATCCATACGGTGTGTAAATCCCCATAGGGACTACTATTTGAGCCCAACTTCCGTAGAGCCCGGTTATTATCAAAACAAAAAAACTGCTGATGGCTATAAAGGAAAAACGTGGAATCAGCCGGGCCAATAAGTTACGGCGTTGGGTTGTAGATACTGTTTTAAAGAGTAACGGCAAAATACAGGCTATATGAAATAAACTTCCAATCCAGAAAGCGGCGGCTAACAGGTGCAGGTAATCGCTAATCAGTGCCGCATTTCTAACCGACAAAGTGGCTGCACCATGGCTAGTCATACTAAATGTGCCAAGCATAATACAACCTAGTATTAAGACTGCTGCCCAGGTAATGTAAGAAACTGAGGAGATCTCTCCAGGCGACATTCTATTTAAGGAAAGATAACGGTGAACGTACACCAAGGATAAGAGAGTAAGGGACAATAGCCCGGTTCTGATAATCAACATCTGTCCCCAATGGGTTTCCAGACAAACTTTAAGGGTAATCTGTAGGGACATATCGTGGATCGGTATATCCATTATAGACATAACTTGTAAAAGTAATTGCCCTGTACTCGCTATTAGTAATACAGCTCCAGACAACCACATAATATGAAAACTTCTAAGTTCAGACTGAATGGCAAGCTGCCGCTCGATTTGATTGCCGTTGCGTTTCCAAAGGGTGGGTTTGGAAACAACCACTTGAAATAAAATCCCTCCAACTAAGGATAGTGATCCGAAGAGGGCTAGCCACTTCAAAATGGGTTCAAGTGGCGACTTAAACAGGGGCTGTGCCTGCATAGTGGGCGATGTGTTCTCGGTTCGAACGGTTTCTCCTACAGCAAATACATAGGATCCTCTGACGATGTGACCGTCTATAGTAGATAAATTACGCCAGGCGACAGTGTATGTCCCTGTATCCAGAGGTTTTACTTCAACTGACAGTATGGTTGGATCGTTGTTATCGACAAGGCTATTTCCGAGGTCAACTGACTCTCCTCGGTGATTAAGGACGTTGATCGTGCTGAAATTCGGTTCGATCGGTTCTGTAAACCAGATGATAATCCTGTTTGGTGCTACATCAAGAGATTCATTAGAACCAGGTTGGGAACGCAATAAATTTGCGTGGGCCTGTACTGGTTCGATTTGTAAGGCTAATATAAAAAATATTAACGCGCAGGAAAAAAAGGCAAATATGATCCTTTTAGATGGAGCTGGAGGTCGTAATTTGGTTAGCCAAAAATTCATAAAATGTTTGAAAAGGCAGAATTTTATAGGTTACGGCGGGGCTAGCTAACCCTTAGGATTTCACCGGCCCGCCGTAAAGACTACTTTGATTAAAGATATCAGGTTTTTCTTAGAACTATATAGATACTTACTATGCCGAATATAGCACCAATTAGTCCTAGAATACCTCCGATGATTCCCCATCGGCGGGCATTTGATATACCGTCCTGTGTTGAGGCGCTAGAATTAAGAGCTTCTTCTGCGCTGCGTTTGGCTCCGCGGGAAGCGCTTTCTAATTCTCTGATTGAGGGGAGGGCTTCTGGGAACTGAATTACGTCGGCTGCCTGTACGTGGTCGAATCTCCCATCACCAGATTCAAATCTTTCATTAAATGGCTGATCCAAGATAGTCCCGAAGAATCGAAATGCATACTGGCCTGGAGAGCTAGGGATCATATCTGTGGTGTAATGCCCTGGTTCATCAGTAATGGGTCTCAAACTAAATACTTTCGAAATACCGGATATCAAGTGGGTCACCTCGACTTCTAATTGGGACTCCAATCCTTCAACAGGTTCCCACATGACGGTTATGGTATCGGGACTTCCCATGAGTCCGCTAGTGACGTTTTGTAGGATATCTCCTCGATTAGTCCACACCACTGTATCTCCAGGATTAACAGCAGAGGTTGGGGGGGTATATGCATGGTCAATGATTTCGACTTCTATAGTTTTTGGGGTGGAGTGATTGTCTGTGACTACTAAGGACCCTGTAACTGAATGATCTAAGTGGCTGTGGTAAGGCAGGGTTTTTCCTGATAAGTGTTCCCCTACAATATAAGAGAAGGATTCGCCGTTGGCCAAGGCAGGCGAAACAAATAGAGCTCCGTGCGCTTCTAAATCCATATTCTTTATTTGGGCATTAGAGCTATGGGATCCATTGTGATGCTGAGAATGATCCGTGTGTTCGTCTGATGACTCCTGTTTGGAGTGGTCGCTGTGGGATCCATTGTGATGCTGAGAATGATCCGTGTGATCCTCGTTGGTTGGTTGATCAACAGAGATCTGCTGCATTACTTGTAAGCTGACCCCATTTCTTAATCCTTCGAAGGCTGGTTCTTCTATCCACCCTACAGTCAGGCGTAAAGTTCCAGAATCGCGCCCTTCATGGGCATTAACCTCAGAATAAGTGATTGTAACTAGTGAGATTGTGATGACGGCGAGGATAGTTAGTATGTATTTCATTTTGTCCTATCTTAAAATATTTATCGTGAGTAGCAAGACGTCTAGACGCCTATATATCGCGATGGTATAGGTTTTAGCGGATATAAAAGTGGACTAATCGAAAGAAACTTTACACTTTGGGAGGTGGATATGGAGGAGAGATAATCGTGCTGGATCTGGTTAAATTGGTGTTTGCATAATTGGTGCGTAACAAAGGAGATGATGTTATCAAGAAATTAGATAATAAAGACGATTGTGGCGAAGGTAATGTATGAGAATGGGAGTTACCGATATCCCGAGAATCGAGCATAATTAGTCCCGGGACGCCTTGCGATTCAGGCAAACTCGCCATTTTAGAATTAGCTACAATGGGATGGTGATTATGGATTTTCTCGAATTCGTGAGTGTGTCCAGTGACCCCTTCCAAATAGATATGCTTATGCAGCGGCTGACGTTCTACATAGTGGTGATCCAAAAAGGATAGGGGAATATTGATTAATAGGGCTACAACTAGAACAATTCTAGCTAGGGCAGTTACTGTTCTCCGCCAATAAATGTAAGTTTGATATGTCAGCATTATTTGATAACGGGATAAAATTCGGTTTTAAGGCAAATGAACTACGGCCTCGACTTCGACCAGAAATTCTGGGCGCACCAAACCGGCTACAACAACAGTAGAACTAGCCGGAGGGCTGTCCGGAAAAGTTTCTGAACGTACTTTACTGAACCCGGGATAATTACTGATGTCCGTCAGGAACGTAGTGATTTTTACTACATCCTTCATTGAAGCCCCTGCAGTTTCGACAATGGCTTGAATTCTTGACATGATCTGTCTAGTCTGTGCTTCACAATCATTTATGCCCATGGGTTCTCCGTGGTCATCTTGGGCTACTTGACCGGATACGAATAGGAGTTCTCCGACTTGAACACCGGGTGAGAACGCCGGATTTCTAGACAAGCCTTGTGGCAGTATTGGTTTTCTTTCGGACATGCTTATTCCCCTTTTAAATTAGAAAATATAAATATGGGTTAATTCTGAAGTGAGTTATTGGCGTCCAACGGTAGATGCGGTTAAGGAATGAACTCTGCTAGCAGAGGTCACGCTTTTCACTCCTTCTAACCTGTCGAATAATTTTCCGAGCTGATCTAGTCCTGTTGTGTGAACTGTTAGTTCGACCGTAACGGTACCGTCAATATTCTCAGTAGTCACGACCGAAGCTATGTTAACTTTCTCCTCTGATACTTTCATGGTAATGTCTCTAAGAAGCCCTACGCGGTCATAAGCTTCCATTTTTATTCTGACCGGGTACAATTCTTGCTTTTCACCCCAGGATACAGATATTAATCGTTCGGGTTCGTCTTCATTTAATAAATTAGAGCATCCGTGCTTATGCACGGTGACTCCTTGGGTCCGAGTCACGAATCCCTGAATGGTGTCACCGGGGATAGGATTACAACATTGTGCGATTCGAGTAAGCAGGTCTCCAACTCCTAAAACCGAAACCCCTGAACTAGGACTGGAAAGTGGTAATGCGGGCTTGTACAGTACAGGCTCATTAGTTTGTTGGGATAATCGGTACGCAACCTGAGAAGCGGTTATTCCGCCGGATCCCAGACTAGCCAAAAAATCATCCATAGAGGAGTATTTCACTAGAGGTAATATCTCTTCATCGGCCAATTTAAGGTTTAATTGTCGGAGTTCTTTTTTCAGTATATCTTTTCCACGATTGATATTACTTCCTCTAGCTTGTTTGTGAAACCATTGCCTGATATTTTGGCGGGCTCCTGCCGAGTTAACATAACCTAAATTGGGATTGAGCCAGTCAGGGCTCGGTCCTCTGGACGATTTAGTTGTAATTATTTCGACTGTATCCCCGTTTTGAAGTGCAGTATCCAGAGAAACTAATCTCCCGTTTATCTTACCGCCGCTACATTTGTGCCCGAGTTCCGTATGAATTTTATATGCGAAATCTATAGGGGTTGAGCCGGCAGACAATTCTACGATTGCTCCTTTGGGAGTGTAGACAAATACTTGATCGTGGAATATATCTTGCCTTACTGACTCCATGAAATCGTCAGTAATGGTCGACTCTCGTTGCCATTCAAGTAACTGTCTTAACCAAGTCATCTTTTCTTCAAATCGTTGATCGTTAGGTTTTCCTTCTTTATATCTCCAATGAGCAGCGACCCCGTATTCAGATACTTGGTGCATATCGTTGGTTTTTATCTGGACTTCTAGCGGAGTACCTCCGTCACATATTACCGTGGTGTGTAATGCCTGATATAGATTTTCTTTGGGATTTGCAATGTAGTCGTCAAACTGACCAGGGATCGGACTCCATGATTGATGTATGATGCCAAGGCTTTTGTAACAATCTTCTGTAGTATCTACCAGTACCCTCAGAGCATATAGGTCGTAGATATCCCCGACTTCCTTCCCCTGATCTTCGTACTTCTGAGTTTTTTGATGGATACTGTAGATGCTTTTGGAGCGCCCACTGACATCCACTTCGATATTAAATTGTTCCAATTCGCCGCGTAGTTTTTGACAGATATTCTCTATGTAGTATTCACGTTCATCTTTTCCGGTTGCCACCATCTCTGAGATCTCAAGAAATTTAGGAAGGTTTAAATACTTAAATGCTAAATCATCTAATCGCCATTTAATCTCCCAAATACCTAGCCTGTGAGCTAAGGGAGAGTAGATATCGAGGGTTTCTTGAGCTATGCGGTTTCTTTTTTCAGGAGATAAAGCGTCTAGTGTCTCCATGTTATGGAGCCGGTCTGCCAATTTAATTAAAACCACTCTGATATCTTCTGCCATAGCTACTAACATTTTTCTGAGGCTTTCAGAGTAGAGGTCATATTCAGGAGAGGTAGCTGGGTAATTATTTTTCCCCTCATCAGCTATTCGGTAATCCATGCGCGTCAATTTAGTAACGCCGTCTACTAGTTTGGCAACTTCGACTCCAAATCTGCTTTCTAGGTCATCGAACGTGACGCCACAATCTTCTATTACATCGTGAAGGAGAGCCGCAATAATCGTGTGTGTGTCAAGATTAAGATCCGCGAGGAAAAGGGCCGCTTGTAAGGGGTGAGAAATATAAGGCTCTCCTGATATGCGTTTTTGTCCGTCATGAGATGCATCTGCGAACACGAATGCGTCTTGTATCAGAGCTACCTTGTCGGGGGGGAGGTAACTGGCCACCTTTTGTATTAATGTCTGGCCCTCAGTTGTGATCATTTGAAGTCATTCGCCTTATGATCGATTTTATCTATAGTGATAGTAATGTTCAACAACAGTAATGTCCATTAACATCAATGTACGAGTTAGGGTAAACTCCACTGGTCTAGGGTTGCTAGGAGGCCCGACTAACTCCGTTTCAACTGTTTAACAAGGGGATCCAGTCTAAGACCGATTGTGATGCCGCGGCTTTCCGATTTTGTAAGGAATGGTCTCCGCCGTCTATGATTTCGTAAGAGGGAGATGGGCTGTTGACTGCAGCCAAAACTAAATCTGAGGCCATATCGACAAGCCTGGTGTGAGTTTCTAGAGAACCGGCGAGTGTCAAAATAGGTACATGAATGCGTGGTGCCAAGTCAACTAAATTATACCTTTCCCCGGGGCCGTGTTTGTCTAAATATGAGGCTGCGCTAAAAAATTGCTTTATTGGAAAATTTACTTTCATTAGATCGAGCGCTCGCCCATTGGCCTCCATTTCATCTGCTAACTCTAGATTATTTTGGAATTCTTCTGCATCTTCGGACCCCATGTAATATGAATACGATAACCTTACCGGGGAGATCGGAATTACCGCTTGAATCCTCGGATCATTTTGAAAAGCAGCGTAGTACGATATTTTAACGGCACCCATGCTGTGCCCTAATAAGCATATGCGCTGGATTCCACGATTCTGCAAAAATTCTATGCCGGCTCGCAAATCTAGCTTGCTATCGTCAAGTATCTCGAAGGCGTTACCATGGAAGATTCCTGTCTGATTATCGACCCAGACCGTATCATGTCCGCGGGTATTAAGTGTTAGACAAGGATATCCGGCCTTACTGAGGTCTGAAGCCATAGTTCGGGTTGCTGGAGAGTAGAAGTGCCCTCCTGAGCCGTGAATCAATAGGAATCCATCTATCCGCTTTTCAGTGACTGATTGGTATTGTGGCTCGAAAAAAGCCCCGTCCAGAGATACGTTGTCCGCTGTGGTGACTTCTACAAGATCTACCAACATATTATCTCGTTACCCTCTTATTTCAAGTGGCATCTGGAAGATAGTAGATGCGCCTAGGTATTACAAATATTACCGACTATTGTAATTCATTGACAGTGATTGAGGCCCCGATTACAGTTCATAATTATTAACCAACTATTTATCTAGGCTGGGAGGGAAGAAATCTTGCCAAATGATTACGATGTATTAATTGTTGGCGGAGGGTTAGCAGGACTTACTGCTGGTATGTTTGCTGCTCGCTATGGATTACATACAGGAATAATTGAGCAAATGATGGGTGGGGCACAGATCATTAACTTGGAAAAGATTGAAAATTTTCCGGGATTTCCTGAGGGCATCGCTGGAGCTGAATTGGGACCCGCTGCACAAGAACAAGCAATGGATGCAGGAGCAAACTTCCTTATGGGAGAGGTAGATACAGTAACTCGCGACGGTAACTACAAAGTGGTCAATACGGATTCCGGATCTTATCGCGCTAAATCATTGATAATCGCTGCGGGTTCGGTGTTACGACAACTGAAGATAGGTGAGGATCAATTTGATGGAAAAGGGGTATCTCATTGTGCTACATGCGATGGCCCTTTTTATATGGGCCAGACCGTTGGAGTAGTGGGTGGCGGAGACTCCGCAGCTGACGAAGCGTTGACGTTGACGGAATATGCTGACCGAGTCCTGCTATTTCATCGAAGTGAACAGTTTAAAGCCCAAAAAATATTGCAGGAACGGCTGGTTGCCAATCCAAAGATCGATATTTACTGGAACACTGAAGTTCAGGGTGTTTTGGGTGAGGATACGGTTTCTGGAGTTCGTGCACATAACGTAGTAACTAACTTGGATACGGTGGTTGATTTATCCGGACTATTTATTTACGTGGGCTTAGAACCTAATTCAGATTGGCTGGGCAGTGTGGTCAAACGAGATCGAGCTGGGCATATAGAGGTGGATGTCTCAATGGAAACCTCGGTGTCAGGCATTTTTGCTGCCGGAGATATTCGCCAAAACTCTGTATCACAATTAATATCCTCAGCAGGAGATGGAGCTACTGCTGCTATCTCTGCATTTAAATATATCCGTGGAATGAATTGGTAGATGGGAGATTAGTGTGCTTGTTTGTAGAGCGGCTTGGCTTATGGAGCCAATAATATCGTGAGATATGGTACAAAATGTTAATAGGAACTGGCAGCTAAATTTTAGAAACTGGACTGAATAGCTTTCCAAGCTAGAGGTGTTTTGGTATACTCCCGTCTGTATTTGCCAAAGCCCTGATTGGGTTGGCAGATAGTCATGTCTTAATCGTAGAGGTTAATATGCCGGCATATGCCGTAATAGGCGGTCAATGGGGAGACGAAGGGAAAGGTAAAGTAATCGATTACCTTGCGGGTGATGTCGATTATGTCGTTCGCTATGCTGGTGGAAACAATGCTGGGCACACGGTTGTAAATGAACAAGGTACGTTTCAATTGCATTTGGTTCCATCTGGGATTTGTTGGCCAGATGTTCGTGGGATTATAGGAAATGGTGTAGTAGTTAACCCTGATGTGCTTCGGGGCGAACTAGACATGTTATCCGATAGAGGAATTGATACTGCTCGTCTATATGTTAGTGAGAGAGCTCACGTGATAATGCCCTATCATATTCTCTTGGATAATTTGGAGGAGGAGGCGAGAGGATCAGGCGCGATCGGTACGACAGGTCAAGGAGTTGGCCCCGCATACATGGACAAAACAGGCCGTATGGGGATACGCATTGGCGATCTCTTGGATTCTTCAACCTTAGAATCTAAGCTTCAGCGCACATTAGAATTCAAAAATGCCTTGATAACTAAAATTTACAACAAGAACCCGTTGTCTATGGAAGATATTTTAGTCAAGTGTAGGGAATGGGCGCAGTGGTTAAGGCCGCATGTGCAATCGACGGAGAAATTAATCCAAGATATATTGGCTGGGAATCAACGGATATTGTTAGAAGGTGCTCAAGGGACTTTACTGGATTTAGATCATGGATCATATCCATATGTAACCTCATCTTCTCCGTCAGTAGGTGGTGCCTGCACTGGATTGGGATTAAACCCCCAATCCATATCTGGTGTACTTGGGGTATTTAAAGCTTATTCGACTCGTGTAGGGAGTGGGCCTATGCCGTCAGAGTTACACGATGAAACGGCTGAATTATTAAGAGAAAAGGCTCAAGAATACGGTACTACTACTGGGCGCGCGAGGCGTGTGGGTTGGTTTGATGCTGTTGCAGCTCGATATAGCAGGCAAATCAATGGATTTACAGGGATGGTTTTTACTAGACTTGATATATTAGATGGCTTCTCATCTGTAAAAATTTGTGTAGGCTACCAAGTTGGCAACGAAGAGATTGATTATTTTCCTGCAGATATAGCCCTACAAGAAAAATGTGTGCCGGTATATGAGGAGTTGCCAGGATGGGATACTCCCACAGCAAGCTCGACTAAGAAAGATCAACTACCAGTAAATGCTTTGAACTATATACAGCGAGTTGAGGATTTAGTAGGTTGCCCTGTACAGATTATATCGACCGGTCCACGGCGAGAGGAGACTATATTGGTTGAACCCGTTTTTGTTTGACAATAAGATGTCACAGGAGGTCCCGTAAACAAAATACATAGTGGGCTAAAAGGGGACTATAATTATGCAATACACATCAAAATTTGGGATTTACGTTAATTCTAAAGATGGGGAAGTGGTTAGAATTAACTCACCGTACTGGTTGCCCGAGGAACCAGACTGGGTCTTCCTAACTCCGGAAGTTAACTCCACGTTGCTGCAAATCCGTGATCTAGCTAAGGAAAAAGGTCTTTCAGACGATCCGGACACTTTAACCTGGGGTCGGATACCACTGAAAGAAGAGGATGTATCTTAGTAAGTCTAGCCAATTGTATATTAACTATCTCCCTCAATCACTTCGTTCTAGAGCCTCTGGTTGTTTCCACTGTCTATGCACATATTCTTGTTTCCAAATTAGAGAGATGAAAGGTGGACTAGGTGACCTGGACTAAACGTATACTAGTCGGAACCGATATCACTCAGGCTAGCCGAAGAATTCGTTGGGCTTATATATGCGGGTATTTATACGCGGGTGTTTTTATTTTTAATGCCATAGTCTTATTTTCAGTTGGATCCCTCGAGGTTAAAGGTTTATGGAGTACCGGTCAGGCAGGGTTTGTCGTTTTTGAAGCTAGTTTGGTCGCCATCCTATCGTTTGGATTGTCTCGACGAAATAAAGTGGCTGCAATCGGTTTATTTGGATATTTTTTGTTGAGCAGAGTTCCGCTACTGATTTTAGGGTTTTTACCGTCTGCTAACGAACTGGATGGTCTTATGCGGTTGGTAGTAATGCAGATTCTACCGGCGTACTTGTTTTTTCAAGGTCTAAGAGGAGTTTTAACGTTTCATGATTTGAAGCATCGGCATTATCCAAATGATGTGTTCAATTCTTAGAGGTTAGACTTATACTTAAGTATCGTAGATCCCTCTAAAGGAAGAAAACGCGGATTTACTTGGATTCTGTGACCGGAAAAGAGCTCGACTAGTTGAACTCTTTTCCGGTCTAGTTTTTATTTAACAGGATTGCATCATTTAAAAGCGGGCATTACACCTTCAGCGAATTTGGTTAATTGGTCTTTAAAGACTTCTTGTGGCATTCCCATGACCGCACCTAGATTAACTCGCTCGACCCCGGGGTACTTTGCCTCAACTTCTTTAAGATGTTCGGCAATCGACTCGGCAGAACCACATAGCCATACGTTATTTTCTACAGCTGCTTCTAGACTAGGAAGATCAGTAAATGGAGCCATAGCCCGGTTGCCCACAGCACTAATTTGTTCAGGTTTTAGCTGCATTAAACCAAGTGGTGCGGCGAATTTCATTGCTTCCTCGAAATATGGCTTGGCTTCCTCAATGGCTTTTTCTTTTGTGTCTCCTATGAAAAAACGGTATCCAAATGCTATGTCTTCTCCTAACTCTAAGTTTCTACCGTATTCTTGGGCCGTTTTCTGGTATGTCGACAATCGTTCTTCTCTAATGGGTTCAGGTGTATTTGCAACTAATGCCTTGATTCCCTTTTTGGCCATGAAATCAATTCCTCGTGGGTTGCCGCTCACAAGTGGTTGCCAGATATCGACTGGTTGATTTAAGGGACGCGGTACCACGCTGAGTTCTTTCAACTGGTAGCCCCGGTATTCAACGTCCGCCGGTATCTTATAGTGTTTCCCTTGATGGGAGAAGGATTCCTCGCTTAGGGCTTTGATAAGGACTTCTACCTGTTCTTCAAATAATTCCCGGTTAGCGTCGCCATCTAACATAGGAGACCCGAATGTTTCTACCTCACGGCTGTGATATCCCCTCCCTACACCAAATATGACTCTGCCGTTAGTTAAAATATCTGCCATAGCGAAATCTTCTGCGAGCCTTAGCGGGTGCCACATCGGTGTTATGTTGAAACCACATCCGAATTTGAGACGTTTCGTATTATTGGCTAGGTAAAGACTCAACATGAGCAGATTAGGAATACACTCATATCCTTCGGGTTGAAAGTGGTGTTCGGCCATCCAGAATTCGTCGTAACCGAGATCTTCGAGATGTGTCGAAAAGTTGAGAGCCCAATCAAACGCCTGAGCTAGATTTTCGTTTGAATATCTGCGATCGTTAGCAGGCATACCTTCCAGGCCAAGGTTGTCGTCGACCACATGCCCTGCATACGAGGCGCTAAAATTTTTAAATGCCATAATATTTTCTCCAATCCTTTAGTTATAACTTTAGATTAAACAGTAGGAGGAGGGGCTGGGGCTGGATTGTGAAGTTCTAGCCCTAGTGTCGCCGGAAAAACCTTAGCGAGTTCTTCCAACGTCCACCTTCCCTCTTTATGGATGGTTTTTATAGGGTCGGGTTCATTTAACAGGCTGATCAAGCCTGCAGTAACATGAAACACATGTCCATTTACATGAGAGGACTCATCGGATGCGAGCCATGTTACAAATGGAGCGATGTCTTCTGGTTCTCCTCGTAATGTCGTTGAGCTGCCGCTCGTGATACCTCTGGAAGCCCTCAAACTTCGAGCTTCTTCAGGGACACTGGTTGTCATCCTAGTGGAAGCACTCGGGGATATAGAGTTGGCAGTGACGCCGTACCGCCCCATGTCGCGTGCTACGACTCGAGTAAAACCTGCGATCCCGTCCTTAGCGGCACCGTAATTCGCTTGTCCGGAGTTACCATATAGCCCTGAGGTTGAACTAAATGTGATGACTCTACCAGATCGCTGTTGTCTGAAGAGGATACAAGCATTTTTGACTATGGTGAAAGTACCTTTTAAATGAACTGCAATAACATCATCCCACTCTTCTTCGCTCATGTTGAAAACCATCCGGTCTCTCAATATACCTGCACATGTGACAACGATATCCAGTTTTTCGAAACTGTCAATCGCCGTTTGAATGATGTTTTCACCGCCTGCCATCGTTGCTACTGATTCGGCACAAGCAACTGCTGTGCCTCCGGCTTCTTTGATTTCATTTGCGACTTGCTCGGCGACGGATTGGTTAGCTCCTGTCCCGTCAACATTGACTCCAAGGTCAACCACCACAACCTTAGCGCCTTCTTCGGATAGTTGATGTGCAACACCTTTACCTACACCTCTTCCAGCCCCCGTAACTATAGCTACTTTATCCTGTAGTAGGTTCGCCATTATAAATTCCTCTATTAGATCTATTTTCAGAGATGAACTTGTGTGGCCTTTGTGCCGACAACTAGGCCGGAGGGGCTGGATTAGCCAGACCCTGGGTAAGATAATTCCGCGCCAATGGCGCTAAATCGTCGAGAGACCAATGTCCATTGGGTTCAAAGATGACCCTTTCCGGTCTAGGTTGTGACATGAGGGATACGTCTCCACCATGTACAAGAAATGTTTGGCCATTGACATTATCCGCAAAATCACTAGCTAAATAGCAGACAAAAGGAGCTATGTCATCTGGATCCAATTGTTGAAGTTCATCGCCTTCAGACAGGGAGGCTACGCCACCACGGGCGCGTATTTCAGCAGCAGAGTCAGGGATGGCTCCGATCATTCGAGTTGATGCTCGGGGTGCAATAGAGTTTGCTGTTACGCCATATCGACCCATATCACGAGCAACTACCTTGGTAAATCCAGCTATTCCGGATTTGGCAGCCCCGTAGTTAGCTTGACCCGAATTTCCTACTAACCCTGACTGAGAGCTGAAGGTTATAATTTTTCCGGAGCGTTGCTGTCTAAAAAGGATACAAGCATTTTTGACTACAGTAAAAGTTCCCTTTAAGTGTACTGAGATAACATCGTCCCATTCCTGTTCGCTCATATTAAATATCATGCGATCCCGTAAGATTCCAGCACATGTGACTACTATGTCTAACTTTCCAAAATTATCTATAGCTGTTTGAATTATCCGTTCTCCGCCATCCATTGTCACTACAGATTCCGTGCATGCGATAGCTGTACCGCCGGCTTGGTTAATTTCCTGGGCGACTTGTTCAGCAATGGATTGGTCGAATCCAGACCCGTCGACATTAACTCCGGGGTCAACTACAATGACCTTGGCCCCTTCCTTGGCCATTAACTGCGCAACTCCTCTTCCCACTCCTCTGCCAGCACCAGTCACTATAGCTACCTTATCTTGCAAAAAATCAGCCATTTGAATCTCCTTTTGATGGTAATTCTACTGTTGCTGTTCCGGGAGTTGTGTTTTGGCCAGATGGATTTTCAAGCCATATAGTGCAATCTACTAAACAATTACCGTTGAGTTGATATTTTCTGTTGACTGTACCTTTAGCTGTTATCACTTGACCAGGAAAGTCCATTCCCCTGTATTGGCAGGACAATTTTTTCAGACTTCCTAGTGGTCCGGCCCAGTCTGTCATGAATTTGCCTAAGAATGCGCTTTTGAGTGCTCCATGGAGAATTGGACCATCCAAACTATTTCCTATGGCGAAGTCTTTATCATAATGTATTTCATAAAAATCACCGGAGGCACCGGCATATTGAACCAGCTGTCTGGTACTAGGTTGATGAGATTCAGGTGTTAATTCTGACCCTTCCTTAACATCCTCCCAGAAAAGTTGGTTTGACAATTGAACTCCTTAAATATCAGTCCGAATTAATACCGAATCGAAGTGTTAGTTTGCGTTGCTACTACTTCTTCAAATTGATTTACGTAGGTTATTAAATTGGTCATGATTATCATAAGCCCCATTCTTCCGACTCTTTCTTGGAGATCAATCATCTCATTTTTGGCTGTAATGCGATCGCCTACCCTAACAGGTTGGAAATATTCCCAGTCGCTACCGCCATCCAATAACCTTGTGAAGGGTAGATCGAACGGTAATTCCGGCCTCTCTATTCGGATGGATCTCAAAAAGGTTGGTGGCGCAATCAAACCACCGTATCTACTCTTTCTGGCTGTTACCTCATCGGTCCAAAGGGGGTTACTGTCACCTATTGCCTCGGCGAATTTCATGATGGCCCCCTTCTCCACTTCCATAGTAAGAGGGCTACTCTGTGTGCCTATAGCTTGTTCCCGCATTTCAGCGGTTAAAAAAGAGGGAGGTGTTGTCACTTTTTGTACCTATACCAATGCGAAAAAAGTCTACAGCTCTGGAAGAACAGTGTCAAGAAAACCTCTTGTAGAACCCAATGGTTTTGATCAATAAATTATGCATGATAGCATTGGACAAAGTACAGTTTAAAAAAGATGCGGCTTCAACTAGTGACAGTAGTGCTTCGATATTTCGTATATCTCATGGTTGCTCTTACCTTGTTGGTCTCCAGTATCGGTGATTATCGACCGTCGTATGTTGACCGTGTGATAGCCCCTTTCAAATACAGTTTTATCGAATGGGAGTTGGGTCATCTTAGTGACAAATGGGTCTATCGATTAAAAAACAGTGTATTTAAAAACCATACAGAAGATCGCAAGACCGCTTTGATGGAGGTCCGCGAATATTTCCGGTTAGGTGAAATTTTGAGGCAACGGACTACCCCGATAATTGATAATTATGCTGAAACATCTCGTCTATTGGGTCATGATAGGAAAGTCGGATCTAATAGCGAGGTTGACGAGTTAATTCGAAGCAAGCTGGCAATTCTGAGAGATAGGGTAGAAGAAACTATTGAAACCGAACTTAGCGAGGTACTGAAATCTTTGCAATTGAACTCTAGGTTAGGGCTGTGGCCTCCGGTAGACATCGTGTTGTCTGGAGCACCCCATATCCTCGTGATATCCCCGAGAGATGAGATCAACCTCAAAAACACTTTTTTGTTAAGGGAAGGTCTGACACTTGCCCAAAAATCCTATATCGAAGAAAAAGTGGGATTGTTGGATAATCATTCTGTCCTAGTCGAAGACCTAGGCGGTGTAGCGGTGTATCCGAGTGTCATCAGTAATCAATTAAGTATAGAGTCTTCTTTAACCGTTGCAGCCCATGAATGGCTTCATCACTGGTTGTTCTTCAAGCCTTTGGGCCAAAGTTTCTGGACCAGCCATGAGATGACTGTCCTGAATGAAACAGTCGCGACTGTAGCCGGAGAAGAAATTGGCAAACTATTGTATTCTCGTATCAATCATAATGTGGAGGAGGATACTCGTTTATCAGTTCAAGGTGAGCAGGAAACTTCAGACGGCAAGTCGTTTGATTTTTTCAAGATAATGCAGGAAACCCGTAAACATGTATTAGTTCTACTTGGCGAAGGGGATATAGAGGAGGCTGAATATTACATGGATCAACGGGCAGGACTCTTTCGTGAAAATGGATACTATATTCGTAAATTGAATCAAGCCTACTTTGCTTTCCACGGGATCTATGCTACGACTGCTGCCTCTGACAGTCCTATAGGTGAACAGGTTAAGTTTTTCAGATCAAAAACATCGTCTCTTCCGGAATTCCTACGATCAATTTCGGAGTTCAGAGATTATGAAGAGTTTGTTAATTATATAGAGTCACTCAATTAAGATAAGGATATAAATCTTAAACTCTGCCTTAACTAGTTATAACCAGGGCATTCTTTTGGAACGGTCTTTCTGAGAGGTGTAAGTGTTGATCCCTTGCCGTTCTAATGCCTGGTTAACCATTTCTCTGAATAAGTATCGGTCAGATCCGTTTATGACCGCTTGTTCATGAGCTTCTGATATGGCTACCGGATAGCCATTTCCTTTTTTACATTGTTCCATAATAAGGCTCTGCCCTAATGATAATAATCGTTCGTCTTCCGCAACCCAGGCTGGCACCTCTATCCGTGCTATTTCTTCACCGGCGTTTAAATAGTAGAAATATACTTGATGATCCCCGTAATATTCTTGTGCCGCTTGAGGGTCTGTTCTATAAATAGATGATCTCTCGCCTTTGCCAAGTGACTTGGCAAAGAGCTCTCTATCAAGGACGTTATTAGAAATATCGCATGGTGATTGATTCGCTCTATTATGGTTGCAATTACCCTGACACAGAGAGATAGGATGTGGACATAAGCTGGCTCGTATAGCGTTTGTGACTTCTGTTGTTCGGGGAAGGGATACATACGCTGCTAGGGTAATTGTGCGGGTTTCCGTTAAATCACGAAGTGCCTGAAGAGCAGGAAACAGACCGTTTTGGAGCAATTCTCTACGTACGAATGGTCGGTAACCTTGTCCCGATAATCCCCATAAAACTAAGGTGCCGTCGACCAGCGCCAAAACTGGTAATTCGGGAGGACACTTCTCAACTACCTTGGTCAACATTTTAAGCTCTTGAATTGCTCGTATGATTCCCAATAATGGACCGGTGATAAGCTCTTCTTGATTAGGGGAATTGGGGTCCCTTAAATAAATGTCGGTTTGAGTTCCTCCCAACGTAGGCTCGCTAAAGAATTGAGCATCTGATGATTCCCCGTAAGTTAAAACGCATCCACCCAGATTAATCAAGTAACATGGGAGAGGTAAATGTCGGTCGATATCAATATGAGAGCCATCAACAGATACTACCGACCAATCTGTCGGAGGAGGTTGCGGAAGGTATTTGCCAACTAGGGTGTCATAAACTATGGCGGCCATGAAAGGACGGTCTTTCACATTCAGCAGGTTCTCTGTTATCTGGGATTCAGTCAGTAAAGCGGCTGATTTTAGTAAACTATCAACTTTAATTTGATGGTTAGCTATAGAGCCACTTATATCACGGGCTACGGTATCTAGTTGAGGGATCGCTTGATCAAAATCTAATCCCATATATATCCTACCTCAGAACCCTTTCGTCACCTATTCTTTGGGTTATGCGTTGTTGGTCTAGATATTCTAGTAAAGGAAGTATATATTTTCGACTGGTATCAAACATTGTTCTAGCATCTGCTACCGTGATACTGCCCTGAGAAACGATATGGTTTTTAATGCTCTCCACTAATTGTTCGTATGCCGATGCAGAAAACACGACGGACTCGTTAACTTTAACTACTTTCCCCATTTCAACCATTGCGGCTAATAATTCTGGATCGGGCGCTTGGTCAGTAGGTGGTGAATATAAATCTTTTTCGAGGATCTTTAAATAGGATTCAGATTTAATTTCCATATCGGGGCTCAGCACCACTAGGTGATCAGGTAGGTGAACATATTGATCTTTTTCTTCTATCACTGAATCTTCCACCAAGCGTCCTAATACTTTTAGGTAAACTTGTTGTTGAATATCCAATCTGCTTCGTAATTCTTGGGTTGGAGCCCCTTTTCTGAGAGGATATTGGTTATGGTAAGACTGCAATATGGAACGGATTTTGCTGGCCAAGATGGTCCAGCCTTGGGCTGAATAGACTACTGCGTCATTCTCACTACTTAAATCTCCCAGGATTATCATGAGATCGTTTCTTTCAAGGGCGGAGATCCGATCTATTATTTCCTCTTTAGCCAGATTAGAACGTTGGGATAGATTATCCAAAGTACATGGACCCCATTGGTCAGCTACGCTAACTAGGATATCTTCTCCGCTGCCTTGGTCCAGAATCATTAATTGTTCGAGTACATTCGCATCGAACCTACGGTGTCGTCTTCTGGGGTAAGGTTCTACTATTTGTCCTCCACCGAGAGTCTCTTCGGCGGACCTAATCACGAAAAAATCACCTTTAACTACGGGGATGGACTCATCCAACAGTATTTGGACCCATCCTTCAGTATCGGGTTCTAACTTGTCCGTATCTAGTAACCTAACTCTTGCCGTTGTCTCACTAGTAAACAGGTGAAAGGTTACTCCATGATTGTGGCGTAGAGGATGTGGCGCTTTTTTGACCATTCTTAACCTTGCATCTATCCTTTTAGTAGCTGTAAGCCAACCGGGAACTGTAATAATTTCTCCCCGGGTGACATCTTGTCTGGGCACACCGGACAAATTGACTGCCAATCTGACTCCAGGATCGGTGCTGTCCACATGGGAATTATGGCTTTGTAGTCCCCGAATACGGCATCGCTGTCCCGTGGTAGCCAATTCCACTTCCTGTCCAACAGTTAACGTTCCGTCTATCAAAGTTCCTGTGACTACAGTTCCAAATCCTGATATTGAGAAACAACGATCTATGGGCAATCTAGGTCGCCCGAGGTCTTGCCGGACGTCTGTTTCATTTAATGTTTCATCTATAGCTTGTTTGAGGATATCAAGACCTTCTCCAGTATATGCCGATACTGCTACGACGTTTCTCCCTTCCATACAAGTGCCTTTGACAGTATCTTCTATTTCAGCTTGAACTAGTTCTACTAATTCTTCGTCAACTAAATCGCTCTTAGTTATTACAATTAAACCTCGATTGATTTGTAAAATATCTAGAATAGCTAGATGTTCGCGCGTTTGAGGCATTACACTTTCATCCGCGGCAACTATAAGAAGCGCTAGATCTATGGCGCCGACACCAGCCAGCATGTTTTTGATGAATCGTTCATGCCCAGGCACATCTACTATGCTGATTTCCCTACCACTAGGAAGGGTGCACCAGGCGAAACCTAGGTCCACGGTCATCTCGCGTTCCTTCTCTTCAGGGAGACGATCAGGGTCTATGTTGGTAAGAGCTTTAACCAGAGTTGATTTACCGTGGTCTACGTGTCCGGCTGTGCCTATCACGAACATGATTGTTCACTCGAGTAGAAGTATTTGAAGTTTCCATAGAATAGCATTGTTTGTTGAAGAGGGATACCTGAAGAGAACGACGGAATCAATCTGTTTTTCCGGGGCATCAAGATAGGGGTTTAACACCGGCCTTGTTAATATGGCATCTGCTTAAGCAAGAAATTCAGTGAACACTTGATTAGCAATTAGGTATGCAGATTTGGTCAATCGAAGTTTTGAATCACTCCATTCTAGGAGGCCTTGATTTTGAAGATCGTTGATCTCGTTTTTGTATCGCTCCTTTAGATCCAAGGTTGTATCAGCAGAAACAGATGCGAGATCGATCCCTTCAAGTATACGTAAACCGAGGAACATTGACTCAGCTGCATGGAGATTGCAGTCAATGTACTCCGAACCGCCGATTTGTTTGATATTGTTGAACGCCTGATTATCTAATATTCTCAACTTCTGTGGTTGAGAATCCTCCCAATTTTTCACTTGCGATATATATAATTTGGGAGAATCTACGTTCCAGAATCTATATCGGTCAAGATATGAATGAGCTCCTGGCCCAACTCCCAAGTACGGATGCCCAGTCCAATATGCTAAATTATGTTCGGAAGGCAGACCCGGTTTGGACCAATTAGAAATTTCGTAGTGAACGTATCCTTGTTCTTCTAATAACTCTTCGGCGTAGTGATACATATCAGCTGCTAGGTCTGAGTCCGGAGCAGACAATTTTTTTTGTTCCACCCAGGTGAATAGCGGAGTACCTTGCTCCAGTGTTAGACAATACATGGAGATGTGAGAGGGTTGCAACTCGGAAATCACCTGGGTTGTATGATGCCAGTGACTGATGCTTTGGTTGGGCAAACCGTACATTAGGTCAAGGTTGATATTGTTGAAACCTGATTTTTGGGCAGTTAAATATGCTTGAATGGCTTTCTCTGAATTATGCCGTCTGCCCAGAAGTTGCAATGCCGCGTTATTCAAGCTTTGTACCCCGATGCTGAGCCGGTTTATTCCTTGTGAAAGCATGCTTGCACAAGTCTGTTCGTCCAGATCATCCGGGTTAGCTTCCGCGGTAATCTCCGCATTGTTTTTGATATCGAATACTTGAGAAACTTCTTTTAATATTCGCTCAAGGGCGCCCTGCGGCAGATAGGAAGGAGTTCCCCCACCAAAGAAGATGGTGTTTATTGTAGGGTGGTTAAGGCTATGACCCCAAAGATGTAGTTCGGTCACCAAAGCATCCAGAAAAGGAGATATAAGGTGTTCTAACCCCTGATACGTGTTGAAGTCACAATAAGAGCATTTGGTTTGACAAAAAGGTATGTGTATATATAAAGATATTCCGTTTTTGAAAAGGCTCTTGCTTGTTGGAGTATTCATCGTATATTGATTTAGTTAAATCAAGGGTTCCTATTGATCATCAGTAAACTTGGCTGTACTGTCAACTACATTCGAAGGATTATTATCTTCGGGACGATTGGTTTTCGGGCCTGTGCCCCTATGCTCGTCAACTATATGTTTGGGAGATAGTTTAATAAGTAATAAGAGCGATAGACCCAAAACTATTACATCATCGACTTTACCCAAATAAGCGAGCTGATCGGGAATTAAGTTGAATGGCCTCCAAGGCCACAAGAAATACACCAATGCTATTGGAATTACAGATCTAACCAGTAAATTGACCCTGCGGTCGAAAGTGAGCTTCCAAGCAAGACGAAGATATAAAAATGCTTTAGGGATCAACCTAGGCATCACTCTGGGAATCAACATCATTATCAATGGGAATAGAAGCCGATGCATATTATGCTCCATCTGATAACTGCTTACGTTATTATATTAGATGGTAATAGGACTTGGAAACAGTTAATGCCGAAATATTGGCTTCTTCCGGTAATAGTCTCAGGAGACAAAAAGGATCATGCTATACTGGCGCAATGCGTTATCCTTTCTCATAAGATCTTCGCCTAACTGAGTCGTTACTCGAATTAATTGGGAGAATGGTGATGGTACCAGAATCGTTACCCAAAAATATAAAAGAATTAAATGAAATCGGATATCAGGTTTTACCTATTAGACAAGAACTAAGGAACAATTTGATGGCCAAGATCCGGGCCAATGAGCTAGTTTTTCCAGGTATTGTAGGGTTTGAAGATACGGTTTTACCACAAGTAGAAAACGCCATTCTGGCAGGGCAGGATATTATCTTGCTAGGAGAGCGTGGCCAAGCTAAATCTAGGTTGGTTCGCAGCTTGGTCAATTTGTTGGACGAGTTTGTGCCCATAGTTGAGGGATGCGAGATAAACGACAATCCATTTGAACCGGTTTGTAGGGCTTGCCGAGATAAGATTGCGGATTCTGGCGATGATACAAGCCTTGAATGGATCTCTAGGGACCGTCGTTATTCAGAGAAACTAGCTACTCCAGATATTTCTATTGCTGACCTCATAGGAGAGATTGATCCAATTAAGGTTGCGGAAGGGCTCCATCTATCCGACGAATTAGCCATTCATTATGGGTTAGTGCCCAGAACCAATAGAGGTATTTTTGCGATAAATGAATTACCTGATTTGGCCGAAAGAATACAGGTAGGCTTGTTTAATCTTATGGAAGAACGTGATGTTCAAATCAAAGGTTACCGTCTGAGTTTGCCCCTTGATGTATATGTTGTTGCTACAGCTAATCCAGAGGATTATACCAACAGAGGTAGAATTGTTACTCCTCTCAAAGATAGGTATGGTGCTCAAATTCATACTCACTATCCGAGGTTAGTCGAACAAGAAATTTCGATTATGGATCAAGAGAGATCTCGGTTCCCAGATGAAGCTAATCTCCTAGTCCCGGATTTCATGAAAAAGGTCATCGGAGAGGTTACTGTCCAAGCTCGCCAGAGCAGTGAGATTAATCAGCGTTCAGGAGTAAGTGTCCGAGTATCTATAGCTAATTATGAAACACTTTTGAGTAATGCGGTTCGCCGGTCCATAAGGCAGGGAGATGAAGTGGCTTGTCCTAGGATAAGTGACCTGCCTTATATAATGGCTTCACTAGGCGGAAAGATTGAACTTGAAACGTTTGAGGAAGGTAGAGAGACTAGGGTGATGGAGGATCTTACGAAGCGAGCTACTTTGAAGGTCTACGGCGAATACTTTGGGAGTCAAGATTTAGAGGATGTTGTGGTATCTTTTGAGGAAGGTACCAGAGTTGAAACAGGAAGTGAGAAAAACGCTCAAGTCTACCAATCCCTGCTAGGCGAGATAAACGGTTTACCTGCTGCTGTTGCAAAGCTTACTACCGATATTCATCCAGAGGCGGTAGCCTCAGCCATTGAATTTGTGTTAGAAGGATTGCACCTTAACAGGCGGTTAAATTGTGAGAAAACAGGGACTGGTTTCAGATATCACAGCTAGTATATTCAGCAATTCCTGTTGATTGCTAGGTTTCTGGTTTGGTGACTCCAGCTACTGTGATAGTGAGTCCTCCAGCTATAAGATGGAAGTAATCAACTAATGGGTATAGCCGTGAGTGCACTAGATGTCCGTGAAATCGTTTGTAAAACCTTTATAAATAAAATAGATGTACACGGATGTCCTTTAGAGCTGAAAACTCGACGACCTGACAAAAAGGGTTGCTGAACCTAGTGCGAAGCATATATCCGCGGATGTTTTGTTTCTAAAGCCGGGGTCGAAAGAATGGTTAATGGCGTTTTTAAAAGGTAGTTATGCTAATCTTGTGAACGGCTGCGATAGGTTATATAACAACGTATAATAGCTGATCATCATACGAACAAGGTTTATCGGTTAAGGATACTTGGCGAAGGTACAGATTATCATTGGCTGTACCAATGACTGGGATGAAAATCGGGCAGGGGCGGCTTATTTTAGGATTGTAATTTTATTCGGTTGATTTATTGGATTCCACCATCTTACCGGTGACTAAAAATATGACACGTTCTGCTATGTTAGTAGCCCTGTCAGCGATTCGTTCCAGGTCATGAGCTGCCCAGAGTAGGTAGGTTGCGCGCTGAATAGTTTGAGGATTTTGGAGCATAAAAACTAACAATTCTCGATATACTTGGTCATATAATAGGTCTACTTCATCATCGTCTTTAAGCACTTGATTTGCTTTGATGGTGTCACGGCTTACCAATGAATCCATGCTGTTTCTCAACATAGTAGTTGCTTTTTCTGCCATCCTAGGGATATCGATTAATGGCTTCAGCGGAGGCTCATCTCCCATTAGTAAGCTAATCTTGGCTATGCCCTCCGCGTAATCTCCGATTCTTTCCAATTCAACGGTAATATGCAATAGGGCTATTATAGCTCGAAGATCTCCCGCGATTGGTTGTTGAGTAGCTATTAGGTCGATGCACCGATCTTCGATCTCATATCTCTTCTGATCTATGTAATCGTCTTCTTGAACTAGTTGTTGTGACTCTGTTAAATCTCGTTGTTTAAGAGCTTCTACGGATCTCATCGTTGCCTTATCGACGATTTCGGCAAGTGATATGACTTCTTGTTGAAGTTGTCCTAGTTGACGGTCTAGATCGATTCTCAGCATGTTCTCTATCCTCTGAAGCTTAACTCGTGGTGAATTAAGATTTGAGAGTCTTAAACGGATCTCCAGAATGGTTGTCGGTTTCTTTGTGGTTCCAACAGGGATTCATCAAAGGGCTCAGGCTTGTATTCGTAGGGCTCAGATCGGCTATAGCCGATAAGCTCTTGAACCGTCGGATGTGTATAGTAATTGTTGTAACAATGACGCCGTAGATCAGCAAAAAAAACGGGATTGGATTGTTCGAGGGCCGAAATTACGGAATCTTGATCGGAAGCCGGTAATTCCGAGAAATCCTGACCCTTTTCTCGAATGGCTGTAACTTCAATTTGAACCAAACCTTCAAGAAAAACACGTATGCTATTTTGCGATCTCGCAATATCAGCCTCAAGACTATCGTGTAATCCAAGGGCGCCGGCCGCTGGTAAGTCACCTTCTGATGGAATCAGACGATTAAATACCTGTGTTAGCAGAAGCTTTTGGTTATCTGTTAATAACTGTTGATTTTGGGGCATACTTTTCCTTTTATGGAGTGAACCTTCCTT
>ENA-UPTF01000329-UPTF01000329.1-marine-metagenome-genome-assembly--contig:-NODE-329-length-34475-cov-4.118902_pt1 | contig 34475 bp, 46 predicted proteins | sample MGYA00238166_ERZ767019 | MGnify/ENA primary metagenome ERZ767019 (study PRJEB28930, sample SAMN06266391) | marine metagenome | isolation source: Sea water from 250 m depth | place: Atlantic Ocean | study... | reverse complement strand
CGTAACTATAACGGTCCTAAGGTAGCGAAATTCCTTGTCGGGTAAGTTCCGACCTGCACGAATGGCGTAACGATGGCCACGCTGTCTCCACCAGAGACTCAGTGAAATTGAATTTGCGGTGAAGATGCCGTATACGCGCGGCTAGACGGAAAGACCCCGTGCACCTTTACTATAGCTTCACACTGGACTTTGAATTTATTTGTGTAGGATAGGTGGGAGACTTTGAAGCGTAGGCGCCAGCTTACGTGGAGTCAACCTTGAAATACCACCCTTATAACTTTGGAGTTCTAACTTTGATCCGTTATCCGGATCGAGGACAGTGTGTGGTGGGTAGTTTGACTGGGGCGGTCTCCTCCCAAAGAGTAACGGAGGAGTGCGAAGGTAACCTCAGCACGGTCGGACATCGTGCAATGAGTGCAATGGCATAAGGTTGCTTAACTGCGAGACAGACATGTCGAGCAGATACGAAAGTAGGTCATAGTGATCTGGTGGTTCTGTATGGAAGGGCCATCACTCAACGGATAAAAGGTACGCCGGGGATAACAGGCTTATACCCCCCAAGAGTTCACATCGACGGGGGTGTTTGGCACCTCGATGTCGGCTCATCACATCCTGGGGCTGGAGCAGGTCCCAAGGGTATGGCTGTTCGCCATTTAAAGTGGTACGCGAGCTGGGTTTAGAACGTCGTGAGACAGTTCGGTCCCTATCTGCCGTGGGCGTTTGAGATTTGAGAGGAGCTGCTCCTAGTACGAGAGGACCGGAGTGGACGAACCTCTGGTGTTCCGGTTGTCACGCCAGTGGCATTGCCGGGTAGCTATGTTCGGACGGGATAACCGCTGAAAGCATCTAAGCGGGAAGCCCCCCTCAAGATGAGATCTCACCAAATCTTCGAGATTTCTGAAGGGCCCTCGTAGACTACGAGGTTGATAGGCGGGATGTGTAAGCGCTGCGAGGCGTTGAGCTAACCCGTACTAATTGCCCGTGCGGCTTGACCATATAATCGAACGAATGAATTTTGTTCGGATTACCGGCACATCGAACTGGCTTTGTCAGTCTCATCTTGTTAGCGCGAACCTGTTTCGGTTTGCCTGACGATCATAGCGAGTTGGAACCACCTGAACCCATGCCGAACTCAGCAGTGAAACGGCTCTGCGCCGATGGTAGTGTGGGGTTTCCCCATGTGAGAGTAGGTCGTCGTCAGGCTTTTATTACCAACCCCGGGCTGGCTATGTGCAACTGGGGTTTTCCTTTTCCTATCTCCCGATAAATACAGTCTTAAGGATTGTCGAGTGATCGATAGCGGTTGCTCGCGCAATCGTTAATTCGTGGTTTTGGTGAGTTTCTCGACGTGGGCGAGGTTGGAGTTGTTGGAATGAATACCTTAACTACTGGGGATTGGTATCGACGTGTTTTGTCACTCTCCTGGCCCGTCATTCTTGCGAATTTAACGGTCCCTATGGTCGGGATTGCGGATACCGCCGTGGTAGGTCGCCTCCCAGACTCGAGTTACATGGGAGGCGTGGCCGTTGGAGCAGCGAGTTTCTCGGCTTTCTACTGGGTATTCGGCTTCTTGCGCATGGTTACAACGGGTCTCGTTGCCCAAAGTTACGGGGCTAAGCAGACGGATGAAATTGTGGCGATTGGTGTTAGAAGCGGGATAATTGCTCTTGGAATCGGCATACTTTTTGTCGCTCTAGCGCTACCGATATATCACCTTACCGCTCACATCTTTGATTCGAGCGCATTGGTCGAGGAAAAAGCGGCAAACTATTTCTTCGTTAGGGTATGGGGTGCCCCAGCGTTGTTGCTGCATTTCGTCGAGCTTGGAGTCCTATTTGGACTCCAAAGAATGCGCGCGGTCCTGGCCGTAACGCTGGTATTCCACGGCCTGAATGCCATTCTCGACGTGTTGTTTGTATACGCTTTTGACCTCGGTGTGACAGGAGTTGCGCTTGGAACCGCGATTAGTGAATGGAGTGCAGCTCTTTTGGGCGGGTACTTCGTGGTCAAAGCGCTTGGCGAACTTGGCTGGTTTTTTCAGCGGACCGTCGGTCTTGGAAACCCATCGAAAATACGGAGTCTAGGCGGCCTTAGTGGGAACATGATGCTTCGTACGCTGTTTGTCCAGATCCCGTTTCTCGGCGTTACCGCCGTAGGAGCGCGGATGGGGGATTTGGTATTGGCGGCGAATCTTCTTCTTATGCAGTACTTTTATTTGATGAGTTACACGCTCGACGGCTTTGCTCAGGCAGCTGAATCGCTCGCTGGAGAAGCTTTTGGAGCGAATGATCGTGCACGACTGCGGGCAATCACAAAATATTCGACGGTCTGTGGGGTTGGTCTCGCAATCGTCATTTCTGGTTGCTATGCAGTGTTCACACCTTGGATGATCGATGCGATGACGGATCTTTCGGATGTTCGTCAAACCGCGTATGAATTTGCTCCTTGGATTGTTTTTATGCCGCTTGTGGCGATTTGGGCGTTTCAGATGGACGGTATCTACATAGGTACTACGCAAATGAGATCTTTGCGAAACAATATGTTCGTCGCGTTGATTTTCTATTTGACGATCGCGTTGTGGGCCGTGCCAAGCTTTGGTAATCATGGAATGTGGATGGCGTTAACAGGTTTCATGATGGTTCGAAGTGCAACTCTTCTATGGGGGTATCCGCGAATAGAGCGACAGATCTCGATCAATGGTGAAACTAACTCGTGACGCTTGAAGAGCTATTTGCTGCGCTGGTGGACAAGGGCAGGGTTGAATTGAAGGGAGGATCCGTGCATGCGAAAACGCTTGAGCAGCACGGATTGGAGGTGGTCGGCGAAGAAGCTAGACTGCCAAGGGACGTTACTCTTCTCGAAGCCAGAATGATAAGAAAAAGCCTCGGTTGGGAGGCATCTGAGTGGTTATCGAGCTTGGAACTACGGCCGCATATTGAGAGTACGAATAAACACCTGATGGAAATGGCTGAGCGTGGATCGATCGATGGGATGGTATTGATCGCGGAAGTCCAGACCGGTGGTCGAGGTCGACGAGGGCGCACGTGGGTCAGTCCCTTTGGTCGAAACATCGCAATGAGCATAGGAATGAAGTTGGTATGTCATCCCGCGGACGTTGGCGCGGTTAGCTTGGTTATAGGGCTTGCTGTCGCTGACGTCCTACGGTCGGTCGGCGTTCGAAATGTGAAACTCAAGTGGCCTAACGATGTGTTGATGGAGGGCCGGAAAGTGTCGGGCATCCTCATAGAGCTAACCAACCGCAATGATTCAATGGAAATGGTGATTGGTGTGGGCATTAATGTTGGAGCAAAGGAATTCTTGATAGGTGGCGTTGAGCAGGAGGTGGCTGACGTAACGGAACAGATCCGCGATCTCTCTCGGAGTGTACTTGCGGGGCAAGTGATTACTTCAGTCCATGGATACTGTCGGGAATTTGAAGAGCATGGGTTTCGATCATTTCGCGATCGATGGACGACTCTACACGCCTACCAGGATCAACAAGTGATTGTGACGAGCGGATCGATGACCATCCATGGCATCTGCCGGGGTATTAGCGGTTCAGGCGCATTGTTGGTAGATAATGGTATGGAAGTAGTCGAATTGATTGGTGGAGAAATAACGGTCAGACAGACCTAACTAGTCGATTCAAAGTTCATGCCATAAACGCGGATTCGACAACGCGTAGATAAGTATCTTTCGCGCGTCTTTGTCGTATCGCTAAGACAACGTGTTTATTGGGGACGATACAAAGCTATCGCCTTGCCGATTTTGTCACTCTAAAACAGCTGAAGAATAGAGCATGCCCTATGCCTATCGACCGATTTGCCGACACCGAGACCGATCTATAGTATCGCCAAGCTTTTCAGAGGCTGTTCCAGTCGTTTGACTTGCCGCCATAGCTCAGTTGGTAGAGCAGCTCACTTGTAATGAGAAGGTCCAGGGTTCGACTCCTTGTGGCGGCACCAACGATCTGATTCATAAGGTTTTTTGGGGGCTTGACTGGAACGGGCGATTCTCTGCGTTCATTGACAAAGGCTGGTCTAGTATGGAGAATTCCGCCTCTTTTGATTCACGAAACTGGGAGGGGTACCCAAGCGGCCAACGGGATCAGACTGTAAATCTGACGGCTCAGCCTTCGTAGGTTCGAATCCTACCCCCTCCACCAGAAGTCGCAAGTTGATTAGGGATGGATTAGCGGAGGCAGAGGTGCACAAATTTGCGGGTATGGTTTAGTGGTAGAACCTCAGCCTTCCAAGCTGATGGCGCGGGTTCGACTCCCGCTACCCGCTCCAGAAAAGATTGAAGTGAATGGCACTTTATTGACTCGTGAGATAGGTAAGAAATCTGCTCACATAGCTCAGTCGGTAGAGCACTTCCTTGGTAAGGAAGAGGTCATCGGTTCAAATCCGATTGTGAGCACCAGGTTAGGCGCAATAGTATTGTGACGAACTCTTTTTTCGAGCATGCGATGGTACTTTCGACGGATTTATCCTGAAACTTTAGGCAAGGGATTTTAGTTAATGGCCAAAGAGAAATTTGAACGAACCAAGCCACATATAAATGTGGGTACGATTGGGCACGTTGACCACGGTAAGACGACGTTGACGGCTGCCCTAACCAAGGTATGCGCTGCGGATATGGGAGGTGAGGTCAAGGAATTTGACCAGATTGATAACGCTCCGGAAGAGCGCGAGCGCGGGATTACGATTGCCACTTCACATGTTGAGTACGAGTCAGCGAATCGTCACTACGCTCACGTGGACTGTCCAGGGCATGCGGATTATGTAAAGAACATGATCACAGGTGCAGCACAAATGGACGGAGCCATTTTGGTGGTTTCAGCGGTTGATGGTCCTATGCCACAAACACGGGAACATATTTTGCTGGCACGTCAGGTAGGTGTTCCGCGGATCGTGGTCTACGTGAACAAGGCAGACATGCTAGATGAAGGTGAACGTGAGGAGTTTGTGGAACTGGTGACTATGGATATTCAAGAGCTGCTAGAGCAGTACGAATTTCCTTCGGACACGCCGATAGTAGTTGGCAGTGCATTGCAAGCTTTGGACGGAGATGAAGGGGAACTAGGCACAGAAAGTGTGAAGCAGCTAGTCGAAACGCTAGACGAATACATTCCAGAACCGGATCGACCCGTTGATGAGCCCTTTTTGATGCCAATCGAGGATGTTTTTTCGATATCTGGTCGGGGAACCGTGGTCACGGGTCGGGTTGACCGTGGGATTGTTAATGTTGGAGATGAGATCGAGATTATAGGGATCCGGGATACGGAGACGACGACCTGTACCGGGGTCGAGATGTTCCGTAAGTTACTTGACGAAGGTCGGGCAGGCGAAAACATTGGAGTTCTATTGCGGGGTACTAAGCGCGAGGACGTAGAACGCGGTCAAGTGCTGGCAAAACCGGGATCGATCACTCCTCATACGCAATTCGAAGCGACGGTATATGTGTTATCGAAGGACGAAGGCGGGCGGCATACACCGTTTTTCAAAGGTTACCGCCCTCAGTTCTATTTTCGGACTACGGACGTCACAGGTGCGGTGGAGCTGCCAGCTGATGTTGAGATGGTCATGCCTGGCGATAACATCAACATGGATGTGGATCTGATTAGTCCAATTGCAATGGATGAAGGGGTTCGATTCGCAATACGCGAGGGTGGCAGAACAGTCGGCGCAGGAGTCGTCACAAAAATTGTTAGTTGAATGCTACCTACTACACTGCTGCACGCGGAGAAAAAGTGCGTCTAATCGTCTTGTAGCCCGCTAAAAAGGCGGGTTTTCCAAGTTTACACTCAGTCGACACGCGAGTATGATTCGCGGTCCGTTCGAGGGGCCGATGCTTCGTCTCCCAGAAGCGTCGTTAATAACGATTTGGAAAGAAAGTAGGTGGCTGAAAACCAACGCATTCGTATACGCCTTAAAGCCTTTGACCATCGGTTAATCGACGTATCGACGGAAGAAATTGTGGATACGGCTAAACGTACGGGTGCTCAAGTGCTTGGGCCTATTCCATTACCGACTCGAAAGGAACGCTTTACCGTGCTGATTTCTCCACACGTCGATAAAGATGCCCGCGATCAATATGAGATCCGAACTCACAAACGACTCATTGACATTGTGGAACCAACCGAAAAAACGGTAGATGCGCTTATGAAACTCGATCTTGCGGCAGGAGTGGAGGTACAGATCAGTTTGAATTAAGGAAGGGATCTTGTTCCAACGATTAAAGGTCGTTTGGGGAGATAACGAGTCCTGATTGGGGATCAATGATTAACGTCTTAAGCGCTCATCCAGAAAACTCGATGGGCGGTAAGTGCAACGAGGCGTCGATTTCGAATGAAGGAAAGGTACAACATGCCCACCGGTATAGTAGGCAAAAAACTAGGAATGACACGCGTTTTTGACGACGCGGGCACGTCCACGCCTGTTACCGCGATTTCTGTTGAGCCGAATCGGATTACTCAAGTTAAATCGAATGAAGTTGATGGCTATCACGCGGTTCAGGTCACCACCGGCAGTTCAAAGAATAATGCGGTCTCCAGACCGCTGGCGGGTCACTTTGCGAAGGCTAATATCGAGGCTGGCCGAGGTCTTTGGGAGTTTCGTTTAGGCGATACGACTGACGATTTGATTGTAGGTGAGGAGCTGACGGTGGATCAGTTCTTCGAGGGTCAAATCGTTGATGTCATTGGAACTTCGAAAGGTAAAGGGTTTGCTGGCGCGATCAAACGCTGGAACTTTAGTCATCAAGACAATACCCATGGAAATTCAATATCGCACCGTGCACCGGGCTCTATCGGTCAATGCCAGACGCCGGGGCGGGTATTTAAGGGTAAAAAGATGGCGGGGCACCTCGGGAGCGTACGGGTAACAACACAGAACCTTGTTGTTGTCAGAATCGATCGCGACAGGAATTTCATGTTAGTAAAAGGCGCCGTGCCGGGATACGTGGGCGGAGATGTGATTGTTATTCCTGGCGTTAAGGCTGGTAGTCAAAATGCTTCAGCGTTTAAGGAAGCAAAAGTGGAAGCAGAGTCCACAACATGAATGTCTCACTCGCTTCAGGTGATGAATCGTTGGAGCTTTCTGATCTCGCTTTCGATCGAGACTACAATGAAGCTCTGGTTCACCAAGTGGTCACTGCCTTTTTGGCGGGGGGACGAAGTGGCTCGCGTGCCCAAAAAACACGTGCGGAGGTCCGTGGGGGAGGAAGGAAACCCTGGCGACAAAAAGGTACGGGTAGGGCGCGAGCGGGGTCCATACGAAGCCCAATTTGGCGGGGAGGTGGCCGCGCGTTTCCATCGAAGCCACGTGATTTTTCACAGAAAGTAAATCGCAAGATGTATAGGGGAGCGCTCCGATGCATCCTTTCTGAGTTGATTCGCCAAAATCAACTCCTCGTCGTAAAAGAATTTGTCTTAGAGACTCATAAAGCGAAGGCGTTAGCTGACAAGCTAAATGCGATGGATTTAAAAGATGTACTTATTGTGGAGAAAGAACCAAGCAGCGAGCTTGTCCTTGCCGCAAGGAATCTTATGTGGGTCGGTGTTCTCGATGTCAAAAGCATTGATCCGGTCAGCTTGATCAGCCATGAGAAAGTGCTTATGACGGTCGAGGCCTTGAAGCATGTAGAAGAGGTTTTAGGATGAATCCTGATCGTCTATACAGTGTTCTACGGGAGCCGCACATATCGGAAAAAATCTCCGTCGTGGGTGAACGGTCAAATCAATACGCCTTCAAAGTTGCGTCGGACGCCACAAAGTTTGAGATCAAGCGTGCGGTAGAAACAATTTTTCAAGTATCGGTCGAAAACGTAACGACTCTTAACGTGAAGGGGAAGGTTAAACGGACTTTTCGAGGAATGTCGCGTTCTAAGAACTGGAAGAAAGCTTACGTTCGGGTAGCTGAGGGCCAAGAAATTGACTTCATCGAGGGTGTCGGCTGATGCCGGTCGTTAAGGCAAAACCAACATCTGCTGGAAGACGCTTCGTGGTTAGTTTGGTGGACCCTCATTTACATAAAGGCACACCCTACAAACAGCTCGTCGAACCTCAGAGTGGGACAGGAGGAAGGAACTCTTCCGGACGAATCACCACTCGCCACCGAGGCGGTGGGCATAAGCAGCACTATCGAAAGATCGATTTTAGAAGGAATAAAGATGGCATTCGAGCGTGGGTGGAGCGTGTCGAATACGATCCGAATCGAACCGCTAATATAGCTTTACTAAAGTACGCTGATGGCGAGCGTCGATACATCATTGCTGCTCGGACCTTGAAGGCGGGTGACGAACTTATGTCCGGAGCTTCTGCACCCATCCGACCGGGTAATGCCATGGCGTTGAAAAGTATTCCTCTAGGCAGTGTCATTCATTGTGTTGAGCTCAAACCCGGGAAAGGTGCTCAGATGGTCCGTAGTGCCGGTTCTTCTGCTCAATTAGTCGCGCGCGAAGGAACCTATGCGACGCTGCGCCTGCGGTCGGGTGAAATGCGGCGTGTGCTGGCCGATTGTCGGGCGACGATAGGGGAAGTAGGAAGCGGCGAACATAACTTACGTTCGTTGGGTAAGGCTGGGGCGAAACGATGGCGTGGCGTACGCCCAACAGTTCGTGGCGTTGCGATGAATCCAGTAGATCATCCACACGGTGGTGGCGAAGGTAAATCTTCAGGGGGAAGGCACCCCGTCTCACCCAAGGGAGTGCCCACGAAGGGGTACAAAACACGAAAAAATAAACGAACCGATAAACTCATCGTGCGTCGGCGCGTGAGGAGATAGAGCGATGCCTCGATCTTTACGTAAAGGGCCTTTTGTTGATCTCCATCTCATGAAAAAAGTTGAAAAGGCGAAGGAGAGCAACGACAAGCGCCCTATTAAGACGTGGTCACGTCGGTCGATGGTGATGCCCGATATGGTTGGGTTAACGATTTCGGTACACAACGGCCGACAGCACATACCGATTTTTGTTTCAGAAGATATGGTCGGCCACAAATTGGGCGAGTTCGCACCGACGCGAACTTTTAGAGGCCATGCAGGTGATCGAAGGACGCAACGTTGAGTATGTCGAGATGTTGGTAGGAGCGACCGCAAGAAAACTTCCTCTCTCGCCCCAGAAGGCGCGGTTGGTGGTTGATCAGATACGTGGTAAATCAGTGGACGACGCGCTGAATACGCTGAGTTTTGGGACCCAAAAGGGAGCGCGGTTAGTTAGGAAAGTGCTTGAGTCTGCTATCCACAACGCGGAGCACAACGAAGGAGCAGATATCGATGAGCTGGTGATAGCAGAGATATATGTTAATGCGGGTGCAACCATGAAACGTATACGGCCCCGCGCTCGAGGTCGAGCCGATCGAGTTCTAAAACGTTCGTGTCATGTCACCGTCACCCTGACAGATGAAGGTTAGTTAATTCGTATGGGACAAAAAGTTAATCCAAACGGCATGCGGCTGGGCATTGTTAAGGAGCACACATCCGTATGGTATGCGGACAAAGAAACCTATGCTGCGTACTTACTGAATGATCTTGAGGTGCGCTCGTTTCTTAGGGAGCGGTTATCGCAAGCCTCGGTGAGTCGTATCGAGATCGAACGACCAGCACAGACAGCGAGGGTCTCTATCTTTACAGCGCGCCCGGGCATCGTGATCGGCAAGAAAGGTGAAGACGTCGAAAGACTGCGCATGATTTTGACTCGAATGATGGGAATGGCTGTACACGTAAATGTGGAAGAAATACGAAAGCCCGAGATAGATGCATTGCTAGTTGCTCAAAATGTAGCGCAGCAACTTGAGCGAAGGGTGCAATTCAGACGAGCGATGAGGCGCGTAATCCAGAATGCGATGCGATTAGGTGCTAAAGGGATCAAGGTTCGAGTAGCAGGCCGCCTCGGCGGGGCTGAAATAGCACGCTCGGAATCCTACCTCGAAGGGCGCGTGCCGCTGCACACTCTCCGGGCGGACATTGATTACGCGACGGCTGAGGCGAAGACGACCTATGGCATTTTGGGCGTCAAAGTCTGGATCTTTAAAGGGGAGATCATTGGAGCAGAAGAAGCTCAACTTGGGGACGTCTCTCCGACGGTTTCCAGTTAGGACTTGACTAATGCTTCAACCGAAGAAAACACGCTTTAGGAAAACCCAAAAAGGTCGTAATCGTGGTATGGCAATTCGTGGTGGCAGGGTGAGTTTTGGTGAATATGGCCTCAAGGCTACGGGTCGAGGTCGTCTGACGGCGCGACAGATAGAGGCGGGACGCCGAGCAATGACGCGACATGTTCGACGCGGCGGCAAGATATGGATCCGGGTCTTCCCGGACAAGCCAATAACGAAAAAACCTCTCGAGGTGCGCCAAGGGAAGGGAAAAGGCGCAGTGGAATATTGGGTCGCACAGATTCAACCGGGTCGTGTGCTATACGAGATGGAAGGGGTGCCTGAGGATGTGGCACGTGCCGCGTTGACGCTTGCAGCCTCTAAGCTCCCGTTTAGGACGACGATTGTTCGTCGGTCAGCCATGTGATGAAAACGGAAGAGTTAAGGAAGAAGAATGTCGATGAACTCAAGGCCGAGCTCGTCAAATTGAGTAAAGAGCATTTTAGCTTGCGGATGCAACGGGCGAGTGAGCAGCTCCCCCAAACTCACCTTCTCGGCGAAACAAAAAGGGATATCGCGCGGGTAAAAACCTTGATCAGGGAGAAGCGAAGTGTCTGAGATGTCCGAGCGCAAGAATCGAGTAATTTCTGGCGTAGTGGTTTCGACCGCCATGGACAAGACTGTGGTCGTTCGTATCGAACGCCAGGTGAAGCATCCTATCTATGGAAAATACATGCGTCGGTCGGCTAAGGTCTCGGCCCACGACGAAAACAATGATTGTAAGGTGGGCGATGTTGTTAGTGTCGTTGAGACGCGGCCTCTTTCGAAAACAAAAAGCTGGAGTCTTGAATCAATTGACAAGCCTGCTAACGGGGAAGATGCAGGGTGATTCAAGCAGAAACAATGCTCGAAATTGCGGACAACAGTGGCGCGAGGCGTGTCCAGTGTATAAAGGTACTTGGTGGTTCGCATCGTCGGTATGCTGGAATCGGGGATGTCATTAAGGTTGCGATCAAAGAAGCGATCCCACGGGGCAGAGTCAGTAAAGGGCAGGTGATGGATGCCGTCGTTGTTCGCACTAGAAAAGGCGTGCGACGAGGCGACGGCTCATTGATTCGGTTTGATCAGAATGCGGCGGTGCTGTTAAACCCTCAGCTTCAACCAATAGGCACACGGATTTTTGGTCCCGTTACGAGAGAGCTGCGGACTGAGCATTTCATGCGAATTATTTCGCTGGCTCCTGAAGTGTTGTGAGACGGTACGAAGAATGAGGAAAGTGCGTAAAGAAGACGAAGTTATCGTCATCGCTGGTCGAGATAAGGGCAAGAGGGGAGCGATAACCGAAATACTACCCGACGATCGCGTGGTTGTTTCCGGCGTGAACTTAGTAAAGAAACATCAACGTGGAAATCCACAGACGGGTGAACGTGGGGGTATCGTCGATCGGGAAGCACCGATACACGTATCTAACGTATCAATATACAACGATTCGACCAATTCGGCCGATCGCGTCGGTATTCAGATAGCCGACGGGGAAAAGGTTCGGGTTTTTAAGTCGGATGGTCGATTGGTTGACGAATAGATGAACACGCTACAAGAAAAGTACATTCATGAAATTCGTCCGGCACTCCAGGAGCAATATGGGTATAGCTCGCCCATGCAAGTGCCCTGCCTTGTCAAGGTAACCCTTAACATGGGCGTTGGTGAAGCTCTTGGGGACCGTAAAGTCATGGATAATGCGGTGGGCGATCTGAGTCGAATCTCTGGCCAACAACCGTTAATTACGAAAGCAAGAAAATCGGAGGCCGGATTCAAGATTCGAGAAGGTTATCCGATCGGATGTAAAGTAACCCTGCGTCGTCAGCGTATGTATGAATTTGTTGAGCGATTGATCAGTATCGCCATTCCACGTATGCGGGATTTCCGAGGACTGAACCCCAATTCGTTTGATGGGCACGGCAATTTCTCGATGGGTATTTCGGAGCAAATTGTGTTCCCTGAAATTGATTACGACCAGATAGACAAAATACGGGGGCTAGATGTGACAGTTACTAACAGCGCTGAGACTGATCAAGCCGGTCTCGAGTTACTAAGGGCCTTCAATTTTCCTTTTAGGAGCTGACCATGGCCAAGCTTTCAATGATCCAACGAGAAAAGAAGCGTGCACGGACTGTCGCTAAATACGCTGCTAAACGAGCTGCGTTAAAGGAGATTATCAATGACCGTTCGGCAACGGATGACGAGCACTGGGAAGCTCAAATACAGCTACAAAAATTGCCCCGTAATGCGAGTCCCGTGCGCCAGCAACGTCGTTGCGGAATAACGGGTAGGCCCAGAGCCGTATATCGGAAGTTTGGACTTGCTCGCACGAAACTAAGAGAAGCCGCCATGCGAGGAGATGTTCCCGGGTTGGTCAAGGCTAGCTGGTAGCTTCATGAGTTTACAAGACCCCATAGCAGACTTGTTAACGCGGATTCGTAACGCACAATTTGCAGGTCGTACTCACGCCACGATGCCGAGTTCAAAACTCAAGATTTCAATTTGTGATGTGCTCAGAGCCGAGGGCTATATCGTTGACTTTCGCGTTGAAGGTGATGTCAAACCCCAGCTTTTGATTGCGCTCAAATATCATGAAGGTGCTCCAGTGATCGAAGAAATCGCTCGGGTTAGTAGACCGGGACTACGAATTTATCAAGATGCGGAAACGTTGCCCCAGGTGAAGGGCGGATTGGGAATTGCGATTGTAAGTACGAATAAAGGTGTCATGACCGACCGATCCGCACGTAAAGCCGGTGTTGGTGGTGAGGTGTTATGTACGGTTTTTTGAGAGGTTGACGTGTCGCGTGTCGGTAAAAGTCCAATTGAATTGCCGGAAGGTGTCGAGGCTGAAGTCACTGAAGTGGGAGTGCGCGTGAAGGGTCGGAGAGGAGAGTTGACCGTTCCTTTAAGGGACGATGTCGAAGTTGAAAAAAACGGCAATGAATTGCTTTTCAAGGCGAATTCGCGTGAAGGATGGGCTATGGCGGGAACCACGAGAGCGCTAGTTAACAACGTGGTTCAAGGTGTTAATGATGGTTGGGAAAAGAAACTAGAGTTGATGGGCGTGGGTTATCGAGCGCAGGCTAGAGGGAGCAAATTGACTATGCAGCTAGGCTTCTCCCATCCGGTGGATTATGAAATTCCAGCCGGCCTTGAGATTTCGACCCCCAGTCAGACGGAAATTGTGGTGAGTGGTATCGATAAACAATTAGTTGGCCAAGCATCTGCGGAGATACGAGCGTATCGCCCACCTGAACCATACAAGGGTAAGGGTGTTCGCTATGCAGGAGAGCGTGTACGGCGGAAAGAAGCGAAAAAGAAGTGACAGTGAACTCAAAAATAAAATCGCGAATTAGGCGAGCCCGAAAGGGACGTATGCGCATGCGCGAACAGCTCGCGACGAGATTGACCGTGCATCGATCGGCTAGGCATATGTATGCACAGATCCTATCACCGGAAGGAGACCGCGTTCTTGCCCAAGCTTCGACACTCGATCAGAGTTTACGTGGAGGGAACACCGGTAATGTTGAAGCAGCCGGAAAAGTGGGTGATTTAATTGCACTAAGGGCAAAGGACGTTGGGGTGGAGCGCGTTGCTTTCGACCGTTCCGGGTATAAATACCACGGTCGTGTGAAAGCACTAGCGATGGCTGCACGAGAAGGTGGATTGGAGTTTTAGCTATGGCCTATTCGGACGAAATTAAGGAAGAAGGCATCCTTGAAAAGTTGGTTCAAGTTAACCGGGTGGCGAAAGTGGTTAAGGGCGGCCGAATTTTTGGTTTCACGGCACTGACTGTTGTTGGAGATGGCGCTGGTCGAGTTGGATTTGGAAGGGGTAAAGCGCGCGAAGTACCGCTAGCAATCCAAAAAGCGATGGAGGCAGCTCGGCGAGGGATGGTCGATATTGAGCTGAACGGAAATACGCTTTGGTATCCGATTACGGCTCGTCACGGTTCAGCAACTATTTACATGCAACCTGCGTCGGAAGGTACTGGAGTGATTGCAGGTGCTGCTATGCGGGCGGTTCTCGAGGCGGTCGGTGTTCGCAATGTCTTGGCAAAGTGCTATGGATCAACGAGTCCAATAAACGTTGTACGGGCGACGTACAAAGGGCTTTGTAATATGCGCTCACCCAACGATGTTGCTGCGAAACGCGGCAAAAGTGTTGAAGAGCTGGCGGTGTAGTCATGGGGGTTAAGAACGTAACGGTCAAACTTGTTAAGAGCCCTGCGGGGCGTTTAAAGAAGCAAAAGGCATGTGTCGCTGGTCTTGGCTTAAGGCGCATTGGCGATGAAGTAGTAGTTGAAGATACTGAATCGGTTCGTGGGATGATCAATAAAATCGATCATTTGATTAAGGTTGACGGGGGCACTTAGGGGGAAATTAATGAATCTAAACGATATTAATGCCCCTCGTGGGAGTCGGAAGCGTCGCAAGCGATTGGGTCGGGGTATATCGGCCGGGCAGGGGAAAACCGGTGGACGCGGTCACAAAGGGCAAAAATCGCGTTCTGGGGGAAAAGTTAGAATCGGGTTTGAGGGCGGCCAGCTCCCTCTTCAACGACGCATCCCAAGATTTGGATTTCGTTCGAGGATAGGGGCGGTCACGGCGGAGGTTCGAGTCGGTGAACTTAACAGGGTAATCGGCGACGACATCACACTCGCGTCCCTTAAAGCCGCGAACATCCTGGCAAAGCAGGTGAAACGCGCGCGGATCTTCCTGTCCGGGGAGGTCCATCGCGCGATGACGATAAAAAAGGGAATCTCTGTAACGCGTGGGGCCCGAGCGGCCATTGAGAAGGCTGGTGGAACAATCGAGGACGAGCTTTAGCTTTTAGCATCGAGAAATAATGGCAACTACCACACAAGGACTGGCCGGTGTTGAATCTGGCCTCTCAGAGCTGCGCAATCGGCTGTTTTTTGTTTTTTTTGCGTTACTCGTGTACAGAATTGGCACGCACATTCCGGTGCCTGGGATTAACCCTGATCAATTACGCAGTCTTTTTGAAGCTAATCAGGGTGGGATCCTTGATGTTTTTAATATGTTTTCAGGTGGTGCACTGGAGCGAATGAGCATACTCGCGCTGGGTCCCATGCCTTACATTACCTCAAGCATCATCATGAATCTGATGACCATGATGTACCCATCGCTCAATCAGTTGCGTAAAGAAGGCGACGCAGGGCGACGCAAGATTACTCAATACACGCGATACGGAACGGTACTGATAGGTCTTGTGCAGGGAACGGCTCTGACAGGCACACTCGCTGGACAAGGATTGGCATTTAGTCCCGGGCCGGGATTCTATTTCGTGTCGATTACGACGCTTGTCACTGGCGCATTATTTGTCATGTGGCTTGGCGAGCAGATCACTGAACGCGGAATCGGTAACGGCATTTCCTTGCTTATATTCTCCGGTATTGTTTCTGGATTTCCGTCGGCGGTTGGCCAAGCGTTTGAAGCGGCGAGACAAGGTGATATCAACATTATCGTCTTGCTTTTGATTGGAGCCATTGCGTTTTTGATTGTGGGCTTTGTAGTGTTCATCGAGCGAGGCCAACGTCGTATCACCGTCAATTACGCAAAGCGTCAACAGGGACGTCGGCTTTACCAAGCACAGACGAGCCATCTACCGCTCAAGATAAACATGGCAGGCGTAATCCCAGCGATTTTTGCTAGTAGTTTGATAATGGCGCCAACCTCTATCGCGCAATGGTTTGGACAAAGCCCTGGTTGGAATTGGTTACAAGACATGTCGTTGTTCTTAACACCGGGGCAGCCCCTATACATCCTCGTTTTCGCTGCCGGGATCATCTTTTTTAGTTTTTTCTATACAGCCATTCAGTTTGATCCAAAGGACATGTCGGACAATCTCAAACGACAGGGGGCATACGTCCCCGGCATACGCCCTGGTCAGCAAACGGCCAAATACCTTGACGACGTGATGACGCGCCTAACGGTTTTTGGAGCATTGTACGTAACGGCCGTATGCCTACTACCCGAATTGATGATTGTCTTTTTCAATATCAGTTTTCAGCTCGGAGGGACTGCATTGCTGATCGTAGTCGTTGTTGCAATGGATTTTATGTCGCAAGTGCAGTCACATCTGATGTCGAGCCAGTATGCGAAATTGATGGAAAAATCCAACTTAAAAGGATACGGAAAACAACCTCGATGATAAGAGTTGAAAATCGTGAAAGTTAGAGCGTCCGTCAAGAAAATGTGTAGGGATTGTAAGATCGTTCGCCGAAAAGGCACCGTACGAGTTATATGCAAGACAGAACCACGGCATAAACAGAGGCAGGGATAGAGATGGCTCGAATCGCAGGAATAAATATTCCCGATAACCGTCACGCAGTAATTTCGCTGACGTACATATATGGTATTGGCATGAGTTCAGCGCAGAAGATTTGTAGTAGTGCAGGAGTCAACCCTACCTCTCGTGTTCAGGATCTCTCAGAGAGTGATCTAGATGCTCTTCGTAATGAACTCAATAAGTTTCAGGTCGAAGGCGATTTGAGGAGAGAAGAATCAATGCACGTCAAACGTCTGATGGACCTGGGGTGCACTCGGGGAATTCGACATCGGCGAGGTTTGCCCGTCCGCGGCCAGCGCACTCGTACTAATGCGCGGACGCGCAAGGGTGCGAAACGTCTTATAAGGAAATAGGCATGGCTGAGACAGAACCAGTTAAAAAAGGCAAAAGGACGGTCGCAGATGGTGTTGCTCACGTGCATGCATCGTTTAACAATACGATAATCACCATCACGGATCGACAAGGCAACGCTTTAGGTTGGTCGACGGCTGGTGGTTCCGGATTTCGGGGTTCGAGGAAGAGCACGCCGTTTGCCGCTCAAGTAGCCGCTGAACGGGTCGCGCTGGCAACGATAGAATCCTACGGTATGAGTAGTGTAGATGTTTTCATCAAGGGTCCCGGTCCAGGTCGCGAGTCGGCTGTTCGTGCGATGAATAGTGCCGGCCTGAAAATTAATAGCATCTCCGATGTGACCCCTATTCCTCACAACGGTTGTCGTCCGCCAAAGAAAAGACGTGTTTAGGGAAAAGAATTAACCATGGCTAGATATCTCGGACCCAAGCTCAAACTATCTCGTAGGGAAGGCACGGATTTGTTTTTGAAAAGTGGGGTGCGGTCGCTCGATTCGAAGTGTCGCGCCGAAACGATACCGGGCCAACACGGCTCCGCTCGGCGCCAGCGGATGAGCGACTACGCAGTCCAGCTGCGAGAGAAACAGAAGGTTCGCCGCATGTATGGAGTACTCGAAAAACAATTCCGTAATTATTACAAGAAAGCAGACGGCCAGAAAGGAGCGACCGGGGAGAATCTTTTACGTCTTCTCGAAGGCCGGTTGGACAACGTGGTCTACCGGCTTGGCTTTGGATCGACAAGAGCCGAATCCCGTCAACTCATTTCGCACAAAGCGATCCTCGTGAATGGAGATCACGTCAACATTGCGTCGTATCAGGTAAGTCCAAATGACGTTGTGTCCGTTCGAGAGCAAGCGAAGGGTCAACTCAGAATACAGTCGGCAATGGAATTGGCGGCGCAGCGAGGCGATGTCGAGTGGGTGGACGTAAACATCGAGAAGATGGAAGGCATATTTAAGCGCCATCCAGATCGATCGGAATTGCCTTCAGAAATCAACGAGAATCTTATCGTGGAGCTTTACTCGAAGTAACTTTTCGACGAAGAGCTTTCATTTTCCATATAGGCCCCGTGCGCGGAGGAAACGACATATGTCACAGTCGGCAACAGAATTACTGACACCCCAACGGATTGACGTCGAGGATATTAGTTCGACGCGTGCCCGAATTACCTTAGAGCCCCTCGAGAGAGGTTTCGGACATACGTTAGGTAACACGTTACGGCGTATCCTACTGTCTTCCCTGCCTGGTTATGCGATTACGGAAGTAAAGATCGATGGAGTGGTGCACGAATACACTTCAATCGAAGGTGTTCAAGAGGACGTTTTGAACATCTTGTTGAACCTAAAGGGGGTGGCGGTGAGGCTGCATCACGGCGACGAAGCGACGATATCTCTATCGAAGAGCGGTCCATCTGTAGTAACGGCATCGGATTTCCAGCTGACTCAGGATGTAGAAATCGCTAATCCAGATCACGAGATCTGTACTCTAAACGACAAGGGGGAAATTAGTCTCGAAGCTACGATCACTCGCGGTCGCGGGTACGCAGCTGTTGAATACACTGGTGACGAAGAAGACGAGACACGACCGATTGGATTGCTGCGACTCGATGCAACATACAGTCCTATGCGACGGGTTTCGTATTCGGTGGAAAATGCTCGAGTCGAGCAACGCACAGATCTTGATAAGCTCATTATCGATGTCGAATCTAACGGGACGGTCGACCCAGAAGAAGCTATAAGAAGGGCGGCAACTGTATTGCAACAACAACTTGCCGTGTTCGTTGACTTAGAGAGTGGAAGCGATTCGAAGGTAGAGGAGACTAAGGATGAAATCGATCCCATTCTTTTACGTCCTGTCGATGATTTAGAGCTTACCGTTAGATCGGCCAATTGCCTCAAAGCAGAAAATATCTATTTCATTGGAGATCTTATTCAGCGAACAGAGGTTGAATTGTTGAAAACGCCTAATCTGGGTAAGAAGTCTCTTACCGAAATAAAGGAAGTGTTGGGTTCGCGAGGATTGTCTCTTGGTATGGAACTTGAAAATTGGCCACCGGCGAGTCTTCGATCTGGTGCTACGGTAGCGTGAGAAACGGCTGAGTTTGATTGATTCGGACGATTGATATGAGACATAAGAAAAGTGGTAGACATCTAAGCCGAACCAGTTCCCATCGAAAAGCGATGTTTGCGAACATGGCCGTTTCGCTGATCGAGCACGAAATAATCAAAACGACGGTACCGAAAGCTAAGGAGTTGCGGCGACTGGCGGAACCGTTAATAACGCTTGCGAAAGCGGATTCAGTGGCCAATCGTAGGATCGCGTTTTCCCGTATCAGGGATAGGGTTGCTGTCGCCAAGCTTTTTGAAGAATTAGGGCCGCGATATCAAGATCGCCCTGGCGGCTACACTCGTATCTTGAAGACCCGGAATCGACATGGAGATTCCGCTCCCCTCGCTTTTATTGAGTTAGTCGGCCGAGAATTGGAAACAGAAGAATTTGACGACTATGACGAAAAAGCGACGTTGGGCCTCGAAGATGATGATCAGGGTTTAGTCGACCAAGAGGGAAATAATGTTGTAGCCGAATCCGAAGCGGGCGAGACAACCGAAGGAGAAGATAGTCCTGAACCTCGACCGGCCAATCAATGAGGGCTACTCGGGCGTGGCGGTAATGAGCGGCCGAAGAGTTTGAGGGGCAACACCAATACCAATGGAAAAACACTTCGCCGATGCGATGGAATATATTCTAGGTTGCCTTAAGAACGGGATCTAGAAATTGACCAGTATAGGATTTCTTCTGAACAGCTAGATCTTCTGGGGTACCCAGGGCAACGATTTCTCCTCCTTGCGATCCTCCCTCAGGACCGAGGTCTATGACCCAATCGGCCGTTTTAATGACGTCTAGATTGTGTTCGATTACGACAATGGTATTCCCGTCATTTCGAAGTCTTTGCAAGACCTCGAGGAGCTGCTGGATATCCCGAAAATGAAGGCCCGTGGTTGGCTCGTCGAGAATATAGAGAGTCTTCCCTGTCCCTCTCTTGGATAACTCTCGGGAAAGTTTGACCCTTTGGGCTTCCCCACCAGAGAGAGTCGTCGCACTCTGGCCTAGATGTACATATGAAAGACCGACATCAATAATAGTTTTCAGTTTTCGGGCGAGCACAGGTATTGCTTCGAAGAACTGGTAAGCCTCCTCAACCGTCATTTCGAGAACTTCATGGATATTTCTTGACTTGTAGCGGATTTCGAGCGTTTCGCGGTTATACCGTTTTCCGTTACATGTGTCGCACGGAACATAGATGTCAGGTAGGAAATGCATCTCGACTTTAATCACGCCATCGCCTTGACAGGCCTCGCAGCGGCCTCCTTTGACATTAAAGCTGAACCGACCAGGCTTATATCCACGAGCCCTAGCCTCCTGCGTCTGGGAGAAGAGTTCTCGAATAGGCGTGAAGAGACCGGTATAAGTCGCGGGATTCGACCGCGGGGTTCGACCGATCGGACTTTGGTCGATAGCGACGACCTTATCCAAATATTCAAGACCTTCAATATCGTTGTAGGGCTTTGGATTAATAGAGCTCGTGCCGTTCAAAGCCCTGGATATGATGGGATAGAGGGTCTGGTTGATTAGAGTTGATTTGCCTGAACCAGAAACCCCTGTCACACAAGTAAATAAACCCGTGGGTATATCAACGGTTACGTTTTTGAGGTTATTACCGTGCGCGTCGATTAATCGCAATTTCTTTGAAGATTCGAAGGACTTGCGAGATAAAGGAACTTCAATGAATCGCTTTCCCGATAGATATTGTCCGGTAATGGAGGACTCGCAACCCAATATCTCGTCAAGTGACCCCGATACGACCACCGAACCACCATGGATACCGGCGCCCGGGCCCATGTCGACGACGTGATCGGCGGTGCGGATCGCCTCTTCGTCGTGCTCGACGACGATCACGGTATTACCTAAATCTCGTAGCTGTGTGAGCGTACCCAATAGGCGGGCGTTGTCCCGCTGGTGAAGGCCGATGGATGGCTCGTCTAATATGTACATCACACCCACCAAGCCTGCACCGATCTGACTGGCGAGCCGGATCCTCTGTGCTTCCCCTCCTGATAAAGAACCGGCGTTGCGATCGAGGCTAAGATAATTGAGACCAACATCAACCAAAAACTGCAATCTAGCCTGAATTTCGCTGAGGATTTTCCCTGCGATAGCACCGCGGCGACCAACCAATTTTAGGCTATTGAAGTACTCTAGGGTGTCTTCAACCGAACTACTTGTTACATCAGGCAATGCAGTGCCATCTATAAAAACGTGACGCGCTTCCGTACGCAATCGGGTACCAAGACAAGAGGGGCAATCCCTCACCGTCAAATACTTTTGTAGATTTTCGCGGACAACACTAGATTCGGTTTCGTGAAAACGACGCTCCATGTTGGGGAGGACGCCTTCAAATCGATGACGACGACGAATTACGTCTCCTCGATCATTCACGTAACTGAAGTCAATTCGCTGTTCCCCAGACCCGTACAGGATTGCCTCCCTATGTTTCTTTCTCAGCTGCCCAAATGGTGTTTCGAGCTCAAATCCGTAGTGAGAAGCGAGTGATGAGAGCAGATGAAAATAGTAAACATTACGGCGATCCCATCCTCTGATCGCGCCTTCCGCTAGCGAAGCTTCTGAATCTGTCACTACCAAATCAGGGTCGAAGTACTGTTTGACTCCTAAACCGTCGCACTCGGTGCAAGCACCGGCCGGGTTGTTAAAGGAAAATAGTCTTGGCTCGAGGTCCGAGATGCTGTATCCACAAAATGGGCAAGAAAACTGAGACGAAAACAAAATGTCTTCTGTTCCTTCGACGTCTTCAGGAAGACCTACGATTGCGATTCCACTGGCGAGGTCCAAAGCTGTTTCGAAGGATTCTGCTAATCGTTGTCTTACTTCGGGACGGATTCTGACGCGATCGACGACAGCCTCGACAGTATGTTTTTTGTTTTTTTCTAGTTCGGGCGGATGATCCAAATCGACGACGACCCCGTTGATTCTGGCGCGTATAAATCCATTCGCAATCAATTCGGCAAAGACGTGTTTGTGCTCGCCCTTACGGTCCACGACGATCGGCGCTAGAACTATGATTTGCGCTTCCTTTTTGAGACCAAGGACTTGGTCGACCATTTGGCTGACCGTCTGCGCGTCCAACGTGTCTCCGTGTTCGGGGCAATGGGGCTCACCAACTCGAGCGAACAGAAGACGTAGGTAATCCGATATTTCGGTGATGGTTCCGACCGTTGAGCGAGGATTGTGCGAGGTCGCTTTTTGCTCGATAGAAATAGCAGGAGATAGTCCTTCAACGTGATCTACGTCGGGTTTTTCCATCACTGACAAAAATTGGCGGGCGTAGGCCGAGAGAGATTCGACATAGCGTCTTTGTCCTTCGGCATAAAGCGTATCGAAAGCTAGGGAAGATTTTCCCGATCCCGATAGGCCGGTTATAACAATCAGTTTGTCTCTCGGGAGATTGAGGTCAACGTTCTTTAGGTTGTGTGTTCGTGCTCCTTGCACCGAAATTTCGGTAAGTGACGAACCCATGTCAGCAAGTCCCTACGCATAAACGGTCAACGCTAACGCCATCATTTGTTACTAGCAACAACCGCATGGGTTTATTCCAGACGGTTGGAATTAAGTAGGCTGAGCAATCGGGATGCGCTAGACTCGGCATGCCCAGAGGGAGAGAAAGTACATGGCGCGCGGGCTGAATAAAGTGATGCTCATTGGGAATCTTGGACGAGATCCAGAAACGAGATATACCCAAAATGGTAGCGCTGTTACTCGATTTAGCGTGGCCACCAGTGAAAGTTGGCGCGATAAGTCGACCCAGGAAATGCAAGAGCGAACCGAATGGCACAACGTTGTTTGTTTTGCGCGCCTTGGCGAAATTGCAAGCGAGTACCTGAAGAAGGGTTCAAAGGTATACGTAGAAGGCGGCTTGAGGACAAGTTCCTGGGAGCAAGAAGGAAATACACGATACCGCACCGAAGTTATTGCTCGCGAAATGCAGATGCTGGATAGCAGAGGCTCTAGTCAAGGTAGTTACGATGGTGAACCGCCGCAGGGCGGCAGTCCGGATAAACAGGCAGGTCGTTCGGATAAATCTGGAAACGATGAACCTGCCCCCGAGGACTTTGACGACGATATACCGTTCTAACCGGATGGTCAGGGGTTAGAGCCCGCATTAATATTGGATGAACTCGAGAAGATTCCCATCGGGATCCCGTACATACGTGCTAATGCCCGTTCTTCCACCTGCCACTGCGCCGTTTCTTTCGACGGGACCCTCGACGATGGGCACTTCATTTTTCTTGAGTAGGGCTTGGAGTTGGTCCTGATTCCCGTCCCATATCAAGCAAAAGTCGCCACAGCCCGGAATTGCGGTGCGCCCTCGCAACGTAAACCTGTCTGAATGCCAGGCGGAAGGCGCGTGAAAATTGAGTTTGGTGTCTTGCAGGTGGGCGGAGTAGAAGTGGGGGGCCCCATCACGGTTCAACCGAAACCCTAATCCTTCGTAGAAGAGCAGTAACTCGTCAACATTTAGTATCGGAATTGCAGCGTGATCGATGCCTTTAAGGCTCATAGCAATGTCAAAAGAAAAGTACCCAACACAACGCGATAAATGACATACGGCATTAGACTGGTGGACTTATCAATGAGATGAAGAAACATTGTTATACAGAAATACGCAGTCACTCCCGATACTCCCATTCCGAGAGCGAAATCGAACCAGTTCGTGTCAACGTTGGTTGCTGACACGTCTCGTATCGCGAGAATACCCGCGCCACCAATTGCAGGAATCGACAGAAGAAAAGAAAAACGTGCGGCATGAATCCGATTTAAACCAAGGAGCAGTGCGGCTGTTATGGTAATTCCGGAACGGGAAGTGCCGGGTATTAATGCGAGAACTTGCATCGCTCCAATAAACAAGGCTTCACGATAGCGTAATCCAGTTAGTTCAGTCCGGTTATGCGAACGTCGATCTGCGAGCCCAAGAAGCAGACCGAACCCGATGGTAGCCAGTGCGATTACGGTCAGTGATCGGAGTTCAGTTTCAATGGTTGGTTTAAGAACATATCCAACGATCATAATGGGAATCGTTGCTAGCGCTAGTTTGCCAAGTAGGTGGGCGTGTTCGTTAAACCCACGGTCCATCAAAACGTCAACGCTGGCATCCATAAAATGCTTTAGATCGCCTCGAAAATAAACAAGAACGGCGAAGAGGGTTCCAGCGTGCACGGCGATATCAAAAGGCAATCCTTGGTCGGGCCAACCGAGGAGATGGACTGGAAGAATTAGGTGTGCCGAACTAGAGATGGGCAGGAATTCCGTAACGCCTTGGATTAGAGCGAGAACGATGATCTGCAGGTAGTCCATGGCGATAATCCCGAGAAACTAGACCCGACTGCTAGTCAGCGGAAATGATATGGTCGTAGGAATGCAAGGTCGAACTGAATTACCCCTTTTTCCGCTCGGTAACGTCCTTTTTTCTGGGGGACGACTCCCCTTGCAGATTTTTGAACCAAGATACGTCGACATGATAAGCGCATGTACTAAGTCGAACACCGGTTTTGGCGTCGTATTAATAAGACGCGGAAACGAGGTCCGCGTTGATAAGGATGACGAGGCTCCATCCATCTTTGATATTGGCACATATGCCTCAATCGTCGATTTCAATCCCCTGCCCAATGGGCGGTTCGGGATCATAACCGAAGGCGGGCTTAAATTTAGAGTTTGTAGTACCCGGGAAAAAGATGACCGGCTGTTGATCGGAGAGGTTGAATTTTTCCCCGAAGAACATTTGGCAAGTATCGGAGAGCAATTTGAACCACTGGTTGAAATACTGAGGCGCCTTGCGCAAGACCCCATCATTCAGCGTCTTGGAGTGAACATTGATTTTACCGATGCGCGCTCCGTCAGTTGGAGGCTGGCGGAACTCTTGCCTGTCGATCCGGAAACCAAACAGAGTCTCCTCCAGATGCAGCTACCGCGTGAACGGCTGGCTGAGATCAAACGGCTCGTGGCAAAACTACAAGGATTCGTAAGTTGACGCGAAGTCTGTACGCGATTCCAATTAAGTTTGATTCCATCATCGCTCAAACACGTCGATGAAGAATCAAGTTTTTTTCCTGTTCTTACTTTTACGAATAACTCTAATTGTAGGTCTTAGCGAAAGGGGCAATCTTTGACGGTAGTATTTGGCGGAACGTTTGATCCAGTGCACCTTGGACATGTTCACGCTGCCAATGTCGCTGCCGATATCCTTAATTCTTCGATCTTGATGGTGCTGTCAGCCACGCCCGCGCACCGAAAGGCTCCAGTTGCTAGTGCCGAGGATCGATGGCAGATGCTCAGAGCCGCGTGCGCCGACGAACATAGGTTGGTCCCCTCAGATATCGAACTCTGCAGGGAAGGCCCTTCATATGCCATTGAAACACTTATCTCCTTGGACGCGACGCAAGATCAGCCGGTGATTTGGGTTCTTGGCGACGATGCCTTCGATTTAGTTGATACATGGTATCGATTTGAAGAATTCTTAAGCCGATGCAGTTTTCTTGTTTTCACGCGAAGGGAGGATGAGACAAGGCGATTACCAAGTGGATTCGTACAGGTAGACGAGTTGAGCGCACTCAAACGTTCCAGCGGTGCCGTGTATTTCGGTGAACAAGCAATGGAGGGAATTTCTGCCACTTCGTTGCGTCACGACATTGCAAGAGGTTGTTCCGTCGAAGACTTATTACCGCCTGGAGTCTTGGAGCATATAAATCATAGGGGTCTTTATTTAACGTGAAAACTTTGACGGCCCCCGCTGAAGGGCTACGTGATTTAGTTATTAATGCGCTCAATGACCGAAAGGCCAACCAAATAAAAATCATCAATGTAACGACCCTCACGGAGATTACAGATTACATGGTGATTGCGAGTGGGGGATCCTTACGCCACATGCGTTCGCTTGTTGATCAGATCTTGTATGTGGCAAAAAGCGAGGAAATCAGTGTTCTTGGGGTGGAGGGTTTGCCGCATGGCGACTGGATTCTCGTTGATCTTGGAGAGGTCGTGGTGCACCTAATGAAGCCAGAAGCCCGGGCTTTCTACGAACTTGAAAGACTATGGGAAGGGATCAGTGATTCGCAAGCTTGATGTCGCAGAAAAGCCTAACTCAAAGCCCGAAACGTCCACAAGTTAAGGTTCATCGCGAAAGTGAAAGTTATGCCCGGAAATCAGCTAAAAAATTCGCGAGTCGAAGCGCGAACGTTCTTCGTGCGGGCATGGACGTTATTCGGCGGTGCTGTCGTGCTGGCCGTGATCTTGGTCGTTCGCCTGTTTCAATTACAAGTGCTCGAATACGAGGTGTACGAGACCCGGTCCGAACATAATCGCATTGAAGTTCAGCCGGTGGCCGCAGGGCGCGGATTAATATTTGACCGGCGTGGAGTTTTGTTAGCCGAGAACCGCTCGGTTTCGTCGCTAGAAATCGTGGAAGAGCGTACAGATGGCGAAATTGCTGAGACGATCAGTGCAGTTAGCGATCTCATAGAAATTCAAAGAAGCGAAATCGAAGCGTTCCATAAACGCCTAAAGAGGAGACGGCGTCCGTATCAAGCAATACCGCTGAAGTTGAGACTTCTTGAGCATGAAGCCGCGATTATCAGAGTCAACGGCCACCTGCTGCCGGGCGTTCAGGTTTCGAATATCGCAGCACGGCACTACCCGCTGGGTGAAATCGGCGCTCATGCGATAGGTTCGGTTAGGCGGATTACGGCTGATGACCTGAAACGACTTGATCAGACCAGGTACGCAGCTACTAGGTATGTGGGACGGCGCGGAATAGAGGCTTTCTACGAACATTCGCTACACGGCCAAGTGGGTCATCGACGGGTAGAGGTCGATGTTCGCGGCCGTGTCGTAAGAGAACTCGAATTGAGTGCGCCCGAGAAGGGAGCCGACCTACGGTTGCATTTGGATAGCCGCTTGCAGATTCTTGCATATAGTGCTCTAGGCGACCGTAGGGGCGCGATTGTCGCAATTGACCCAGGTTCGGGCGGCATTTTGGCCATGGTCAGCCGACCAAGCTATGACCCTAATCTCTTCGTTAGGGGTATGAAAAGTGATGAATATAGAACGCTAAGCGATTCAAGAGAGTTACCTCTATTCAATAGAGCAGTTCAGGGTCAATACGCCCCCGGGTCGACATTCAAACCGATCGTTGGGTTGGCAGCCGTTAGCAAGGGTGTTACGTCGTGGGACGAAACTATCGTCGATCGGGGTTGGTTCAAATTGCAGGGCCAGCAACGAATTTATCGTGATTGGAGTTGGACGCCTGAAGATGCGGGAGGTCAGGGAATCGTGGATTTACGACGGGCGATCTACCGATCGTCGAACGTCTATTTCTACGATCTCGCTACCCGCCTAAAGGTTGACGCGTTGAGTGTATTTGCCCATCAATTTGGTCTAGGTAGTGATACCGCTATAGACGTGTATGCAGCAGCCGATGGCATTCTCCCGAATCGCGATTGGAAGTACGGAGCTCAGGGAGAAGATTGGTACACGGGCGACACGGTGAATATGGGGATAGGTCAAGGCTACTTGCTTGTTACACCGCTGCAACTCGCGACGGTCGCTTCTGTTTTTGCTGCCCGCGGGCGATGGAAACAACCGCGAATGGTGATGTCAGGAGATGAGTCGACTGAAAATTCACCCGCTTCGGTGTCAGGGCCGTCCGATAAGGATTGGGAACTCATGATCGATGCAATGGAAGAAGTTGTTCATCGGGGTGATCGCGGTGTCGGCGATAATGGGACAGCGTGGAGCTACATAGGGCAGGACATAACCTACCGCATGGCAGGGAAGTCTGGTACGGCCCAGGTTGTTGGAATTAATCAAGGAGAGCAGTACGACGAAGCGGAGCTTGATGAGTTTGAGCGAAAACATGCTTGGTTCATCGCGTTTGCCCCGAGTGATGAGCCTGTGATTGCTATCGCGGTACTGGTCGAAAACGGAGGTGGTGGAAGTTCAGTCGCTGCGCCGATTGCTCGGGAAATACTGGACGCGTATTTGCTTCCCCGCATCGCGAGTAATCGTTGAGAGATTACACTCGATACTGGACAAGTGGAGCGCTCTTACACCGGGATGAGCGTCAGAACGACAACTTTCATCTTGATCCGATGCTGCTGTTGCCGCTCCTATGCATTATGGGAATCGGTTTGACGGTTCTGTACAGTGCCGTTCACCAAGATCTATCAATTCTCGAGAATCAAACGGCTAAACTGCTCGCAGGTTTCATCGCAATGACCTTTGCAGCGTGGTTGCATCCGGGCGTATACCGCCGTTTAGCGCCGTTGCTTTATGCGATAGGACTTATTTCGTTAGTCGCTGTTTTTCTGTTTGGCACGACGGCTAAGGGCTCTCAACGCTGGCTAGATTTACCCTTGTTACCGCGCTTTCAGCCGTCCGAGTTGATGAAGGTAACAGTGCCTCTCACTGTAGCTTGGTTCTTGCACGACCGTCCTCTGCCTCCTAGAACGATCGAGGTCGGAATCGCCCTTTTACTAGCGGCTATTCCTGCGGGATTGGTAGTACGGCAGCCAGATTTGGGCACGGGTATTCTTATTATGGCGGGCGGATTGGTCGTGGTTTTGTTGTCTGGAATACGTTGGCGCTCGATTTTTCTGGGTGCGCTAGCGCTCCTTCCATTCGTTCCCGCGTATTGGTACTTATTCTTGAATGAATACCAAAAAAAACGCGTTTTCACCTTCTTCGACCCGGAGAGTGATCCGCTTGGGGCAGGTTGGAGCATCATTCAATCGACCACGGCATTAGGTTCCGGAGGGCTACTTGGAAAAGGACTTTTTGAAGGAACTCAGAGTCGTTTGGACTTTCTTCCCGAGAGTCACACGGACTTCATCATGGCGGTAATTGGAGAAGAACTGGGTTTTATAGGGGTAATAACTCTAATTATTCTTTATGTTCTAGTGATGGCAAGAGGAATGCACATTGCGGTGCAAGCTGGCGACACATTTGGTCGGTTGGTGGCAGGTAGCCTGACACTAACTTTTTTTGTCAACGCGATCCTAAATATCGCTGTGGTATCGGGCTTGGTTCCGGTGACTGGCGCGCCGCTTCCGTTGGTTAGTTTCGGTGGAACTTCTGCGATAGCCTTACTAGTTAGCTTCGGAATAGTGATGTCGATTCATAGCCATCGTGGCTGGAGATAGAAAGATGCGTATGAGGTCGCCATCTGTTTTGGTTTCTGTATTGCTTAGTATCTTCACATTGGCGACCTTTGCTGAGTACGAGAGCCGGGATTCGGTGAAGGATTTCATTAACGAATTAGCTGTAGAAGACGGATTCAACCGGCAGCAGCTTGCCGAAATTTTTGAACAAGTAGAAAAGAAGCAGCGCATTATTGACCTAATGTCGAGACCCGCTGAGAAAGCTAAACCTTGGCACGAGTACCGACAAATATTTGTAACCTCGACTCGAATTGCTTCAGGCGTCGAGTTCTGGAAAGAAAATCAAGCCACATTGGATCGTGCGCGACTAGAGTTTGGGATTCCGGCAGAAATTATCGTTGCCGTTATAGGTGTGGAAACGAACTACGGCCGTAATACCGGAAGTTTTCGAGTGATGGATGCGCTGTCGACCCTCGCTTTTGATTACCCTCCTCGATCGCGTTTTTTTCGGGGGGAGCTTAGAGAACTATTATTGCTGGCACGGGAGGAAAATAAGTATCCCCTCGATCTGACGGGATCGTACGCTGGAGCCATGGGGTACGGCCAGTTTATTCCTTCTAGCTTTCGCGCATATGCGATCGATTTTGATGGTGACGGAATTAGGGACATTTGGCGTAACCGTGTTGATGCAATTGGGAGCGTGGCCAATTACTTCTCACGACATGGTTGGGAGGGCGAAGGCCAAATCGCGGTGCCGGTAACGGTCGTCGATGAACGAGTTGACCAGTTTGCGAATCAAGGCTTAAAACCCAAACGGTCGATAGCGGAACTTCAAAAAGCGGGAATGGGACCAGTAGCGTTGCCCGATGAGGAACTCGGCGCTCTTTTCAGACTAAAAAGTCGCACCGGTTGGGAATATTGGCTGGGTCTGCACGACTTTTATGTCGTTACGAGATACAACCACAGTCACATGTACGCGTTGGCCGTCGTGCAACTTGCTGAAGGGATCCGTAGTCGGTGGGGCGATGTCAGCAAACCGGGTCGCTTGTGACGATTAGTTGTGTGTTTAAGGTTTTTGGGTTGTTGGCTGTTGGCGTGATCGTAGGCTGCCAGAGTTCTCTAATATCGAGGGAGGATATTGATTTCGAACCCGTGAATCCGCCAGCTTGGCTCAAGAACCTTCCGGATCCAATCGTTCGACATGAGGAACGTGTCTCAGCCGGTAATACCACCCCTTACTCGGTCCTCGGTGAAACATATACGGTGTTATCGGATGCCGCGGGATATGTGAGCGAGGGGTATGCGTCGTGGTACGGCACTAAGTTTCATGGCCGAAAAACGGCGAACGGTGAACGCTACGACATGTATGCTTTGACGGCTGCTCACCGCCGGCTACCTATTCCGTCATATGTTCGAGTTACCAATTTGGACAACGGGCGAAACACAATAGTTCGGGTTAACGATAGGGGCCCCTTTCACGAGGATAGGGTGATAGATCTTTCATACGCTGCCGCCGTGAAACTGGATTTTGAGAAGGCCGGCACTGCCAGGGTTAGGCTAGAAGTGATTGAGCCCAAGACGAAGATCTTAGCGATACCTGCGGCCCCATCGATTACGGCTCGATACTTCGTACAAACCCGTGCACTCAAGAATTTTGATAGCGCCGATGCCGTCACAAGGGTTTTTAGTCGTATTTCGGATGCGACTCCATCGGTAGTACGTATTGCTGATGAAGGTAGATATCGAGTCAGAGCTGGTCCTATGGTGAATCGCAGTCAAGCAGAAAGGTTACTGGTGCTGGCAGTTATGCACGACATTCCCACACCCGAAGTTATTGAGGAATAAAACATGTGGAGGGCGCAGAAAACGTACCGTCGGCATATTGGAACTTTGGGAACGATCATCCTCATGTTGGTCGCCTCGTACTCGGCTCGGGGAAACATTATTTTGCCGAAAGCGCCTGAATTATCGGCAAAGGGATACATCTTAATGGATGTTGCATCCGGTAGGGTGCTTGTTGAATCGAATGCTGACGAGTCCCTTCCTCCGGCGAGCCTTACGAAGATCATGACGGGGTATGTTGTTGCAGCTGAACTAGAGACGGGGCGAATCAGTCTCGAGGATGCGGTGCCGATTAGTGTTAATGCATGGCGCACGCAAGGCTCTAAGATGTTTATTCAGGAAGGCACGACGGTGACGCTTTCGGACTTACTAATGGGCGTTGTTGTGCAGTCTGGTAACGATGCTAGCGTAGCCATCGCCGAGTTCTTGGCGGGCGATGAGGAAGCGTTTGCGGATGTGATGAATCAGCATGCGATTACGATCGGAATGACTAGTACTAACTTCCTAAACAGTACTGGGTTGCCCAAGGAGGGTCACTTCACCAGCGCTCGGGATATGGCGGTGTTGGCTCGCGAATTAATTCATCGTTTTCCGAACCATTACGCGACCTATGCTGAGCGCGAATTTACCTTCGGTGGCATTCGGCAACCGAATCGCAATCGATTGCTGTGGCGGGACAGGACCGTTGACGGTATTAAGACCGGCTATACGTTGGCCGCCGGCTATTGTTTGGTGGCGTCCGCCAAACGGGATGATATGCGCTTGGTCAGCGTCGTGATGGGTGCCATTAGCGATGAAGTCCGCATGCGAGAGACCCAAAAACTTCTTCAATACGGGTTTCGTTATTTTGAAACTCGTGGACTATACAATCCGGATGAACCGGTGGCCGAAGCCAGGATGTATTTTGGTACAAATGACCACGTCCCGGTTGGTGTTTTAAACCCGGTACATGTGACGTTCCCTAGAGGACATTACGACGACTTGGATGTTGAAATTGACTTACCAAAGCAACTTGAAGCGCCACTAGAAAAAGGCATGGAGGTAGGTTCTCTTCGCGTCATATTGGAAGATGAAGTTCTTCTGCAAGCTCCCCTCGTCACCCATAGAAATATTGACGAGGCTGGCATTATCGATCGGCTATACGACGCCGTTTATCTTTTCTTTGCCAGTCTTATAGAGTAGTAAGGAGTGCATCTAATAGTTCGAAGTCTTGGTCTAACCGAATACGTTGCGGTTTGGCAGGCCATGCGGTCATTCACTGACTCGCGAGATGAACTGACGTTAGACGAAATATGGATTAATCAACATACGCCGGTTTTTACTCAAGGGCAGTCTGGCCGGCAGGAAAATATCTTAGAACCCCGCGATATTCCGGTGGTACACGCGGATCGCGGCGGACAGGTGACTTATCACGGACCTGGGCAGCTTGTTGTGTACCTATTGTTCGACTTGCGTCGAATGGATCTAAACGCGCGTAGGTTGGTTGATGGCATCGAAGAGAGCATCGTCAGCGTCCTGGCCGGCTATTCGATAGGAGCCACGACAAAAAGGGATGCGCCCGGGGTGTACGTTGACGCCAGCAAAATAGCTTCCGTCGGTTTACGAATACGGAGAGGGTGCAGTTACCATGGGCTTAGCCTAAACGTTGCGATGGACCTTGAACCGTTCGATCGAATCAATCCGTGTGGACACGTCAATTTACAGATGTCACAAGTCAAAGATTTTGGTGGCCCCACCGATCTGTCATTGGTGACCAAAGACCTAGTCAGCGTGCTGAGTCACCAATTCCGATTCACATCGTTGATCCACACGAAAGGCATTGGGGATTCTTTAGTAGCTTGAGCCGACGCCATTCCATGCGTTTGGCGTCCATGTAAAGCACGTGACCGCAGAGTGTTTCGCCTATACCGGATATGATTTTGATGGCCTCCATGGCCTGGATTGTCCCTATAATTCCGACCACAGGAGCTAAGACACCGTTATCGGCGCAGTTTAAGTTTTCGTTGTCGCCTTGCTCGTAAAGACACCGATAACAAGGCGAAATGCTTTCGCGAGGGTCGAACACCGCCACATGGCCTTCCATACGAATGGCGGCACCGGAAACCAACGGAGTTTGCGTCGATATGCACGCGTCGTTTATTTCGTAACGACTTTCAAAGTTGTCTGTTGCGTCAACAACAACGTCGACATGACTAACGGTTTCCAATAGTTGGTCGCCTCGGAGCCGTGTTGCGATCGTCGTTATCTTTGTCTCACTGGAGATTTGTTTGATCGTATTTTCAGCTGAAGCAACTTTTGGTTCGCCAATCGATGCCTCTCGGTGAACGATCTGACGTTGCAGATTGCTTAGATCAACGACGTCCTCGTCAACCAATGTAACTTCGCCGATGCCCGCGGCGGCCAGATAAATAGCCGCAGGCGATCCAAGTCCACCGAGGCCAATAATTAAAACATTGGCGCGTCCGAGTTTCTCCTGACCGTCGATATCCAGCTCGGGCAACATAATTTGTCGACTGTACCGGAGTAGTTGTTCGTCATTCATGGTTTGGTGCCACTGCAGACCCGCAGTGTCCCTGAGATGTCAGGGGTGTTTTCAATTGTGGTGAAACCGGATGCTTCGAACAATGATGTAACTTGCTCCCTTTGGTCGTAGCCGTGCTCGATCAATAAATGGCCCCCCGACCGAAGGTACGCTGGCGATTCTTTAACGATAGTTTGAATGGATTCTAGTCCGTCCATGCCGCCGTGTAGGGCAACGAGAGGTTCGAACGCTAATCCATCGTTTGTTAAATGTGGATCATTTGTAGCGATGTAGGGTGGGTTAGAAACAATCAAGTCGAAGCTACTTGAAATGTCGGTAAACCAATCCGATAAACTGACTGTCACATGGAGTCCCAGTCGGTCGGCATTGAGCGTACATAAATCGACGCATTCGGGCTGAATGTCCACCGCGGTTATGGTGGCTTTTGTTTCCTGGGCTAGCGCTAATGCAATTGCACCCGACCCAGTACCCAGATCAAGTACCTCACTTTCCTTATCTATCAACGACAGCGCGCATTCAATAAGTGTCTCGGTCTCCGGACGCGGGACAAGCACGCCAGGATTAATGATTAGATCCAGACCCCAAAACTCCTTTTCTCCTCGGATGTATGCGAATGGCTCTCCATTCATGCGTCTTGCGAGCCAATCCTCGTGACGCTTCGCCGCTTTGTTGGATACGGGTTGTTCTGGAAATGCATACAAGGCTGATTTGTCTAGGCCGAGGGCCGTGGCCGTGAGTATCTCTGCATCATGACTTGACAGTTTCCTACGAGCCTCGAAAAGGCAATCGTAAATGGTTTTAGCTTGTCTCACGTTCGCTTAGCTTTCTTAACTCATCAGTGCGGTGTTCCTGGGTGAGAGGTTCGACAATCTGGTCTAAGTGCCCCTCCATGACTTCGTCGAGTTTGTAGAGAGTCAGGTTAATGCGGTGATCGGTGAGTCGGCCTTGAGGAAAATTGTAGGTACGGATACGTTCCGATCGATCTCCAGAACCCACTAAGGACTTGCGTTGCTCCGATTGGGCTAACTGTTGCTCCTGCCTGGCGGCATAAAGGAGCTTAGATAGCAGTAAGG